>QGNH01001185.1_pt1 | contig 15689 bp, 19 predicted proteins | sample 1735481 | NCBI WGS metagenome assembly QGNH01 (sample SAMN09239004, study PRJNA386568) | Viral metagenome, whole genome shotgun sequencing project. | reverse complement strand
GGAGACCAGAACTTGTACTTCGTGTCTTTGTTTATAGACGTTATTATAGCCTTTGTCTCTATAGGATTTATGAACACCCATCCAAGTCCTAAGCAGTTCTGACAACCGCTCAAATTCGTAGAACCCTGCATCTTGCAAGGACACTCCACTGCATCGTAGACTATCACATTGTATCCTTTGTCAAATAGAAGATTATCAAAATCATTCTTAACAAACGAAGCCTGAGGTTGTCCGTTGAATGCTGGAGGTGCTTGTTGGCGAATGTTTGACATAATTACATTGAGGCTATATTAAACCCGGCATATTTCATTTTAACTCTTTTTAACGTATCTACTACCTCTTTTGTGTACTGATTCGTTACTGCTGAGAACAGGTGAGAATTGCTACTACGAGGTGTGCTTATAGATTGGCTCAATCCATCTATGCTCAACGATGAACTTGTCACTCCCATACCATTAAGCATGTTGCCTAATATTGTAAGCACTCCTATAGTTGTCAACTTACCAACTATGTTCACAAGCACTGCAGGAGAATTGTTGTAGTCGTAACCAGTTGCATATTGGCAATTCCAATAGTCAGGAATCTGCCCGAAACTGCGTAGTCCTATATCTCTCATAACTCCTGTCAGAATTACATCGGCATTTCCTTGGACTCCTTGTCCGTAACCCGTGGGTACGAGTGAGAACTGTTTTGCAAAGTTGCCATCTGAATCTCTCGATGACTTGCACCATGCCATTGGGTACACAATTTGCTCAGCCATTCCAAGCAATCCAACTAATGAGTACACTTTCTTGACTGGAAACTTAGTTTGAAAGTATGGAAACTTTCCGTAGTAATCTTTTGAGTAATATCCAAGAGTCTCGTCTTGAAGGTAATTGTTAAACTTTATCTGTAGATAGTCTTCAATCTCTTTTTGTGCAGCTTGTAACTGAAATCTCACAGATTCTAAAGGAAGATCAGTACCATCCTTCGCTGCAGTAGGAATGGCATAGACAAATAGAGTCAGTAACTCCGATGGGGAGAATACTGACCCTTCATTCTTCTTGTACTTTATCTTGTAAGATATTGTTGGCATTATTCGCCTGAGTTAGTGATCAATTCGATCAAAGATTTCTTATCAATCGTAGGTTCTTCTCCTTTTTTACTTTTCTTGATGCAATCTTTAGTATCCAAAGAAAGTTTCTCACACATCTCTTGAAGTTCTGGAATGTCAAGCAAAGCGAGTTCAAACTTGTAATCGTACTGCTCTTTTTCTTTACCCCAAACCTCTGTCTTGTTGCCAAGATCAGTTTTCAAATCGTCTCTCTCTTTGACTATCTTTCCCATCTCTTCTCTGATTTGAGTATTTTCAAGTTCATTAGCTTTGATAGTAGAGACTCTTGACTCGTCCATCTTTCTCAATTTTGCAACTTGCACTTGCAAATCTTCAATGGTTGCATCTTTAAGTAATGAGTCTTCATCTACTGCTTTCGCTTCTTTTTTCAACTCTTTCTTGTCTCTCGAGTACCAATCTGGAGCGTATTTGATGATCTTCTTTGCCAGGTCGTCTTCGATCTCTGCACATCCTATTCTGTCAAACGTTATCTCTTCATTCAAGAGTAACAAGGTTCTTCCAAACTGCGAAATCTCACTCGTGTAAATCTTCATAACAATGTTTTAAAGTTAAAAAGAGAGTGTCATGTTTCAGACACTCTCCAATATGGTTGATCAAACTGCTTATGCAGGCTGAATGTCGCCTATGTTGACGATCCTAATGATCTTGGTAGGCATGTAGACTGCAGGAGTACCGTAGTTCAACACCATGAAACGTTTCGAAGGACTGGTGATAGCCAAGTCCATCTTCATGATTGGGGCTAACTGCAGATATTCCAAATACTCAGGATCGATGACCTGAACAAGAGCAGACTGTGCTCCAGGAATCCAGAAGTTACGGTCACGTACAGTAGATGCTGCAGCTCCATCAAAACCGGTTGCCAAACTTGCTGCTGTTATTTCAAACACTGGGAAAAAAGCTTTCGAATCTGTGTAAGCTGCTTCGTTCTTCTTAGTCTTGTAGATGATGAAAGATTCGGCAGCGTATGCGCCAGAACCAGCAGCAAACTTGAGATCCACTGCATCGGTTGCGTTTGCAACAGTAGAAGCTGTGGTCTTCAAAAGAGTCATCGCTGATTCACCGTAACGGTTACGTGCTGTAACTCCGTAGAAATAAGTTCCAGTGAACCCAGAGAAATGACTGGTAGCAATACCTGTCACAGTGTTGGTAGGGGCTGATACGTCAGCAATAGGAGCTGCTGGAGCTTTCGAATGAGTTGCTGCAGCATTGTAGTCTTTTGCAACCTTACGGTCGAAGAAGATATCGTTCATGATGTCTATAGCACCAAACTGGGTATCGATCTTAGCCACACTCTGACCAAGAGTTGCATCGGTGATAGCACCTTTCTGTCCAACCATGAAACGTTTCAAACCACCAAACTGTTTGACGTAGTTGTTGAAAATGGTAGGAGAACCAACAATCTTGTCAACAAAACCGTAGTTAGTGTTAACTGCTGCGTTAGTAGCATCCTGAACCAAAGCGTCTGTCAAAATACCACCTCTTGCATCGATCACTTGTGAACTTGCAAAATACTGATCCAAAGAAGAGTTTCCAACTTCTTCAGCTTGAAAATGCTGTTGGAAAATACCATCAAACTCCGTAGAAACCATGCTGCTGTTTGCAGTTGCCAACTGTTTGTCGATGAATCTCATCAACAGTTGAGTCTTGTTCTGAATCTCACGAGCCCAGTTGTTGATACCGTCTGCGTTGCGAACCAACATTGCAGGATGAGTCACTTCACCTGAGAATCCAAGATACTTAATCAATGCAGATTTCCTGCGGTAAGTAGGATCCGAGAACTGAGGAGCTTCACCTTCGAGGTTGAATCCACCAGCATCACTACCGTAATCCAACTGTTGGTTGTACTCATGAACAGTGTTGTAAACAGAGTTCTTGTTCAAAGATTTCCAGTAAACAATGTGTTTCTCTGTAGAAGTCAACAGACGTACCATAGCATCCAAAGATTCAGTCTTCAGAGAACCACCAGTGTTCTGTACATTGTTGAAATCACGACCAGTTTGACTGCCCGCAATGACTGCTTTAACCAGTTCGTCAGATACTCCTCCCAACACAGAAGAATAATCATCAACTCCACCTGGCATACTATTAAAAATATCACTCATTTTTATACCTTGTTATAATTTTTTCGATTGTTTTGTATCTTATTCTCCTGATTGTTCTCTGAAAATGTATCCAGACTTGTTGAGATTCTTGATTGCTCTCTCAGAGAGTTGATTGCTTCCCTGGTAGTTGATCAAATCAACACTCATAGTCTGTTTCAAATCATCGTCTGAAGATTTTTCCAATATGTTCAACATTGCTTCAGAAATGGAATCTCTGTCTTGAGACGAAAGAACAGTCTTATCACCTTTCTGATAAGGTTTGTCTCCGCCCTTTTCCAAAAAGTTAGAGTAGCGTACACCTTTAGTTCCCTGCGAAACAGAACCGATCGTGTCCACTGATTTCATGATGTCGCTGCCTTGAGATTTGATCAGATTCATCTCCGATTTGAGTTCTTCTATGGTAGAGACCAAAGATTTCAAAAGATCGCTTTTCTGAGATTTTTTGATCACTTTCATCAATTTCTTGTTGCTCTTCGCAATAGATTTGAGGATGTCATCCTTCTGAGATTTCTCAGCAGCATCTTCTTTCTTCTCAAAAGGTTTGAATCCTTCTTTGGATTCTCCATCTTTCTCTCTGCCTTCTTTTTTCTTCTTTTTCTTTCCCTCTTCAGTCTCGTCTTCTTTTTCATCCTCTTTCTTATCTTCAGGGCTATCTTCTTTTTCTTCGCCTTTGCTGATTAGATCGAGAATTTCAGACTCAGACATTCCAAGCTCAGAAGCGAGGGATTTTGCAATCTCCTCTTTGTTCTTCATATCTTTCTTAGACATTGTGTTCGTGAATTTCTTTATTACATCGATAGTAATATGCCAGAGTTCTGACGAGCGAGGTTTTGATGAGATAAAATTATAAAAAATTTACGAATTATAAAAACTTTTTATCAAATTAAATGCTTTTTTTGGAGAAATTTTCCCAGATCGAAGACTTTTAACAAGCAAATTCTTGACTTTAGAATCTAACTCTTCACGTCTCAATGGTTTAGCAGTTTCTGTGGTTACAGCTTTTTCTTCATCTTCTTTTTCTTCCACTTTGAAATCTTTTGTCACCCCATAATTCTTTCCACCCTTTTCAAACTCAAACATGTATTTTGACTTGGAATTGTCTGTTTGCTTGTCCTTGACGAAGTCTTCTTCCTGCTCTCCTTTGATGATGTCGAAGTACGAGTTCTTGTTAACTGGCGAAAATGTAATTGCCAAATTGTTAATTTTAGCCTTAGTCACACGTTTTTTATTAATAGGGTGACGTTCTAAAGCTTTGCCTTCAATAGAGAAACCTGGTCTACGAGTTGAACCACTCTCTTTCATTGCTATGCAAGTGTCCCAAAGATTTCTCGCGTAAGGTTTTGCTTTCCACAATTTAGCTTTCACAAAGAACTTATTGTCTTTGACATATCCGCTAACAGGCTCACCGATCCAATAATCAGGATCACCTTTACGAGAAGTAAAATGTTCCAAATTAATCAATCCAGAGGATAAAAAATCTTTTATATCAAAACCATTTGGTTCCATTATTTCTCCCTCAGAATCCTCACTAGAATCACTTGCCAAGCCCTCAACTATCATATTATCATAACGTTTGTCTCCCTTAGCCTCTTTTGCAGCTTTATATACATCCTCAGGGATGTCAGCGTTTACAAAAAAATTAAATGCATTTTTCATCTTTATGTTTACAATTATCAAAGTGATATTTTCTCATCATAACACCTTTTACTCCCGATTTATTGCAATGTGGATAAACAACTTTTTCTTTTTGACAATTAGGATTGAGTTTGCAGTTGTCAAAATGCCAACATTTAGCATTGAATAGAGTAGCTTGTTTATGACACCAAGGGCACTCAATCTTGTTTTCTTTATTGAATGCCACCATTTGCTGTCTAATCTTATCTCTATCCAAATCTGTATATATTTTTGGATTCTCTTGTTTTGCTTTCCTAATCTTCTCAATCACATCTTGTGGTCTTTTTACGCCTGATTGAGTTTTACTTCTCTTATCATTTGCCTCTTTTGTTTGAGGTATTCCAATCCTGCTTTCAGACATTTTACGTAAACTTTCTTCAGAGTATATATTTGTCTTCCCTTTATTCCAAACAACCAATTCACCAGACGCAAATCTTTTCTTTCTTGTTTGACTCCCTTTTTGATTAATTTCTTCTGTTTGCCATCTATATCCGCCATTTGCTACATTGTAATTACCTCTGCCTGCATGATTTTTAAAATAATCAACCCAAATTCTTTCTTGCTCATTCAACTCATCTCTATGTTCTGTAAAGACTAAATAACCCAATTCAAAATTCTCTTTTCCATGTTTATTTATAGCTCTTTTCAAAACAAATCCAGAACCAAAATAGCCATCATGCAAATCCACAGTAGTATGTTGCCCAACATATGTTTTACCATTTGCTGGATTATTAATAAGATATACAAATCTGTATTTCCCATCTTCACATATCTCTTCAAATCCACTCATAGTATATTTATTCTTCTTTCTTGTCTTTCTTAGCCTCAGTCTCCATCTTCTCGAGTCTCATGTAATAATCGTAAAATTCAGAGATGTGATCTTTTACAATCTGCAGTGCCACGTCTGGATCGTCTGTGTGTTCTCTTTCCACTTTAAGACCTTTCTTCACTTGCTTCATTATCTTCTTGACAGACACTTTGTGCTTCTTTGCTATCTGCTCCATGGATAGGTGATCGGCAAGTCCTCCTTCAAGTTTGTCTTTTGCTTTTTCTATGTCTGAAATCTCTGACTTTTTAATGTCTTTTTTATTGAAAACGTCCACATATTCTTTCTCTAGCAATATGCTTAATCCTGAATCGTCAGAATATGCAAATCTACTATCTTTTTGTTCTTTTTTATTTTTCATATCATAAAAGTTCTACTATCATTTGACTGTGACCTCTTTCTAAAACTCTAAACTTAACTCCCTTATCTATCAAATACTCATATTCTCCAGGATTATTCACACTTGCAACATTTGATCCTTTCTTAGCTAAAATTTTAATATTAAAACTGCCAAAATTGCTCAACTCTTTTAAAGAGGTACTTGAAAAAGATTTATCTTCGTAAACATCCCCTTTTTTTAATTTTTGAAAAAAATCACTTTGTCCGTAAACTCTTCTATTTAAAGAAATATCTTCCTCTATTTTGTTGTCATTTATAAATTTTGATATTTCTTTTATTGCACTCTCATAGGCTTTTACAGTTCCAGGCATTTCTTCTTTTCTAAACTTGTCTCCGTCTGATAAAAGAGATCTAATATCTTGATACCCTTGTCCTATATATTGCTTTAGAGATTGTGCAATCTCTTTATTCTTTTCCAGATAATTTTTTACACTTTCACTTTCTTTCTCATATTCTTGTCTTAAAGTATATGATCCAACATCTGATCTATCTCTAAATCCTTTTATGTAATCTTTCTCATCTATTACCTTTAGACCTCTTTCTTCAAAAATTATCTTAGCTGCCTTCTTCACATCCTCATAAGGAGCTGCTAAATAGAATCTCACTTGCTCATCAGACAATGCTCTAAACTTTTCTACATATTGATTTTCTTCCTTCTTGACAGTCTCTTTCTTTACAGTCTTTTTCTTCTCACCACCAACCATCTTCTCTTCCTCTTTTGGTTTTTCCTCTTCTTCACGTCTCTTCAACTCTTCGTGGGCAGTCTGTCTTTCTACTGGATCGGCAGATTGCTTCACCGCGTTAGTGAGTGCTGTTTCTGACGTGTTCTTAGCGTGCTCTTTCAACTCTTTCTTCGAAGGTTTGTTATCTGTCACTTCTTCTTTTGATCCGCCACTCCTGGTGTATTTATCGTCTGCAGACTGAGTTTTATCCTTACTGACCAACTTCCAATCTTGAGCAGTATTCCCTGTTTCAGAAACTTTCTTATATTTTCTACCATCTTTACGAGTCACGATAGTTCCTACTTGTTGTTTCTTCCAAGCCTTTTCGAGTAGGAAGGTGTACTGTTCTTCGTTAATCAAATTGTCTTTGAAAGCTTTGTTCAAAGTACTTGTGACAGATTTTTTAACATCTTTTTTAAAAATTTTATTTTTATCAAAAACAACTAATTCGTCGCCCTTTACAATAGCTGCTGAAAAACCTTCTTTCACTAACGTATCAATCACTTCCTTTTCTTCTATATTTACAGGTTTCCCAAACTTTTCAAACAAATCACCTCTAAATACGTTTATTTCTTCACTATTTTTATTAAAAATAAAAGATTCGGGAATCCCATAATTTTCAGCTTTCTGTTTTGTTAATGAATAATAAGTAAATGGTAATTCTTTATTGCCTGTATAAAAATTCTTTCCACTTTCATGCGTCGATCTATAAATAACAATCGATTTACTTTCTTTTAAATTCTTTTTCTTTTCTATAACTGATAAATTATCATCTTTTATTTCTTCACTCTCTTCATAAATATAATTCCAACCACCTTTACCGTCAGGCTCTTTTTTGATGTACTTGTGAGTTGCCTTCTCAAGATCACTCTCTTCAGACTTATCTACAACTTCATACAAATCGAACTTTTTAGGAAGAAACTCTTCTATATCTTTTTCAAAGTCTTTGATCTTTCTAAGATTGAGTACATTGTCTTTGACTTCTTTGAATCCTTCTTTTATCATTGCAGACGTTCTGTGATGCCCATCGTAAAGATAGTACTTTCCATCAAACTTGAAGATCTGAATATTGGACTCTTTGAAGTGGACATTGTCCATCTTCTCATCCATTATCTTCTTAGATACATATTTCTGAGTAGGAATTATGTCTTCTATGCCTACTTCTTTTAGTTTTGATTCCTTTTTAAACTTCTCGTCGAACTCATCTTTAGTCTTTACATTCCACTTATCGTCAAGATACTTTTTGACAACGTTGACAAAGATTCTGCTTTTTGCGTCAAACTTCTGAGTGAACAGATCGTCTACCGACAAGTCTCCTTTTTCATCAGTGTTCTTCCACTTGGCTTCGGCTTTTTCTAAGTTACTTTCTTCCGACTTCTCAAATTTGATCTTTCCTAACTCTCTATCACCACCATAACCTTCAGACTTCAGATTCAATCTGAGTACTGGATCTATAAACATCAAAATTCCTTCTTTAGAATAACACACATTTGCTGAATGTAGATCTTCTATGAGATAATTCTTAGACGAAAACATGTTGCCACCTTGATCTTCATATCCAAGTTTCTTCATCTCTTCAGACAACTCTTTTTTAGATGGAAGTATTACTTCACATTTTTCATCCTTTTTCATATCGATGAATGGTTGTTTCATAATGACATTCAACTCTCCATCTCGCTTAGTGAATCCAAGCACTTCATATTTTGCGTCAGGAAATAGTAAGTTCTGCAATGCAACTCTGTCAAACATCTCAGACAGATCTTCGTGCTGGCTGAAGTTGTTTATCTTTATGACAGAACCTTTGTTGTCATAGAAAACTTCACTCTCCGTTGCTTTATCAAATCTGTTTTCTACTCCATAAGTCTTCTCGTAATCTTCTATCCAACAATCTGAGCTCTTGGCAAACTTCTCAAGTATCTTTATTTGCTTATCTCTCTGCGGAAACTCTGATTCTGTTTCTTTGCTTCTTCTAAGGATAAGGGTTGCTTCAACATTGATTTTACCTCCTTCAATGCGGCCTTGTTCCTCTTCTGGTGATAATCGTTTAAGGTGCTTTTCACCTCTGTTGACTTGTTCTGCATAATCTTTTATGTTTTTGTATTTGTCTTCTTTCTTACTATCTCCGTATTTCTGTCCAACTCTTCCAAGTTTCTTATTCTCAGAGGTTATCTTGTATATTCCACTCTTAGCCTTTTCAATCACACTCTTTAGTAACTCGTCTTTGACACTCTCACTTATCTCTCCACTCTCGAAAGACTTCTTGATAGTGATTATCTTGTGCTTTTCAGGATATAGTATCTTGATGATATTATCTCTCATATTGTCCATCATAGGATTGCACTCATCCAACTTAGTTGGATCTACCCACTCGTACGACCAAGCTTCTCTTTCTTCAAGTACTGGTTCCACATCGACCACATCCGTTCTGTAGTACTTGATGTGAACGTCATCGTTCTCAAACTCTCCTACTTCAAGAGTATTCTCAGACTTTATTCCAGACTCTTCAAACAGTTCTCTCTTAGCTGCAGTCTCAAAATCTTCTCCTGGATCTACATGTCCTCCTGGAAGTGCAAAATGTCCTGGCATAAAGTCTATAACTTCTGAACACTTAAGTAGAAGGAGTTGTCCTTTCTCGTTGAAGACGAGATTGTCTGAATACTTTATCTTGTTAGCTTTAAACAATTCACTTTCAAAAGATTTTTTAATTTTTGCAAGTTCTGTTTTATGTTCCCACATATAACCAACAGCATTTTCTATATTCCCAAACAAAGATCCATCTAAAACTTTAAATAAACCATCTTCTCTTTTAATTACATGTTCTTTTGCTTCTTTTTTGTATTCTTGCTCTTGCTCATTCTTATCAGACAAATCAAATTTTTTGCTTAAAGCTTCATATAAATCATCGTAACTTCTAAAATCATTAACCCCTTCTTTATACAGCTTTTCATCATGTTTCGAGTGGTCTGCAACTCTAAAAGATTCACCATTTATTGTCCAATATTCGCTACCATAGATATGAGAAGTGTTAACGACATTGCTAATTTGCGCATTATCTAAGATTGTCTTTAATTCAGATTTATGATTTATTTTATGTTTAATTTCCTTTTTATGTTTCTCGTCATATATCCTTTGAAATTTTTCCGACAATGTCTCTTCTTTGTCATCATCATAAATATAATTCCACTCACCGTTCTTCAACTCCTTGCGAAGGTACTTGTGTTGAACTGCTTTGAGCAGAGTATCACAATCCTCTAGAGATATCTCGTCGTTTCTATAATGAGTGAGAACAGTTCTGTACTGCCTATGAAACTTCTCAGTCTCCACTAATCCAACGAACTCTTCATCTCCTTTGATAAGGTTGTTCAAACTCTTTTCTGCATCGTCTCTGTGACGTCTAAGATCACCTATCTCTTTTAGATGAGATGTTATGAAACTGTCATATCTACTTTCAACAGACAGCTTTATCTCATCATCTGACTGGGACTTAATGATAGAATCTCTCGCTATCTTTCTCTCTTGAAAAGTCTCTGCGAGCTCGTCAATGGACGACTTGATCGCATCCTGCTCTCTCTCGATAGAGATGTACTTGTCTATCTTGTTCTGAAGTCTCTTTGTTTTGCTCTGGAAAAATTCAAACATTCTGAATAAATTCTGCAACATGCTGCGATAGTCTAATATCTTTGTCGTTTTCAAACATCTTCATCTTTATGCATTCTATCTTCAGAGCCAACGACATGCAAACAGTTATCCTGTTGTTGACCACTGATTCGAAGTCTTTCTTGTCTTGAACTTTCTTCTTCTTCGAAATCTCCAATAGTCTTCTGAAATTTGAAGTCTTGTTGACTAACTTATCAGATATACTGTCCAAACAACGTAAAATATCTAATCTATCAACCCGCACATAATCGAAAGATTCGTGATCGGACAGACAGAACTCTAAAGAGTTTATCTTGTCGTTCATATCCAGTATCCGATCGTTGTTTACAGTCATAAACTATTGATTGATAGATTCCACTTCTTTCTTTGTATTCTTTTCTTTTTGTTTTTTCATCTCACTTGCAGGTATCTCTAGAGTCCTACCAGCTTCAACTGCTTGTCCTACTGCATCAGGACTTGTCACTATCGTGTTTGCTCTGGCAGAAGCATTAGAAGAAGACTTGATCAAACTCAAAGTACTGAGTAGAACTGTACAGAGTATCCCTATCACCATAATAGCTCGTCCATACATAGCTGCTTTACTCACTTTCTTATCTTTATCTTTTGAATCTCTTTCTTTCTTCAACTCCTCTTCAAGATTCTTGTTAACTATTAACTGTTCTAACTGTTTCCTTATATCTGGCATATCAGAGATGATAGACTTCATATAGAGTTGCATCTCTGTCATATCTCTCAAGAATCCGGGCTTACCATTGCCAAAGAAGAAATCGTGAAACTCTGCATTGTCTTTTTTGATATACTCGTTGTCTTTCATGAGGTTGGCAATCTCTACCTCTTTGGTACATGCGTACACAACTTTTGCTGCTGTTTTTGCTATTACCATACTATTGAGAATGTAGCAGTTGTTCCCGCTTTCACTACCTTTCTCACTTTGTAAAGAATTGGTTTTCCTAAATTTGCCGTCACTTGTGCTGCTGAAATAGTGTAAGGCGTACCTTCAGACTGCCCCGCAAGTTCTACTATGATGACACCAGAAGTCTCTGGTATAAGATACATGTATTCTGGCAGATGAGAACCAACTACTCGCGTATCGCTAATATTGTAATCAGACGATAAAATGCTCATGTCTATGACTCCAAAACCTACAGAAAAAGCGTCTGTTTCAATTTGTCCAAACTTATCTATCTTTTGAAATCTATTTGTTGCTGACTTAAAATCTTTCATTTATATATTCAATGAATGTTCCACAAAATTTGATATAAAAATAACAAAAATTTTTGAACTATTTACTATTTTCGAGTTCTTTTATCTTTTTATTTACTTTGTCTTTCAATTCTTTTGGAATGTTCCACGACACTATACCCTTTAGAGTGCCTGTTAAATCACCTCTCAACTTAGAATACTCTATTTTCAATATCTCAAGTTCTGTCATTTTTAAAAATGTTTATCTCCTACTTGTATATGTACTACGCTCTTTCTCTCTATGTTTCTGACGTACTTCTCTGGCCAATCGAAGTCTTTCTTCTCTGCGTTCCAGATCATTCCCTTTAAGAAATATTCGAGTAAACATCTACAATGTGGATGTTCTGAATCAATCGTGAAAAGCCAATCATCTACTCTTTTCCCTATGTTTGAGCCATTAGAGATGATCTTAGAAAGAGGTTGCAATATCGGTTCACTTCCGACACCATTGGTCAAATGAAGTCTCTGACAATACCTGCAAGCGAGAGGAAAAGTCTTCTTCCAGACCAACACATCTTTACCATGTCTTGCTTCGAACTGAGTTGCTCTTCCAAGATTCATTATCGTGTTCATCTCAGTCTCAGCGATGCGTCCATAGTCTCTGTTCCAGTCGTTACTCAGATGTCCCCAGTTGGAAACTATGTTGGAAATTGTTGTTCTGTCTTTTATGCTTCCAGACAATTCTCTTCTCACATCCTCTTCGCTGATCTGACGAGTGAGTTCATCCTTTCTCTTGTCTCCCAAGTTCTTGACGTGGGTGTAGCTACGGCTGATAGAGATGTCGTAGAGAGTCTTCTCTTTCTCAGTCAATGGGAAATACTGGTTCGAGTTCAAGTACGTCTTAAAATCGTTGTAGACGATAGAATTTGCCTGATTATCACTCAACCAAGCTGTCAATCTGCCAAACATGAACGACTGTAGATACGGAGGGTATGCCCTAACTATCTGCTTTATGTCGAATCCAAACTTGTCGAGTATATACTTGTCGTACGTAGACAGAGCATCCACACCCATCTGAGTAGTGATGAACATGGAGGTGTGGAAATCTATGATCTCCAGAAGACTCTCTATTTGAACTTTAGTGAAGATCAAATTTTGTATACATTCGTTGGAATCGTCACAATAGTCTTATTTGGATTCATCCAGTTGGCTGTTGGGAAATAGGGATTCAAATCTTGTTCAGGCATTTCCAATTTCAATGTAGGAAACTGTTGAACATTGACAATAGGTAGAATGTGCATCTTGTTCAATCTCTCTATGATGTTGTTGTTCTCTATCAATATCTCGATCAGCTCCTCTTTCGAGAGTTTGGAGTACATCTCTCTCTTCTGTTCGTCTGTCATATCTACTACTTGATACATATCACTTTATATTTTCTACAGCTAATCCATAAACTTGACCTACATAAGCAAATCCCTGTTTATATAGAAATTGAGGATTGAGAGTTTCTTTACAACTAATCAATTTCCCGTCAAGTCTTTCCACATCAATAAACCACTTAATCTTAAGATCCTCGTCTTCTATTACTACAATGTCATTCATTTGTACTATTTGACTCTTTTCAATTACTTCCATATCACTCTATGTATTTCAACATCTGATTCAATAGATGTTCTTGTTCTATATCCAAACTTTTTTCAAAGTCTTTCTTGCCCTGTCCTTCGAAACTGTTTATCACTTTGGGAAATCGAATAGGATCCACCATCTGGGGCACTCGCTTGAGTATGGGTCTTATGTTCTTTAGTTTTTCTTTCATGTCAATTTCAATTCATTCTTCAATCTCTCAATATTCTGTTCAAGTCCTTCAAGATACTGCAACAACTTGTAGTTGCCTTCTATCCCAAGTTCTTTGCACTTCTTGTCTTCATCACTACTTGCAATGACTCCTTTAATAGATATGTGATCAACATTAGTTTCAAGAATTATCCTTACAGACAATCCTATACACACATCTTTGTTGTAAATAGGATCTAAACGAAAATCTTTAATATTACAACCTACAGCCTCTTCGAGGTGCTCTTTCGTTATATCTAAAAGTTTTATCACATCTTCAAGTTTTAGATTTCTATTTTATCAAACTCTGATAATTCCAATCGACCTGACGCAAATAGAGCCAATCCAACTTTGAATGCTTCAACCTTGTTCCAGATCATACGCCCTGTGTGTCCAAAATCAAAAAAGTAAACTCCATCTTTCAAATCATCGATAGTTACCATGTCTTCAAGTTTTAATTGACTCGATAAAAGTACTAACAAATCTCTTCATATAAAAATGTTTTATATAAAAATATCAAGTAAAAATGCTATTTATAATAGTTCTAAATAGTCTTATCCCAACAGAACTCTATAGTGAAAAAGAAAATACCTATCGCGAATGCTTTGAAGTCTCTGCCTGTCTCTTCCACTCCTTTGTACGTGGAGATCCCGAGCAACATGTCGTCAGGAGAGTTTATGTATCCAGATATCCACATGATCAATAGAATGGAAAGAATGTTTCAGCGAGCTTTGTTATTCCTTTGTCTGAGAACGTGATATCGTACACCCCAAAGCCTGGTTCGGCCGCAATTCTTTTTGCGCGCATCCATGGCGTTTGATCTTCTATACATCCTGATGAAATAGCATGTACGTTCCTCTCAAACATTTTTACATATTTATGAGTATGCCCACAAAACATAATATTGGGTTTATCCCCTCCTTGGAGAGATTCAAGGATTTTCTGAATACGATAGCTCAAAGCATATGAGCTACCATCTTCTCCGTGCCATAGACGGATAAATACCTTATCATTTAATTTAATATCTCCTTCATCGTGACCGATGAAGTGAAAGTTTGATAACTGAAGATCCATATCCCCTACAACATTTGCCCCATTTGACTTTATGAACCACCTGTCGTGATTTCCTGAAATAGCATAGATAGGTGAGTCTGTCCACTGTCCAAACAGTTCACAAGCGTATCTCTTCTGTTGATCGTATCCAAGGTGTGTGAGCTCGTATATGTGTCCTGGATGATTTGACATTCCCTCACAGACGTCACCAGCATGGCAAATGAAATCCACTTTCTCTTTTCTGAACTCCTCGAAAGCCGCGAACAGTCTCTGCTCTATGAACTTCTCGTGTCCTATATGTGTGTCTGTGATCACTCCTATCTTGACTCTGCTGCCGTCGAAGTTGATGTCCAGCTTCTTGCTCTTCTCGAGTATCTGAGTCTTGCCATTGGCGATAATCTTAAGTTCTGCCTCTGTATATGTTTCGAGTATCTTATTCAAATATTTTGATTGAGATGTATTAGCAGATTGTTTGTAAACATCTCTTTCTTTTGCCAATCTTATTCTTCTTTTTACTCCTTCAACAGAAATGCCCAATATTTCTGCTGCTTTTATCTCACCGTATTTGTTATATGCTTCACTTATCTCAATCAATCTTTTGTTGTTACAAGGCATAATACTTATTTTTTTATTACAGCGATTTTGTGATACCCAATGTAAATACTGATGTGTTTATGTTTGATGTTCCATTCACTCCTATCTTCCACATAGGACCATAACCGATATGAATCCAATTCAGTAATGTAAAAGTAGGCAAAATTCTGACGTTAAAGTATTTTGCTGTACCTCCTGAGTTGTCTAACGCCGCTTGAGCAAAAACGTCTATGCCTATCAAATAGTCTGTTTTCCACTTGTAAGGATTCCATTTCAGTCCATAACCAATTCCTGGAATTATTCCAATGTTATATTCCCCACTATCTTTTTCTTTGCTGAAAACATCAAATGCCACAGACGGAGCCAAAAATAGAGTACTGTCTCTAAACGCCATCTGAACTTTCATAGCATTTGAATTTGTAGATGTTTCTGATTTAGCACTAAAAGGATAAATTCGATGATTCTGTGCTTCAACACCTATCATAAAGACAATCAAAACGCAAACCAAAATAATCTTTTTCATGATTAAATAT
>QGNH01001598.1_pt1 | contig 15699 bp, 17 predicted proteins | sample 1735481 | NCBI WGS metagenome assembly QGNH01 (sample SAMN09239004, study PRJNA386568) | Viral metagenome, whole genome shotgun sequencing project. | reverse complement strand
GCTGCTTGTTATCGTGATTCCGTTGATTGTTCCACTTGACGTCACCGGTAGACCTAACGTGATCGCAGAGTCCGTAGATTGTATTGCGCTGACCCCCGTGGTCGTATTTACGTTGAATTGCCCGGTCGGCGAGAACCCGAGCATTATCTGGCTAGTAGCACTTGGCTGGACTGTGGGGCTTCCACTCGTAGTGAATGTGGTGTGCCCCGCAGCGCCCGTAAATCCACCGGGAGGAATTGTTCCGTTTCCCGCTTGATAGGTAGTACCATTGTATGTCACGGAGTCCGTGCCGTTGACTCCGTGCACGCTGTACCTCGTGCCAGCAACGATATTTCCACTCGTGACTGTTTTGCCGAAATTCGAGGTTTGTATGAGGTTTATTCCGCCAGCTTGGTTGTCGAAATTTCCATAGTTATATGGAGGACCTGCATTGTAGGGAATACCATAGCTGCTCTCGATCGAGACGGCCCCAGTGAAGGGAGCCGTTGATGTCGAGTTACCGAATGTCAACGCTCCGCGTTCGGCCCCGGTTGCATCCTTGACCCGATATGCAGCGAACGCCGCAGTGTTAAGTTGCTGAACGCTCATGCAATTCGCGTAATCGAAGCCAGCGGAGTTTGCGCTATTGGTCACGAAAGCAAATTCCTTTCCTAGTGCGCTCGTGGCAGTAATGTCAGACAGCGCGGAAGTTCCACTCGTGTTCAGCGTCGTAAATGATCCCGCTCCAGCGGTCGTCGCGCCGATGGTCGTACCATTAACGGCGCCTCCCGTGATCGCGACCGATGATGCGGCTTGGTAAGCCATAGACCCAAGCGTCCCACCGCTCCCTATATTGAGTGTCGAGCCATCCGTGCCGGCTAGGGTCAAGGTGTCGCTGTAGGTTAACGTCTTCCCTGTGGTCCCCGCGATCGACCCGTTGTTGAGCGTGATTGATCCACTGCCAAGGTTGAGCGTCCCGGAGCTGCTTGTTATCGTGATTCCGTTGAAATACGTTCCCGCGATATTTCCGGTTCCGTTGACGAGCTCGATGCCGCTGCCGACGTATAGGTTGCCGCTGCTCGAAAGGTAGCTGCCGCTTGCACCTACAGTCCACCCACCGTTCAGAGTAAGTGCACCGTTGAACGTTTGACCGGACGGAAAGATAAGAACCTTCGGATCAACGAGGGCACCTGTTACAGAATCGACAGCCAACTTGACTGGTTGCCCCGCATCAAGCGCGACGATACCAGAAATGAGGATTAGTGCTAGCGTTGTAATCCGTAGGAAGGAAAGAATTGAATTCTTGGAGATCATTGTTATTTGGCGTGAAGGTGAGGGTTTCGGTTGCGGTCATCATAGCGGCTAGGCTAAGCGTGAGAGTTACATTTCCGGCACCGCCCTGAGCCGTCACAGTCGTGCCAGCCTGGATGCCCGTACCGGTCACACCCATACCTATCAAGTTCAGGTTTATGGAAGCGGCTAAAGTAGCCGTCGTGGAAGTGGCAAGTCCCGCGGAAAGAACAGGGGTACCGTGCAGAGCATAGCTGACTAGTCCGCGTTGGAGCAGAGACGGGTCGTCGAACTGTAGGATGGTACCAAGAGACAAAGGGGCTGTGGCTTTGCTGTCCACACTAGTCGTCGGGGTGGGTGAAGCGAACGACATCGTAACACCTGTAGCCGTGGCCATGGCAGCGTTGCTAATCATGAGCACAGCTCCGTTCTGCGCCGTCACAGTTGTGGATGAAGGTATCCCGGAACCTGTAATGGACCAGCCTATCAAGCTCTGATTGATATTTGCTGGTGTGGTAAGCGTGACTGTCGTACTCGTCGCCGTGCTCGCTACAGCCTGGCAGCTACCAATAATTGAGCTAGGTGATGCAAAGGCCTGAATATAGCCACTTCCTGAAATTGAAACGAAGGCCGCGAGGGCCTGTGCGTAGCTCATCGCACTCCCGCTCGTAGGTGCAGGATTTGCGGCGCTGTCCCGATCTCCAACATCCAGAATGGTCATCGGGCACACTCCGCAAATGACCGGGCCGTTCTCATTCACCATCGTTATCACGATGACATACGAGCCAGGGGCTAAGTTCGTTGCCGTGTCCGAAAAAGTGAACTTTGCGTGTTGGTTAAGGCCTGCTAGGAAATCGGTGAAGGTCAGGCTGTCGTTCAGCGAGCCTACGGCAATCGTTTGCGTCATCATGTTCGGGTCCGTGAACAAGATTGAACCCGATGTAATGGCCTGTGTCGTAGCCGCACTAAGTGTGACCGTAGCCCCGGAAATGCTGGAAACGGTCGTTGCAGCCGCTATGCCTGTGCCAAACACATTCCAGCCCTGAACTACCGAGGCAGGTAAGGCCGCGGTCAGCGTGAGGGTTGTGGACGCGCTGCTAGCACTACCCGTTGCAGACTGGCTAGGCGGGGTAACAAGCGGCTTAACCTCGCATGTCAGGCTAGTACAACCACTGGCTACTAGACCTAGCGTTTGGTTGTCCGAATTCGGGATAGCCCCATCAAGCCCTTTAAACAAGGCGACGTTGATCGAGATTGCATTGGCCGAATAGCAGAATGGGCCGTTTCCTCCCAAGGGGTAGAATGGTGAACCGTTCGGCTGGGATACATCAAACCCAACATAACTCTGCAGCCAGTCTAAAGTCGCTTTGCTCATTGTACGGGGAAGGCTTGAGGTGTCTTAGTCCACTGGCCCGCGACGAAGCTATATTTGGCCATCGTCTGGACGCCGATTTGCTTGATCGTGACGCTCTTTAAATTCAGCAGAATGTAACGGAGCTCCTGTTGACCGGGTAGTGTCGGATCGGTGATAATCACCTTCCCGACAGCACCATTATTCCCTGTGAGGGCAGCGGACGGTAACGGTGGAATAAGGTTTCCGTGATCCGCGCAATGTACCCCGGCAAGTAACAGATTGAGCCAAGTCCGCTGAACCGTGAAGTTGAGATTGGACCGGATATTGCCGCGGAACGAATGACCGATTGCGACAGTACCAACACCTTCCCACATCTGGACAGCCCGCTCGTGCGGGAACTCAAAGTCACTCCGAGATGCCGTAACCTCCCCGAGGGAAGGTGCAACATCGTCGAAAAGAAGGAAGGTGTTGATCCAGAATTGCATTACGCGATTGAGAACGCAAGCAACGAGTTGGCCACGCCGGCCGTGAAGGTTTTAAAGGCCGAGGCCATGATTTCCCCAACGCGAAGCTTGCCTGTCTTGTAAGCCACTTCCGCGTCCACGAAACCGGGCTTCAGGATTGTGGCAGTCAGCCCAGCGGCATTGGCACCAGCGATCACGAGATTGTTCGCACTCGTAAACGGCATGCCGGGAAGCTGCGCGGCGGTGTTCTGTAAGTTCACCAATGTCCACACTTGGGCCTCGGTCAGGTTGCTCGGAATGAACTTACAGCTAACGGACAAAGACTTCAAGACGATGTCCCCGATACCAACGAGGTCATCCATGATCTCGGCATTTTCCTGCTCCATGGTAACCTGGAAACCTTCTTGTGCCGTCATTGCGTTATAGGGACTGGAACCGAACGCTGCGGTGTAGCTATCCTGGATACGCGAGGTCGTCGCGTAGCTTGTGTCAGCGAAGGCGTTACTCGCGACAGCGTTGAAGTGCCCGGCAGCTGTAGGACTTGTCTCCATGGACGTGGTCGCTGCGCCGAGGCAGGTAAATTCCACGTTCCCGTTGTAGAGCGGCTTGTTAGCAGCCAGGTCTAACGTCGGAGACTTAGTGAGTGCGCCGCGCGGCCATGTGATTGTCTGACCCGCCAGAGTCTGTATCACGAGCGGGACATCCGTGCCGGTAAACAGCGAGGAGCCGATGTTCGTGTCCCCGTAAGGGAACAACGTCGCGAGGTAACCGGCCGTGACGAAACCTTCCGGCTTGCCAGTGATAACGGCCGAGCGTGATTGGAGAAACTCGCCGACGGTGCCGTGGATATCGGAGGTGAGTTTGCCGGTCTTGCTCTTGAGCTTGACGTCAATACCGGCTTCGAAGTACAGCGCCGAGCCGGAGCCCAACGTGAGGATTGCGGGACCTGTGATATACATGAGTTAGGGTCTATTTTGGAGTTGCAGGCTTGACCACGGAATGCTGAAGACAACGTCCCGTGCGATGAGTGGAAGGTATGCTTTGGAGATCAGGATATCCGTAAAGAGCGGGAGTGCTGAACCAAAGGCCAAATTCTGATGGAGGAGACACGCAACGTGTTCGGCTACTTTGCCAATGGCCTGGCCAGTGCCTTTGGCCCCTCGGTTCAAGGTGACCTGTTCAATGACCGTACAGACCATTTTAGGGGCCATTTGAGGAGGGTTAACGTTTGGTTTGTCATTGTGGCCAACGGGCGTTTGGACGTAGACCATGATGCCAGAAGTCTTGTAGACGGAAAGGGCAAGCTCTGTGGCTACATTTCCTAGGTCCTCACTAAGGATAGGGACAGATAGTGTACCCCCGTTATAGAGGTAGCTATCAGCCTGCATCACTGAAACCGCCGTGGCCTGTAGCTGGGAGAGGTCCATTAGGAGGGGATGTTAAATTCTGGTGACTGCTCCTCGTGGACCTCATTAGTTCCCAGGAGTACGGATAGCTCCGCAAAGGCCTGAATAGCTGTACGACGGGTCATGAAGCCGTGCGTGTTGGCCTTACCGATTTCGATAGTGACGTCCACGAGGGCCCCGCTGCCATAGGCTTCAAAATGAATGGCGGTGATTTGCATACTCATGCGGCTTGATTCAAAAGAAAATCAACATAGTCCTTTACCCCGACCAATGCGGCTTGCGTATACTGGTCGTCACTCGGTAGGATCGTCCGGTCCTGCTTCTGTGTTACGCTTTCCACAAGGGCGAAAAGTATCTTAAGGCCGTTATCGTTAACGGCTAAAACGTGCTTGTCCCCTGGTCGGAATAGGCCGGGAATTTCCGAGGCACGCTTACCGTAGGACTCGGCTGCAACAGGGATAGTTAGGAATTGCCGTCCTCCTGTTGGTTCGATAGTCACGTCGTGACCAGCACGTCCAATGCCAGGGTGGGAAATGGCTAGGTGAGCGCCATCACCATCCGACCAGCGTTCTACTCCCTCCGCTGCACTACCCCAGAAGCCCGTAGGGAAGGCCCCGAGGCGCTCAGCCGTGTCGTGCCGTGTATTGGCAAGCTCGGTGAGGTAGTCGGTTGTGAGGACACCGATTTGATTCACGATCCCTTCATGGAGCGTGGCAATCCCTTCCTCGCTCAGTCCCGCAATAAGCCGGGTAAGAAGCGGACTCGCAAGGTCCTGGACGTCCACATTAACTCGAAGGCTCATGCGTGTCCTTTCCGTTGAAGTAGAAATCGGCCAATTGCTCCGCGTCACTTTGTTCTACCCCGGCAGCCACGAGCTTAGATGAAAACTCCTCGGGTGTCTTGGATTCCTGGGCCAGTTTATTGAAAGTATTTGCGTCCATATTAGGTGATCTTTACTTTCGCAAATAGGCGATCAAAGGCCTCTTTAATTGGCTTAAATTCGTCGTCTTGCCACTGCTTCCGCCACAGGCTACTCGCTTCCTTTCTCAGGATGTAGTTCATGTCGGGGTCCTGTGTCTTCACGGCGATATACTGTGCGTAGGCACGGGCAAAGCGTTCTTCAGGCTCGCCTAGGTATGCCTTGTACTTCGGACTGTAGTCAGGAACTTCAGTTGTTCTAGCTGCGATAGAATCATTGATAGCCTTGGAAACGTCGTGCACACTTGTGTCATTCCTGGAAAAGGAAGGTTTCTCCAAGGTTGAGAACCATTTCCCACCGCGATCGCCTGACGACTTCCCAGAAAGACTCGAGTCTATAGCATGGCCTATCTCGTGACACAAAGTGGCCTTTTGCTGTCCGAGTGGTAATTCATTGTTTATGTAGATTTTGTTCGTACCTCCAAAGAAAACGCCGTACGAAGTTGGATGTCCAAGGGCCTTTATCTCCGCCTTTGTGGCAGAATAGATAGCAGCCTTGGAAGGGATGGTCCCATGCACTCCCCCGATTTGTCGCAATACAGAACGGAACCTGGCCTCATCCCCTGGCGTACCCTTTATTTTAGTTCCTTCATTGGCAAATCTGAAGGAAGGAACTTTCGGTCTAGGAATAGGGTGTGGTTTGACAGGTTCTGGCTTCGGAGCGACCGGTTCTGCCGGGGCTTTGCCTTTCTTCCAAGCTGCGTACTGTGTTGCTGACGTGTTCGGGTTAATCCCGGCCGCGGCACAGGCGACTAGGATTTCCTTACGACTGGCACCGGCCATGCTATCGCAGATTTTCCAAACATCAGCAACGGCACCGTTCACAAGGTAGATCAGGCAGTTGGAAAGCTTCAAGGCCCCGGCTTCTATCTTCCCACCGATCTCCTTTTGGAGCAGTCGCAGCAAGTCCTTATCGATACCCGAGCCGGCTTTAAGCTGGCCGTTCAATGTCACGTCCTTGACCTGTTTTGGATCGACCTCGTCACCTGGCTCGAGTAGTCCCAATGATTCACATTCCGCGCGTGGTACTTCGCGCCATCCCATACCGGAGCCGTAGGCGAGCGGAGGGTAGCAGGAATCGAGCGCATCCGTGAAGTTCTCGCGGTTGCCGAGTGCGTCCCAGATAGGATCGTCTTTCCTGGCAATCATTTTGCCGTCTGAAAGTGTGCCACCCATCTTTTCCCAACGCGCGGGCCACGCCTCGTCAGGAACTTCCACAATAGCACCCTTGGGCCCTCGTTTGGTGCCCCGTGGGTACTCCCGAGGGTAAATTCGCAATAGTTCCCATGCCGGAAACTGGTATAGCGCAAAAGGGGTAGTTCCTTTCTCGCGAAGCATGTAGTTCGCTACTTGCCGAGCGTTAGTCTGGAGGACAAGGTTGATTCTCCCGGAACTGGACAGGTCCTCGATACCTGGCTTAGCCGGGGTGTAGCCAAGTTCATTAAGCATCCCCTTGAGCCTGGCACGGGCCGTGGAAGGTGTCACTTTGCCGCTCACAATGGAGGCTAACCCGTCCTTGACGCCTTGGAGGTAGCTGACATTCGCCGTCTTAGCGCTAAACAAGGAACGCTCCCGGACTTCACGTTCAAGTGAATGTAGCTCGTCAGCTGACAAGTCCGTAGGCAGCAACTCCTTCTTTTCAAGGAGCTGTAGCCCTGGCTCAAAGTCCGTTGGTTCGTCAAAGAACATTAGGTGAGACCGCGAGTTTGATGTTGCTTGTACTGGCGACGTGAAGAGCTCACAACTTGGAACACGGCACGCTCCTGCATTTCAGCTCTACCTCCTGCGTTGTCCGGTTGTTCAAAGACGAGCTTGGCGTCCGTCATCCGGTTGAGCCAAGACAGGTCATCACGTTGGTCGTCAATATCCTGTTTGGTGAGCTCCATCTCCACCCGTCCCTTGAGGAAACGGATCGCCATACGCACTCCTAGTTCCTTGAGCGAGTTAGGAATTTTGGCCGCGTTGACGTCTAGATCATTACCTGTGGAGATGGCAGACCGGATGCGGCTTACCGCTGCAGAGATAGCGGCGACAGACGGGTCGTCCGTTTGGCCGGTCTCAAGGGCGAGGGTACGTGCAAGGTCGATGATGGACGCGGCTTTTGCGTCATACAGATCTTGAAGTACGATAGTGGTCCAGTTAGACATTTGATGTAAACTAGAGCGCCTCGCCCACACCAAGAAACGAGGCGCCCTGTGTTTCCCCCAAATTAACTCACCGTGATTTGACGGATACCGAGCGTCGAGGTGATCGCGAGGTAGCTGTGATGCTCCACCGTGATGTCAAGCAGCTTGGCACTAATCTGCTGGACATAGACGTTGAAGAATCCTCCGCCCATCTTGGTCCCGTCGCCGCCACCTTGCCCGTTGTAGGACGTGGTCGGGGAAACGAAACGCTTGATGTTGGATGGGTCCTCAATACCGGCCTGGCCCATCGCACAAAAGCCGAGGACGAGCGAGCCCAGCATTTCAGTTTTGCCCGTAGCACTGGACTGGTAGCGTTCCTTGGAAACGAGGCACGAGTCCACGTTTAGGTAGCTGGCCATCCGGTCGATTGTACGAGACGCTCCGGCGTAACCGCCAGGAGTGTTCGTGGACTCGTAGGCCGTGGTACGTTCGTCCCAGGCAGTATCGCCCCAGCCCCATCGGGTTGGACGAACACCTGAGGCCGTGGTTGCGAGGATGTTTGCGGCGCGGACATCCGCGTCGGGCTGGGGCGAGCCTGAGCTCCACGTTTTAGCCTGGTTCGTGGCCGCGGCGCTGAGCAACGTGATCGCACGATACAGCTCATTGCGCATGAGCCGGCGCATGATACGACCCGTATACATTTCCTGCCAGTTCGGGACGTCCTTCACAGCGTCGAGGTCCACACGCATGGTGANNGTCTTACCGAGCACCTTCGTGCCGGTATACTCGATGCGCTTGAAATCCGAGTAGAGGCCCCGGATATCGGTATCGTTCACAGTGTCCACGAGAAACTCCTCCGCGTTAACCCACGAGGTGTATTCAAACCGTTCCGAGGTTTGAACGCGAGGCGCGAAGAACTCGAGCGTCTGCTCGATGTTGTTCGGGTCCCGCCATCCCACAGCGTAAGTCGTGAGCGGTTCCGAGAAGTAGCCCTCGATGAACCGCGTCTCGTTGGAGAGGTAGAATTCGCCGGGCTTGAGGTCGCCGTTGTCGGCGTTGTTCAGCGTAAAGCTTTGCTCCGCTTTGTTAATGCGGTTCAAAGTCGTGGTGTTGCACAAGTCAAAAATCTGACCCTTGAGAGCGCCCCGGCCACCTTTGACGTGCGGAGCTTTTGCGAGTGATTTCATAGTTAGAGAATTCGTTCGTTGCTACGATTAGTTTTCGGAGATCACGTCGCCAGAGGGCTCGGCGAAAGCCGCGTTCAACGCAGCGATATCCGCTTTGACGAGGTTAAGCTCTGCGGCCAGGTCCGCGATAGCGTTAGCCGTCGTGGTCAAGCGGGCAGCACTGGTATCCGTTGAGGCCGCTGTAACAGCCGCAATCGTACGAACACCAGCGGACGGGGTTGCAGCGGTGCCTCCGCTGCTATCCGTAATGGAGTTTTGCGTCTGGGTTACAGTGCCAGCGGCGGCACCGTAACGAACAATCATCGGTTGCGGATCGAACTCGATCGTGTCCCCGGCTACACCCGATTGGAGGGCCTTACCGATGACATAGTATTGCGACGGAGTGGCACCGGCCGCTGGAAGGGTACGACCGTAACCAGCCGAGTCTGAACAAAGAAAGTCGTACAGGCCCACAGTCGAGTTGATCGCGACTTTTCGCGTTGACTGGACGGCTCCGAGCAGCTTAATCGCGAGCGGTGGAAGCGCAAGCTGTGAGCTCGTGATCAACACAGGGGCCATATCCCAGACGATGCCGATAGGCTCAAGCGTCGCGTTACAGACGGTGAAATACTTAGCCCCCGTTGCGCTAAGCGTCGCGATCAAGAAGCGGACGGGCATGTTGCTGAGTGCCGTCGTATCTGGGATAAGCGAGATCGTTTCTTCATGTACGCCCTCGGCCAAGTTGGAAAAGTCCAACATTAAGCATTCGGCGATGGGAAGCGATTGTGCCAGCCAAAGCTTTTGGAGCTTGGCTCCGACTTTCTGCCACGGGATAACCGTAGCGAGAAGGGCTGCCAGGATGGCAGCGAGGAGGATCATAAGGATCATTTCAATTTTCATTTTCTCGTGGTTTATGCCGTGGCGATTCGCCTTGGCGGTTGGTTTCTTTCCGGGAGGAACGGGAAGGTTAGGAAGCTTGAACAGTTTTGGTTTCGCGGGCATCTTCGGNNTTCGGCCACTTGACTGGCCAGGACCTCGATGGCCTGGGAACGTGTAAGGCCAAAGGCCATTTTAGCGCCAATCGCCATCTCCTGTGCGGAGATGGGCTTGGGTGCCAGGGCCGCAGTAAGTTTGGCCTTGAGGGCCTTGACAGCGACCAGCACATCATCCTCAGTGGCAGATGAGGTAAGCCCCAGCTCCCCGAGAAAGGCCGGGGATGGCCTCTTAAGTTGCGGCGCCGGTGGTGCTGGCACTGGCGTGGGAGGTGCTGAGGCGACGGCAGGGGTCGGTGCCGGCGGTGGAGGTGCTGGATTGAATGGTGCTTGGCCTGGGATTACTTCTTCCATAGGTAGGTTAGTTGTGAACGCCGTTGAGCGTTGGTTGTTTCATGTTCGCAAAGAGTTCGGGATGCGCGCGGCGTACAGCGCTGAAAGAGTCGGTGTAGTCGTTGCCCGTCTTTTTCATTTGCTCGTTCACGAGCTCCTCGATGCTCGGGCCGCTGCCAGGCTTGCGCTCACCGAGGTTGGCAGTCTTGGAGTTACCGACGTTCAGGACAGGCGCTTTCTTGGTTAGCGCCGTGACCTTGTCGAGGAAACCGTCACCAGCGTTGGAGAGCTCGGTAACGGTCGCGTCCTTATCCTTGATGAGGATACGGCCTTGCGAAATCGCATTGTCCACGACAAGCGCGATGATCGCAGAACGCTCATTGCTCATGCCGCCTGTCAGCTTCGTATGTGCGTCCTTGAGGTCGCGATGAGCGCGATCAAGATCGTCGTACTTCTGTGAAGCCGCTTGACTGGCCGCGGTGGCCGCGTCCTGCTTCGTCTTCATGTCGTCATGGGCGGCCTTGTAGCCGTCGGCGGCATCAGCCTTCACTTTGAGGCCTTTGATGTGGTCCTCAGTTTTGCTGTCCTCTGTCCCTTCCGGGAGGCCCGCCGCTGCGTGCACCCACGGTGGACAAGTGAGCTGTGTAGCCTCGTTGGTAAGCGGTGCGACGTCGATATTCGGGTCGTTGACGAGGCCAAGTGAACGGAGCACACAAGGCCTGTAAGCGTTGGACCGGCCAGGGATCGGCTGCACTCCCCAACGAGGTGAATGGAAACGGACCTCCTTGTTGCCTACGGCCGAATTACCGAGAGTGTTGAAGTCCGTGTGGAGGCGGACGCGGTCGGGCAGTGACTCAACGTTGCTGATCCAGCCATAGGCCCGGCGATCCGTGTAGATGTTGGACATAGCCGGGTCGTCCGGATGACCCAAATAAATCGGGTTGCCGGCGAAGTTAGGCTTCGTCTTTGCAGCGGCAAAAGCGTTGGCCATCAAGTCCCCGGCCTCCTTGTCGAGGACTTGCATACCCCGCTTGTGATCCCAGTTACCATGAGGGATATCCACAAACTTAGGGATTTCGGTCGAGTCAGCCTGATTGCTAATCGGGAAGACGTCAAACGTGAGTGCCGGCGCCGGAGGGGGTGGGGCGGAGTTGGAAAAGGTGAGGGGGTAGAAAACAGTCGACAGGAACACGGCTAGGCCGGTCATTGCGAGGAGTAGCAGTATCGTATTCATTTTGTGGATAGTTGTGAGAGTAGTGTTGCGTTGAGGATGCGGGTCAGCTGGTCGGCACTTGCGTTTGCCGCGATGATGTCCCGGCAAAAGGCTTCGTTTGAAAGCTCGGCGTGGAGCTTGTTAACAGCGACAAAGAGATTCGGATCGCTGGCGTCCAGCACATTAGACAGAGCCTTGCGAAGCGGGCTGAGGTCGTTTGAGGCTGCTTCTGCGAACATCCCACGAGCCTTTTCGAGGAACTGGCGAAACTCGCGTGACCCGTCGAGAACCTTACGCTTTTGCGTAGCGCCGGGTAGTGTTCGCGAGTTGTCCTGATCCTCGGTGGGCTTCTCGGGGACAGCGGGAGGAGTTAGCAATTCCTCGCCTTCCCGAGGTAAGGTCCAGCCGAGGCGAGTTAGAACGTCGTTGACCGCGAATGGCACCCCGAGCGGAACGAGGGCAGTGAGTGTTGCCAGGTCCTCCGTGACAGCGGATTTGGGAGCGGTCTTGAGAACGGTACGGGCCAGCGGCTGGTCAGCCCCAAACACGTACCAGCAGACTCGCTTGTCGATTTGGAGCTGTAGACACTCACTAAGCAGCATCGCGCGATCACTGTCGAGATTGTCCGTTTCGCCAGCTTGCAGGCTAGCTCCTTGACCCTTACCTTGGCCGCCGTGGCTTTGTGTGGATAGGTCGGCCCCACGCCAAAGGATCGTCATGGCCTTGTCCATCTTGTCGACCAGCTCCGGGAACGGTGTCGAGCCTGTGCCCCGCGCAATCTTGATTTCCTCAATGACGTCTTGTAACCCGCAAACTCCGGCGAAGTCGTTTGAAAAGTTTTGGAGGGCCTCGACAAAGGCATTCCATTGGTCACTACCTTTCGTTGCACCTGTCTTGCCGAGCAAAGCGGGCATCCCGAACTTGTCGCAGAAATTCACCCAAGCACTTAGCGGCATGTGCTTGAACATATACATCACGGAGCAGGCCTCATCTATTCCAAGGCCGTCCCCTGAAGTAATAAGCCAGCTTTCACGGTCCATATCTACGCCGTAGTAGTTGTAGTCTTGTTCAAGGAACTTGAGCCTGCCGGTGATGTTCTCAAAGAACCACGGCGGCGCGTAACGGAGCTGGGCCGTGAGACCGGACGGAGAGGGTTGCCAAAGGATCTCATGCGCAGCGAACTTGAAGCCGATGGCGTTGGCCATCGTCCGGACGACCTTAGCAGACTTACCCTGGTTGTCCTCCTCGTAGGCATCCACGCAAGAGCAGTTGTTCCAGAAGTATTCGAGGGCTTCCTTGTGGTCCATGGCCTCGCTACTATCGTCCACAGGGATGACTTCGATACCATGTCGCGCGATGGACGACTTTGCCTTCGGGGCTACAACGCTCAGCCGGTCATCGCGACGCTCCATCGCGTCGAACGTCCGCATGATAGGTGAATAGTAGCCGCGCACCATTAGCTCGAGCTGAGTCCCAAGCCGCTCGGGGGTGAGCTGGCGGATAGGGTTGAAGCGCATCACAATAGACTGCCGTATACGTGCAGCCGTGATTTCCCCTTGCCCGGCGTTGCTCGCCCTGGGGGTAGCTTTCAGCGTCTTGGAAGTTGGCCGCTTGGAAAGGAGCTTGGCCATTAGTCTNNGAAAGATCGTTATGGACGTGGATGCGGCTACCATGCTCACTCTCAAGAGTGGTAGTGGGTGCACCGTCCTTGATGTTTGTGCCCGTACCCACCTTGGAAAAGTCCTTCCCGTTGTGAGTCACACTCTGGATGGAACCATCACCACCTCTTTCAAAACTGATTGTCTTTCGACCAAGAACTTTGTGATTGGCGTCATGCACAGTAGGGGTAGCTGTTCCTTTGCTAACGCCATGGTTTCCTGGCCTCGGTCCCGAGCCAGGACCTCCATTAGCCACCTCAGCTTTCACGGCCAGGAAAGCGTCGTGATAGGTTTCTCCAGTAGCGAGTAAACGCTCGTCCACAAGTTGCTGGAATTCACGAGCGTTAGCCAAGGCTGCGGCACGTGCTTGTTCCTTCGGGAAGTTTCGAGACAGGAAAAGCAGGCTCATAGGAGTGTGCCACGAGGGCGGCTCATTGGACGTAGGACGGGGATGACCCGCTGGTAGACATTGGAGCCACGATTGCACCACGCGCCGACAACAGCATCAGCCCGGTCTGGTGAGTGTAGGCCGTCCTTGGCCATGTCATCCTTGGACACAATACCGAGCTTACCGTCGCTCCACGTACGGCACTTTCGCGTGGTAAGCTGAGCGACGAGATCGGGATCGTTCGGAAACCGGATTTCGCGTTTGGCTGTGGCGCGTGCGGTTTCGTGCCAGCACTCAGCGACGCGGTTCTTGAAGTCCAAGTCAATCGGCGCACCACCACCGTGAAAATCATTGATCGCAAATCCAACCTCACGGATACGATCACAGATCGGTTTACCCATGCCGTCGGCATCACCGAAGGTCGAGCTAGGTTCCAGCCCAAGACGCTTGAAGTGGTTGATGAACGTGCCGGCTGCGGACATGGTATCCCGGTCACGCCAGGCGGCCTCAATGGTCACATCGTTACCATTGCGGACCGCGATCACGTTCTCATCACCGCCCGCTGCGAAATCGCAGAAGGCCGAAACCTTACCCTCAACACGAACCGGCAAGTTTTCGAGCAGCCCTTGAACCACCGATAAGGGAAACACGAAAGCTGTATTCGCGTCCTGGTCCATGAATTCACCGAAGATGGAGGAACGGACGAGGGGATGGTCTTTGCCGTATTTAGCGATCATCCCTTCGATCCGTTCCTTGGGGATGTGGGGGCACTCCTCAAGGCTCACCTTACGCGTCTTGTAGAGGGAGCGGTTGCGCGTGAATGCATCGTAGAAGCCACCCATCATTAGGCCCGGTGACGAAATGTAAAGAAGGCCTGTGTAGGTGCAGCGGTCAATGGCCTCGAGGATCGAATCCTCGACGGACTTGGCCTCGTCAACGATGATGATTAGCGGACCCCGCCAGGCGCCGCCTTCGAAGCTATCCTTATGATAGCCTTCGGCACGCGCCTCGTCGTTCGTCGTGTAGGCCTGGATAAAGCCTCCAGTTGGTGAGCTGATTTGGATGCGGGGGCTCGTCACCCATCCCCACGAGGCGAACTTGGGTTTGTATTTCCACAAAGCGGGCTTCAGCTGGCTATCAAGTTGCTTGCCATCCTTCGTCGTGATAATCACGCGGGCCATCGGGTGCACGGCCAGGCACCACAGGGCTAGGGCCGCAATCACACCAGAGGACTTGCCAGCGCCGTTCGGCGTCGTGGCTGCACCTTGGGCACGGATACGAGTATCCTCAAACCACGTGAGGATCTGTCGCTGCCACTTGTAGAGCGGCATCTTGAGGATTTCACAGGCAAACCCGACAGGCGTAGTAAGCAGCCCGTCCCCTTGTAGCTCGATGTTATGAAGCATCTTCTTCAAGCGCCTCCCGCCGCAAAAGTTGTAGCTCGGCCAGTCGTTCCGGAGAAATCTGTTCTTGACCAGCTTCAATGTTCACGTTCGTATTCTCGCTCTCAACCTTAAGTTGGTTGCGATGTTCCGGTCGGTGTGCAGCCAGCATTTTCGCGAGTAGGGCGTCGCTGTACTCGACTTCCTCGTAAACGTAATCGTTCGGATCCTGTGTTGGGTCCGGCGTGCCATCCTCGAGGCGCCGTACACGCCGAGGATCGACCATTACCCGACCATCGGCTGTGAATTTGAGGCGCCGCGTCCCTTGAACTGCACGCCGCAAAGCTTCGTCGTGGAGCATGTGCATGGCCACACCCATGGCTTCCTTCTCCGCTACGAGGAAATCCGGATTAAGGTGCCGCTCCCTCTGAATGCAGCCAATCGATATATCCGCGGCCTTAGCCGAAGCGTTATACTTGCCTGTGATCTCAAGAGCAGCCAAATAGGCCCCCGACCACCGTTGCCGGTAGCGAGTATCCGATTTTTCAGGTAGTTCTTGGCTCACATGTTGCGTCTACAACCTGAATAGAAACGAACGCAAATAGCAACATGGAAATTCGTTTCTACCTTAATGTCTCGGCGTAAGCGTTTGCAAACCACTCTACGAAGTCCTCGACGCTGGTCGTTAGATCCATCTCGATCTGATCCACGTCCTTAGGTGTGTTCACATAGGCACGGAATTTGACCTTCCACTTCTGCCCTGAGCCACGGTAAAAAAGGATGGGTACAGCCTGGCGCTGGGCGGCCTGGTCACAGGCCTGTCGCCACCATGCCGGAACAGATTCATTTTCCTGGAACTTGACTTCAACGGCAAAGCCAGGGAGACCGGCCAGGTCCTCACCACCATCGTCGCTTTGGAGTTGATTCCGCTGGATATGTGGAGCAATGGCGCCTCGTAGCTGTGACACCC
>QGNH01000885.1_pt1 | contig 15709 bp, 25 predicted proteins | sample 1735481 | NCBI WGS metagenome assembly QGNH01 (sample SAMN09239004, study PRJNA386568) | Viral metagenome, whole genome shotgun sequencing project. | reverse complement strand
CTTTTAATCCGGTGTACTGCATAACAATCAAATCCGGATCCTCCTGTGTAAACCATTCTATAAACATTTCTTCATTCGGAGACATTTCTTTAAATTCTTTATCCCATGCCCGGAATTTTATTTCATTCATTATTTTTGATTAAAAAGGTTTAATAATTTATCTACCATTTCCTCGGCAACCTCGTCTTTGGACCCGGTCACTTCCTGGCTAATACTTTTCTTGTTTAGTATAATTGTGAAATATAAATACTCGTCGATGGTCTGATCACCGAGTAGGTAACCGATACGCACACTGTTAGCCTGAGATATGCGATGTGTTCTATCTTCGTATTGTTCGCACTTGGCATAATTCCAGGGATATTCTATCATCAACACTTCTGAGGAAGCTGTAAGCGTTAAACCTTCGCCGCCGGCGCTGCTGCATATCATTACATTGTAAGAAGTGGGTTCGTGGTCGTGGTCCTGGTCTTTGTGGTTTTCCAGTTTGGTACCACACACAACACAACCTTGAAATTTTTGAACGGAGGTATTTCTTTCGTCCTGAGATTGCCGGCCTGTTATCATTAGCGCGTCCGGGTACATTTCCTTTAAGCCGTCGGCAACAATGTGATGGTCAATAAACACCACAACTTTTTGCCCGTTACTTATTACTTCGTCGATGTATTCCCTTGCGGCTTCCAGTTTTCCAAGCGCTGACACCTGCTTAAGTATTCCCATTTGCACCAAAATCTCAGCCCGTAATTTTCTTTTGATATCGCTATCAGTGCAACCTTTTACTGAGCGCAGGTATTCAACAAAATTGTTCTGTGCTTTTTCGTACTCCAACCGGTTTGTGATATCGCAACGAATAACCTGCCTGATCTTTTCGGGAAGGTCTTTAAGCACTTCGGATTTTTCCCTGCGGTAAAAACAAAACAGGTTCATGCGGTAATTCAACTCTTTTAAGTTGATCGATTCGCCACCATTTCCGCAATATCTTTTCATAAACCTTTTGTAGCCGGACCAGTCCGTTAACTTCCCGTGTGCGTCTGTTGGCTCCGGGATATGGCTAACCACTTCCCGGAGCCGGTCAACGATATACAACTGGCTTACCAGGTCGCTTGCCCTGTTTAATACCGGCGTACCGGTAAGTTCAAGCACAATATTTTTTTCCCGTGTAATACCCATAACAAGCTTTGATTGCATCGTCGAAGGGTCTTTGCACTTGTGGCTCTCATCGATAACAACCCATTTAAAAAAATTGATATTGTCATTAAAGGGAATAGTATTTAATTTAAAAGCACTCCCGGAAGGCTTTTGGTAACCAGGCTGCACAAAGAATTTCTTTAGGCTCTCGTAGTTCACAATAAAAGTGTCACACATGCCAACGCGGTAAAACTGCTGCCAAGAGTTCTTTATTTTATCGGAAAGTATCATTGCCCGGTGAGCGGCCACTGCCTTAAATTCATCTACCCAATTTAACTTCAAAGATGCAGGACAGATTACCAAGCCGGGACCGGCATTAAAATAATTATCAGCGTTCACACCATAGGAACATATTGTCGCTATCGCCTGAATAGTATTATGAGTTACTATAAAAGAATCGGTTAAGTATAATTTATCGGGTGCACTGACTGATATACATTGTTGCTCTTTTTCTCCGATGTGTTGTATTGATTCAATATAGCGTGAAGCATAATTACGCGTTCTTTTTTTCCATTGGCTAACCTTTCGTTGAAGTAAAAAAGGACAAAAATTAGTTTTAATGTTAACCTGAAACTCAATACTCTTACCTGATGTGCTTCTATCATATTCTCGAATAATTGCTTGGCCACCCAATGAAAAAACAAGCGTTGAAATATCTTCTGCTAATCTCCGGCAACAGCTGTGAAAAGTTATTCTGTTATTTCTCGCGCTTCCATCAGTATCCATTAAACCACACAATAAATCCAAACGCTGCTGATATGAACCGAACAAATATTTTTCAGGAATAAATTTATCTTTCCCTATTACTTTTAACTCGAGTTTTTCTATCTCAGACGTGTAGTTATTTTTTTGTGTGGTACCGGTTTGCGTAATATAATATTGCGGACATGAAGGATGATCGTTGATACGTAATTTTAAACCAGGCGCCAAACGTTTTTCAACTTCTTCCTTTATCTCTAATTCAGTATCTGGTATTGAGATACAAAGCATAGTACCGGTTAAGCAACCATCACCAAGTAAAGCCCCAAATATGTATGGGTCTATAACATAATCGACATCAGAAAAATTAAAAGGTTTTATTAATGGAATTTCCCATTTTAAAACCTGCTTTCTTCCTGTTGCCTGTCTTTCATCATTCCTTTTGTATCTAAGACCTATTTCAATGAGTTCCTTTGTTGTTTTATTAATCCATCCAGTATTTCTTCTTCTACGGTTAACGTCTCTAACCGTCCAAATATGATCTTCGTCACATTCAGTAAATGAACCGTCGTTAAAAGTTATTTTGTAACAAGGCCTTAGCCCCTGAGGGAAAATTCCATAAACAAAATGTTTATTTCCATCAGCGCCAATGATTGCATCGTTTCTCTTTATCTCTCCCATTAATTTCCAACCTGTAGGGGTTGCAATTTTAGCAGTCAATGGCTGCGCCTTCCCTAACCCGGGTTGGTCCCCAATAATCACTTTCTTTTTTTCCCTGCAGTAAGCAATACCGTGCTTTTGGTACTCATATGGCTGTATCTTAAGGATAGGTATTTCAATATCCAATTCCGGGAGCGCTGCCGCTTCCATGTTTTGAAGTGGTATTCCGTCGGCAGCTGTGAGAATTTCAGTAACATTAAATTTCTGTCTTAGGAAATTTATTTCTCTCGTTTTATAAAGCGGAACATTCCATACCTTTCTATCCCGATGGAACCAGGCGCCATCAATTTGCTTTAAGGCATCGACCTTTTTTATATCATAAGAAAACGATACCTCGAAATACTTTTGTGTTTGTACGATTTCCATTTAATTGCCATGTTTTGATTTAAAAAAATTTGATTGCTCCTGGTTACGCCGAAATTTATTTATTGCATCTTCGTCGCTTTCGCCCAGACCAACAATAAGGGTCGTTTTATCATCAACCTTTAGTGACCTCGTTTTAGAATAATCAATAACCTTCGTTTTAATCTCAGGCTCACGCCGCCGTCCAAAGTGTTCTTTTATAGCCGTGTTCTTATGTCGTGTAACCCTTGTGGTTATGTTATCTAATTGCTCACGTTTTTTTTCAATCTCTCTTTCATTCAAATGCTGCCTGGTCTTTGGACGCTTAACTCGCTTTGCCGCTTTCTCATCTAACTTCATCTGATAGGTTACTACCGAATTTTCTTTCTGCAACTCGTCAGCCTTTAGGTTGATATCTTCGGTAGCGCAACCAAGTAAATCGGCTATCTGCTTATATGACCTTGTAAGAATGAGGTTGCGAATAATACCTGTTTCAGCCTCAGAAAAAAGTTTTGTCAACATAATGCTTATGAAAATTTATTTTAACCGAATAACCAGGAATAACCATCAATAATTGCATTCTTTCTGGCCAATGGTCCAATCTGCCAGAAATACGGATAGGATAGTAAATCCTTTAATGTCAATCTGTTTCTGCCATAGTGATAAAAAAAAGATTTAAAAGCAATTTTATCGTCGATGTTAAGTGACCGATAGAATTGAAGAAACCCATGTTTTTTATCCAATTCTTTTTTAACTTTCTTTCTGCTACCCATAGTTAGATGATTACAGTTCTTTTTGACTTACGGTAGTTGACAATCTGCTCCAAGTTGTTGACGTAATTTTTGTATGAATAATTTTTAACCAACAACTCAGGACATTTACGATAAGCTTCATATAGATCGTCCATCGAAATAAGCCCGGCTTTTTTGATGCGGTAAAGAGCAATGATAAACGAGCGGTCTATCCAGTATTTGAAATCTGAGAAACGTTTACAGATTTCAGCAAGTTCTACGGCTTCCTCTAAGTACGTAACCAGTATTAAGCCATGCTGAAATTTCTCTGTCAATGTGCTATCATTCCCTTCCATTCCGGGGTTGCCTGTCGTAAGAAGCTGTAGTGAGGTACCAACATTAATTCCGTAAGTGTTTAGAAATTTCTGTAGCTTTTTATATTCTTCATTGCCCTGGCTGATGTAGCAGTTAATATAATTTTGCTGCGTCCACTTTTCGGTATTACTATTAATCTTCGCTATATCAGCCATTGATTTACTTTCCTGTAAAATGATGAAGTGAACCGCGCGCTTAAGCTTTTGGGAAATAAAGAACCTATGCTGTCCGTCCAAAATTTCAAGCATATCCCCTACCGTCTTAACCTGGATTGGATAGTATTTTAATACATCGTTACCACCATCAATTTCCTTAATGATTTTTTTTATCTTAACCTCATTAAGTCCACGATTGCCGCTGATCATTCTAAACCTGTTATAGTCGTTTGTTTTATAAACAATCACTTCCGACTGCTGCTCACTCATTGCTTTTCAATTTATTATTTTACCAATTTTTTTATGCCCTTACCGTTTGCTTTCTTTATAGCCTTACCGTTTACTTTTTTTGCTGCTGCTGCTTTTTTGGGCGCTAATTTCTTAGCCGCGGTTTTCTTAGCTGATGCCTCAAATTCTACAGGAAGGATACCTTTTGCTGATTTCTTTTTACCTGGGGCCGGCGTTGCTTCTTTTTTAGCAGGTTTGCTCTTAACCTTCAATGCATCAATTCTTTGTTTGGACCTGGTTTCTCTTTTATCACGGATAGTTTTTTGCTCTGCTTCAATAGCTGCGATTTCCTTAGCCTTGTATTGTTCAGCAACACTTTTTAATAACATCAAACCACCGTTAGCTGAGTGAGAACCGGTCGCAGAATCCAAAACACCTTTTATAAAAATTCTAAAAGACATGTTTATTTGCTCAGCTGTTGCGCTCATAATTTTTTGCGCGAACTTCTTTTCTTCATCCCTTCCCAAATAATGTTCTTTAAATCCGAACAGCTTAGCGATTTCACCGGCCTCTGAACCTGCAGTTTTATACATTGCATACACCATAGCAGCTGTATCTGTTTTAGATAAAGGTTTCTCGGTAATCAAATCCATGTTGATATCTAAACCGCTATCACCTTTTTTGACATTGATTATTTCGTCATGAATTTTTTTCCAAACTTTTTCATCGTCCAACTCTGCTGCCCTGGCAGTCCTCTGTTTAATTCCCTCAATTTCAATCTGAGTGTTTACCGTGGTGCCGGCCTCTTTTTTATCCGTTCCATTTGTTTTTTTGATTAAGGAAACATGCTCAACACAACCGGATTTGTCGCCATTAATCCAAAGACCTTTCACTTTCTTTTCACCCTTTTGTATGTGTGTACTGAAATCATCGTACTGAGATAAGGGCTTTATGTTATATTGATCCAAAAGCTTTGTGATAACAGCAGAAGGTTTATACTCGCTGTATTTTTCAACCAGGTACACCGTATTGGGTTCGTGTTCCAGTTCTTCGGCAATAACACGCTCGGTATATACATCGATTTTATTTTCAAAGCAGGCAGGTTTAAAACACCTGTCCGTCTCTTTCATATCATTGAATAAAGAACCATTGGCGCCGGACCGGAAAGGGCAAGTTGTACACGCTCCCATTTCCGGGTTTAGTGTAGCATCATCTTTTTGAAACGGCGCTTTGGAAAGCAGCTTCATCACATTTCTTTCGATGTGCTGCTTTAGTTCACTAACGGAAGAAATTTCTTTGTTGTAGTCTCTTTCTTCCTTATCAATCTCTTTTTGATCTTCTGCTGATAGCCTGGCAATGATAATTGCTTGGCCAATGGATAGCTTGTTTTTCCAAAACTCTTTTTGTAAGGAAGGGATAAGATTGTTTAATGCCAACCGGTGCGCCACAAAGCTTTCAGGTTTATTGATTTTTGCTGCAATGTCAGCAATCGTATAAGGCTTAACCTTATTTTCAATCATCTGCTTAAAGGTCGAAGCTTCATCCATCGGGTGGACGTCCTCACGCTGTATGTTCTCGATGAACTGGATTTCCAGGGCTTCTTCATCATTGAGCGTTCGCACAACGGTAGGAATATCTTTGAGGCCTGCAGCGATGGAAGCCCGGTAGCGACGTTCACCGGTAACAATAATGTGCCCTTTACCGTTAGGTCGAACCAGGATAGGTTGCAATACACCTTTTGCTTTGATGCTTTCCGATAGTTCTTTTAAAGTCAGGTCGTCAAAAAATTTACGGGGCTGATTCTTTNNAACCGGTAGCGTTTTAAACTCTGTCATAACGTTGTTTTTATTGATTAAAATTTAATTCCGTCATTTGCCCGGTGACCAACTTTTTCAAATAGCCCTGCATCGATTCTCTCACGCGCCTGATTTCATTTACTCTACCGTCCAGGCTCTTAATGTATAATTTCACTTCTTCCGGGTTGTTGCTGATGTAGTACCCTTTTTTTGATGCCACTAAACCGGGTACAAGGTTTTTTATCCTGATGTAATTAATAATCTTTCGAACACGCGGCTCTGTTATGTTGTACCTGGCTTTCATTATGGCAACTATCGCTTTGTTAGTTATCGCATTTTGTTTACCGCGTTTCGTTGAAAAGCCCTTAACAAATTTTGGTACCAACCCTTTTTCGTAGTCGGTTAATTCGTAGGTCAAGTTTTCAAATCCCGCTAACACTTTTCCAAATTTTATTGTTCTTAATTTGCGATACCAATGAGTGACACACTTTAAACTTTTTTGCAATTACATTGACACCTTCCGTCTTTAGTAACTCCTTAATCTCACTAACCTTTTTTGAGTTAAGTTTTTTATTTGCTGCATTATCGCCAAATTGGACTGGCCTTAAGTTGTTCTCAATCGCATGTAAAATATTTACTGAACCAGTACACCATTCAAGCATGCTCGCTCTATTATCTAATTTGTTACCTAAGGTTGCTCACTGTTTCTTTATTAAGGTGTTGCTTAATTATTTTTTTAATCACAAAAGGAGCAACACCTGTGATAATTTCTATTTCCTGGAAGTCGGCACCACATCGATAGTAACCGATTATAGCCGCCTTTATATGCTGAAACAAAATCATCGTTAATAAACAATAGCGCTGCTCACCTGCCTTTCGATATATCTTTTCACGGCCTCTTTCCAGTGATCTTGCCGGAGTGGAATAAACCGACTACTACATGCATCGAAGCCGTCGAAAACGCCGTCGCTGTCACGGTACACTATCATAAAAGCCTTCGTGTTAATTTTTTCCATCACTTCAATTTCGTCCAGCACTTCTTCCATGTTGTTGGTTACTGATTTGCCACCCAGGTCCAGATCTTCTATAACTAAAACATCGCGGCCTGAGAAGTTTTCAATTTTGTGTATGTAATCCGATTTCATAAAATGGTTTTAAATGGTTAATTAAATAATTGAGTGAAATTTTTTATATTGTTATCGTATGACGATACAATCTGTTTTAGTTTATCGCACTCCCGGAGTGCGCGGATATAAGAACACAAGCATTCGAGTGATTCGGCTTGCTTGTTAAGCAAGTCCGATTTATTGGGATTGTAACTGCGGTTAAGCACCGCCGTTGTATCGTTATTATTAGCAAGCGTTCTGAGTTTTGATGCTGCTGCCATCGCATAATCAACATCGATAAACCGGGTCGATACATTTAATGTAATGATGACGTTTGCGAGTTCATTAGATTTTTCTTCTGTTAGTTCAATATCTTGTTTCATGCTACCGTTGTTTAAATTTAGTTTGCTGTTCCTGTGTATTCATATATAGCAACTATGCCCGGCTTATCTGACACCAGGCTAAATGTTGCAATAGCCTCACTGTCTGTATTGCATCGAGTCGTATAAACCTTCGGCAACTCTTTAGCGCCTTCAAGTTCCTTGCGCATCTGTACACTTATTTGCCTGGCAGACTTAACACCCATATAGGTATCATCTAACCCGAACTGGTCTACTACCTCTTTCCAGTTTTTTATCTCAATCCTTTTCATGCTGTTTGTTTTACGTCACCGAATAAATACCAATAACGAAAAGCTAAATCTCTATACTTATCCAAACCGTCCATATACATTTGTGAGCCTCTTTTTATAGGAACCTTAAAAAGCTTAAAATTTACTTTGCTTATACCGATGAACATGAAGTTTGACTTACCTCCAATATCCATATAGAAAGCTGCCTGGCGGTCATAATTGAAATACCTGATAGATTCTTCAAATTGCTTTTGTGAGGTACATGCCGTGCTTTTAAGATCACCTGCTAAATTGATGGCGGGTGAATAGAAATCATATTTACAACGCACATTAAGCTTGAAACTCAAAGAACCATAAGAGATAGGGAAACCATTAAGAATTGAAACCTTTTGTGTCTCTGATTGTTTATAAAAAGCATCACAAAAATTATCTGCAAAAAAGGCTCGTTTCATCATTTTAGCCTTTTCAAATTCCTCCTTCGTGTATTGCTCATCACCTACCGTTAGTTTAAAATAATCAACAAGGTTAGGCTCTGTGATTAACGCATCTATCAAACTTCCAAACCGGTAAGCTGCTTCCAAATCAATTATTATATTACCGGGAAGCCAGTATTTTTCAAGCCAGGTTAAATCTGAGTTTGAAACTTCCGGCCGTGAGTAATAGTTGATATCGTTAAGCGTATTAAGCATTTGAAAAAGCTTTTTCAATAGGCCATCCAGCTCTTATTCTATATCTTAAAGTATCAAATGAAACATGAAGCTTCCTGGCCCAATCACTTAAAATCATTGTTTCACCATTGTACGTGATAACTCTGTTACTTCTTTTGTTTTTTGCATTTATAAGCCTCGTTACGAACCGACAATTGCCAGGTTCATAGATGCCATTATTTTCACGGCGATCAATTTCCAATCCTTTTTCCCACCCATTGGCAATAGCCCAATTATAGAATGATAAGAAATCATGTTTCCATTCATCACACATGATTATTCCCCTTGCTCCATAATCTTTATATGCGGGTTCCGCAATATTGTAGCACCTTTTCTTTATACCTAACCATACCCCATATAACTTGTGTTTTACTAACCCGTGACTTGTAAAATTGATTATTGCTGTTTGATGTTTCAGGCAACCGCATGACTTTGTTTTGCCTGATTTTAATAATGATAGCGCAACAGTTGTTATATTACCACATTCGCAAAGTGCCAAAACCTTTCTGTGATAAAATTTATCCGTTCCCAGATCAAAAAGTATAGTAAGTAACCCGAATTTTGTGCCAGTCATTATGATTATTTTTTTGCTGATCTATTGATTGCGCGGTAAGTCGGTTCATAGGATAGGAATTTGCTCTCGATCTTCGTGCCTTCCTTTTGCGCTTTCTTTTCAGCCCACGCTTTCATTTGGTCAAGCTTCGTGTTACCGATCTTATCAACGGGTAAATTCTTTCCTTCCTGTTCAAACCACAATGCGAATATTTGAGTATAACCAACCGGGTGAAGTATTTTAATTTCATAGCCCTCTCTTGTTTCCGGAGCCGGTTTGTTTTCTGCAATCGCAGCCTCAGTCTCAAACATTACCATCGTGTGGTCACCCTGCCGTCTCACTTCCTGGTCTTGATTTTGTTTTACTGAATCTTCCTCAGCTTTCTTCTTTAATGCTATTTCATCTTCCTGCTCACGTTTTTTCTTTTCTGATTCCTGCTGTTCCTGCTGTTCCTTAATTTTTTTCTGCCGTTCCTGTTCTGCCTCACGCTGTTTTGTTGCCTCTTGCTCTAACTTCAATTTTGCCTCAGCATCCTTAGTCTTTTTTATTTCAGCCTGTCTTTTTTCTTCGGCTACGCGTGACCGTTCTTTTTCTGCTTCGGCTTCATCAGCCAACCTTTTTTCTTCCTGCAGTTCTTTTAATTTGGAAGGGAGTTTATCAATCAAATCCTGTTTCAATAAGCCGAGTTGAGAAAAAAGATCTGACTTTAATTGATGTTCGTTCTCTGCTACAACTGTATTGGCCATGACATCAACTTCGTCGTTGGTATGGTATATAGCAGGGTAGGTTAAATTAATAGTTGGTATCTCACACTTAATAACCATGCCGCGCAGACTAATTGCCTTCTGCTCATAAACATCGAGCGTTATTTCGTTGAATGCTTTTTGTAAACTTTGCTTACGATTCAATAAATAGGTACCAACTGCATCTTTATATTTTTTCTCAATACCGTATTTTATTTCAACGGCTTCTTTGGATTTGGAAGCTGCTCTTTCGATTTCTTTTCTCTTGCGTTCGTTCTCAGCTGCCACCTGAGCGGCGTATTTATTTCGATGCTCTTGAATTTGCCAGGGAATAGTTGATTGTTTCTTTACATCCAAACTATTCTCAACTTCGGTGTACATCGTTTTAAGTTGGTCCATGATCTGCGTAATACCAACCCTGCCGTCTTTTATTTCCTTTGCTGCCGTAGCAATATTTATCAGGTAATTTTTTGCCCGTTCGTCCGTTTCAGAATTCATACCCTTTTCTTGTATTGACGAAAGAATATTACTACCAACTGATACAGCTTTATCCCGGCGACTTTGACTTGCAATTAAAATCTCCGGGCCTGTTTTAATAAGGTCGAGCGATTTATGAATTACGCTGACCTGGTTTTCTGCTATCTGTCCCATGCTGCTATAAAATTTTAAAGTTTAAAAATCATCTTCGTTTACATACACAGCTTTGTTTTCAACCTTCGTGTCGTTGGTTAAAAAAGATTCGTCCTGCAGCTGCGCGTTGTTTTCCGGTTTAACATTACCTGCTGAGGTATTAACACCGTAATCGATTTTATCAGGAGGGTTTATAATGTCGGCTTCGGTATCAACCGTATTTGATGCTAACTGACTGAACTCACCGGCACGAACCTTCGGATAAGATTTGAAAGCGTGCTTTATGGTTTTGGTTTGAACCATCCCTGGCAAACCATCCGTCCAGGCTTTTGAATTACCATCTTTGGAAAATTTTTTGAATTGCATTATTTCATCAATGCTCAATACCTTATAATCGATACTACCATCGTTACGCGTGATGCGGATATAACAGGCAATAATTTCATCTGACTTACGCGGAAACTTCGCCTTATGAGTTAGAACCGCTTTATCGTTTTCGGTACCGTATTCGAAAACATCACCGTTATAAACTAATACCGGGTTATCAGCGTATTTTATCTGACCCTGCTGTTTTCTTAATACCAGTTCACCATAGCCGGAAATCATTATCGTTGCCCTTGTTTCCCACTTCGGATCTTGTTTAGTTCCCATGTTAGCGTTGAACGGTACAATATATAAGTGTTTAAATGACGGGTCGAAGCTGAGCCCGTTTACCGCAACGTCCATAAAGCAACCGTATAACGATAATTTCGTACACGTTTGTAGTTTCGGAGTTTCCTGCAGGAGTTTCAGAAAATGAAATTTCTCTGCCTCATAAAAACGTTCGCCATCTTTGGCGCCGTGAATTGTTTGGTAAAGGCTCTTAAACCTTTCTGCTACCAAATCGCTTTGGATAAGCTGCTGCGGTGACGCGGTTGCCATCAACTGTATCAACTCCTTTTTTTGGTTTGTTTCCATTATTATAGTTTTTAAAATTTTTACTTGCCTGTGTTCACTGTTACGGTGCTGTCTGGATAAAGTTTAACGGTTCCGTGACCGGTCTTAATCCCGTTACCGTGTACTATTCGTAAATGCCTGGTGTTCCATGTGGCAACCTGGTTTCTTTCTTTTGTAACCTTGTATGTTTTGCAACTATACATAGCCGTTAGAAATAATCCTAAAAGCATTCTGTAGAAACAGAACGCTTTTGGGATTCCGACTTTAAGAAAAAAATTTTTCATCCGAATTGAACTTCATTTGTGATTTTAAAATCTTTGATATTTATTATAGAAAGCCTCACGCCTTTGCGCTCTGCCGTGCTACAAACTTTTTTATAAAAATCACTCAGCATTAAATCAATCTCAGCGTCTTTTATAGCCGCTTCGTGTATATGAGTGATGTATGCAAGCCTTTTTATTTCGGCCTCTTGCTGATCTTCCATTAGTTACTTCTTACGTCGTTATTAAATTGTTTCTGCTTGCGGTAAAACGATTTCATTTCGCGCCTTGCTTCTACTGTCGCAACCAGGTAACTGATTCCGTATATTATTACTACTAAGCAAATACTGATTATAAACCCCAAACCCACAATGTCAGAAGTGGAAAGCTTGTCCATTAGTTCGAATTTTTAGTATGTTGACAATAATATTTGTGAACGGCTTTTATACTTTGCCAACTGGAAACTCTCATCGGCAAATCTTTTTCCTGTGCGTATTTTATCAATTGCCTAACCATCCTTATCGCTGGAACTCCGTTCATTTCGTTTTATATTTCTTGTTCATTAAACCATAAAGCTTCTTCTTCTCTTTGCTTTCTTTCGTCATCGATTAAATCGCTGTTAGCCTGCTCATCATCATCAACCGGACGAAGCGGATTATCGTATGTGGGTAATACATCACCAAACTTTTCATCTTGCCATATTTCATAATAATTGCTCATGCTAAACGTCTTAAGTTTCTTTTGTATAAAATCTCTTGCGCCTTCTGAGGCGAAAGGTGTTTACTTCGGGCGCGCTTGTTTTTCATCGAATCCGGTGGAATTAACTTGTCGATTCTTTCAATGACTTTTTCAGACATTGATTTTATTACAAGTAACTCAGTTTTTGTTTTTTCGTCTATCATGCTAAAGCCATATTGTGTTCCTGTACTTCTGATATTTCAAACAATCTCTTTACATGATCAAAGGCAGCGGAATCCACTTGATGCATACCGCCTAAAATTTCAAGCAAAGGCTTTACCTCTACTCCGCGATATTCAACAGAATCAATATCGGCCTGAGGCCTTCCATTTACAACACATCCATATCCATCAATGGTAAGGTTATCGAAAAACACCCCTTCGGAAGTAAGCGGCATATCAAACCTGAAATAGATTGAACCATGCCTGCATTTTATTATTCGTCCCATGCTTGTGAATTTTTATTGTGATTAATTGGTTACGATTTCTGAGCTAAGGCCTCACGGATTTTTTTTATAGTATCAGGTCTGCCGGTTCCTTTAAGCATAATGCGGTCAATGGTTGGCATGGTCACATTCAATGCTTCCATCGCGTCTATTTTTGTCTGGAATGATTTTACATATTCAAGAAATAACCTCCATTCATCTGCTGAAAGAGCTTCCGATTTTCTTATTCTTTGTTTTGTTAAATCCATGATTTGTGTTTATATTTATCTTTATAAAGGTAAAGGTATATTGATTTTTTAAATAATTAATCAATAACGTACTTGATTTTATAAATATAGATATTGATTTATTAAATACAGTTTTCATTTGAAATCCTCTAAAGAAACCTTAAGAGAGCTTGTCAATTTTTTAAAAATTGCAAAGAAATTTAAGACGCAGGCGGAGCTATCATTGGACGCTGGATATAAAAGTGAGACTTTAACTCAGGCTATTTCAAAAAAAAGCGGGCATCAAGCTGTAATCAATAATTTAAAAATTATTTACCGGGATACATTGAAAAAATCAATATGGGATAATAATTCAAAAAAGGACTACCCGATTGAAGAAGAGGAAAATAATCAGGTGTATGAGGATGATAAATCTTTAGCCCATAGACTCATTGCGGCTCAAGATCAAATAATTGCTCTTCAAAAGGAATTGATAAATAAAAATAAAACAGATGCTCAGCAACCCCCCCTAAAAAAGGCAAATTGATTTCTATGTTTGGGGTTATACAGCTAAAATTATTCTAATGAAAAAAATATTACTTTTTGCATTACTCTTTGTCGTCGGTTGTAATACCAAATCTAAATATACATATACTGAAAGATCACGAGAAGGTTCTTCATCTATAATAAAAGATACAACAATAATTATTGAAGCTGAAAATGATATTCAGGCATACAAGTACGCTTATAATAAATTTTCTCTTGCACAGAAAGTTCGTATGGAAGTTAGTGCAGCCTATGACAATGTAGCAATCGAAATTCCGATAGCTTTTTTATTATATAATGACAAAGAGGAGAATATTGCAGCTAAAATCGATAAAAAAAGTAAAGACAGTGTTGAAAATAATATTGATTCAGTTCTTAAAACCATTAGTCACTTCAAAAAAAATGATGACTCACCACATGATGTCAGCCCAAAATATGATAGTACAATCCTTGCAAGCCAGAAAATTGCTTATGGAAATATTCAATTTGGAATGAAGGAAAAGGAATTTGACAAGCTGAAAAGTAAAGATGCAAAGTTTAGTCAGATAATAGGAAGTGAAGTTTTTTTCTTTAACTATGAATTTGACAATAACAGCGAATTATATTTTTTGCGGATTACGGGTTTATCAAAGGACGCAAACTACATAGAAACCGAAATAAAAGAACAAACCGAAACTCTTATTGATGTTTTAACAAAGAAGTATGGCCAACCTGAATATTTAGGAGGATTTCCATCTATTCTTTCTTTGCGGTCTGGGATGATCAATTTTATGTCAAGTTGGGAAATAGGTAATAAAGTTATAAAAGTTGGAGTAGGTGAAGAACAGCGTACAGCAGAATTTTATTCATCCTGCTGGATATATGATAAAATCAGAAATGAAAATTACCAGAATATTCAAGGAATAAAGGATAACGCTAAAAAAAGCATTGATGCATCAAAATTTTAAATATTTTCTAAACCTAACAAAAGCAACCTGTAAATCAAATCTAATAAATGTCGATTTTATCGAATAATATTCAACTAATAAGGGGAGTTGCTAATCTGAAACAGGATGAATTTGCCGACGTAGTGGTTCCCAAAAATAAAAAGATAAAGGATGAAAAGAAGGAAATTAAAAATCGCAGAGCCATAATAAGTTCTTATGAATCCGGTGTTGCTATGCCAAAGCTTGTAGTCCTTATGAACATTGCTGAGTTTGCCGGAGTGAAAACAGAAGATTTATCAACCAGGTTATTGAGTGTACATGATATAACAATTAATTCAGAAAAAGTAGAAAAGAAAAATAAAACAAGCGTGTCTCCGGATGAAGTTATAAAAAAAATACGCCAGGAAATGACGCTTGTTAATGCTACACTCCAGGTGCATGGTCTAAAAATAATTAACCTGGAATCGAAGATTACTGACAAGCCTTTTGATGAAGTCTTCTCAGATCATCAAAGAAAGATTGAACAAGAGGTAAAGCGCTTGGAGGCTTTAACGGATAGCCTTTAGCTTTCTTGCAATGGCGTTTCTTTTTTGGTCTACGCATGAGCGAAAATAGTAGAAAAAAAAGATTATTCTTTATAGAAAAAAACCGGCAATGGAAGGAAAATTATTAATTGCAGATAGCAATATGCTTCTGCTTATTGGAATGCTAAAAACCACCGGGCATATCCGCTTTCAACAGGATTTTTGCGATGCGATCGGCATGCTTAAGCAGAATATTCGCAACGTCAAGAACGGGAGCCAACATTTTACCGCCGAACATATCCGCCTGGCATGTGAAGTTTACAACGTAAATGCCAACTGGATTTTAGGCATTGAGCAAAGCCAAATGTTCCGCGCAAAAATTCATCATTTGCCGTTACCAAAATCATTACCAAAAAATTTAAAAACTAAGTATGTACGGATTTAACCCTATCTCAATAATATTAAAAATCAATTAGTTATCTATAAGCGGCAGTAGCTCAGTTGGTAGAGCATTAGCTTCCCAAGCT
>QGNH01001596.1_pt1 | contig 15733 bp, 12 predicted proteins | sample 1735481 | NCBI WGS metagenome assembly QGNH01 (sample SAMN09239004, study PRJNA386568) | Viral metagenome, whole genome shotgun sequencing project. | reverse complement strand
CGCAGGCCGGCAGTCTGTGTCTCAGCACCAATGCCGGTATCATGAAGGCAGGTCTCGCGGTCTATGGTGGTGGACACTGGTATGCGCTCGCAACTGGCGCTGCCGGCGTCAACACGTTGATAGCATGATCCACCTCGTGGCATCAGATGAGCGATCCTCGTCTGGGATGGCGTCAGTTCATACTGGGTGGTGGGATCTTTCTAGGATAAAACCTAATGGGTAATGTCGTTTATCTGAAGGAACATCCGCCTTTGCATGAACCTACGGAGGCTCAGAAGGACGCCGGCAATTATGCTAAGCGCAAGATTGGCTGGCGTGGGATGACGATCTCGATCGAGAACGAACAAGGAAGTATGCGCCGTGGCGTAAACCGAGACGGCAAGTCATGGGAACAGCGCATGGCCTATCCGTATGGGTATTTCCTCGAGACCGAAGCGACCGACGGCGAGCACGTCGATGTCTTTGTAGGACCGAACCTCGAGGCGCCGACGGTGTACGTGGTCCATGCGCGCAAGGTGAACCGGTGGGATCAGTATGATGAAGACAAAATCATGCTAGGGTTCGGCTCATCTGAGGAAGCAAAACAGGGGTTCTTGGATAGCTATTCCGATCCGCGATTCTTCGGCGCTATGGTCGCGATGCCGGCGGAGGAGTTCATCGGGAAGCTCAAGGCGACCAAAAACAAGCCAGCGATGATCAAGGCAGAGCAACTGGGTCTCTTCGATGCGCCGATCCAAGTCGCGGGGTCCGTCAAGAAAGACGGCACCGTCACAAAGCCCTATATTCGCATCCAGAAGGTTGCGCCCAAGCCACCGACGTTCGAGGCAGTCGTGCGCACCCTTGGCGGACTGGATCACGTCAAAAAGGTGCTGGAGGCCGAGAGTCCAGATAGAATAGAGTCGATCGTTGGCAAGATTGCCGAGGTCTCGACCCTGGCGAAGCCAGATGTCCGCCAGCGGTTGGGAATAGCCGACGCTGTCGCTGCCGATCCGGTTGCGCCCGCGCCTTCCCAAGAGGGTGAGGGAGACGCAACGCCAGCGCCGGTCTATTACCCCCACGACGGCGAGACCAAGACCGAGGATGGCATTGAATACGTCCTCAAAGAAGGCCACTGGCATCGCGTCACGCCGCTCGTCGATCCCAATATCGACTTGGCAGAAGACAAGCATGATCTCGCCGAGGTCATGGGCAAAGACCCGCACGGCGACGCCGCGCAAACCCTGATCAACGGGATCGCCGACAAGCATAAGGCCATCGTTGAGCCGGAGCCCGTACCGGCCGACGAGGCGCCCGACGACTTAGATCCCAATAGCCCCAATTACCGGTACCGGGATACCGGCTATGTGCCGGGTTCCCGCAAGGAACTCGCGGCCGAGAGCATCCGGGGAGCGGCGCGCCAGGGCAAGCGCGTGCGCACGACCGATGTCGACTGGACCGAAATCGAGCAGAACCCACGTGAAGCCAAGGAACTGATCACCAAGGCCAACCTGTTCGGCGATGTCGACTGGAGGGCCCTCAAAGATGCCGGCATGGAGCCGGGCGCGGGCTTCCTCGTCGATCGCGTCTACGCTGCCGTAGGCGTCGAGCCGTCGGAGGAGACGCCACGGGCACGCCAAGACTTCGCCCTGGGGCTGGAGACCATCCGGGACCGCCTCGAGCGCTGCAAGACGGCTGCCGAGGTTACGGATGTCATCAACGAGATCCGCGATGAAATGGAAGGCACCATGCTCAACGCACGGGAAAGTGAGGACTACAAGGCGGCGCGCAAGATCGTCGACGGCATGCGCAAGATCTACGGCGACATCAAGGAACGCCTGGACGCAGCCTACAAGGAGCAATTGGAGGCGTCTAGCAAATACGGGAACTTCAAATACCAGCAGGAAAAGCGGACAAGACGCGGCTGGAAGCCTGACCCCGAACTGCAGGCCGGCATCGACCAGTGGAAGCCGGTATCAGAGAAATTGTTCGCCGACTACATGGCGATGCGCGAGGCGGATCCCAAGTTGAAGACGCATGCCCGCGAGATGCCGGGCGGCGGCACGGCCTACGACAACGACTATGAGTTTGCGATCCGCATGGCGGGCGGCATCGCGCAATCCATTTTGCAGCAAGCCAAGGCGCGCAATCTGCACGAGAACCCGCTCACGCGAGCCTGGATGACGCTAGGCGAGCGTTTCATGAAGGCCATCTATTATCGCAGTTACAAGGGCAGCGATACGTTTGCCGCGCATGTGACTTCGGCTAAAACAGGCAAGATCAAGGATTGGTCGTGGGCTGAAAAGGAGGGCGCGCACACCGGCAAGTCGACCAAGCGCGAGATCGGCTTTCAGTTGAAGGTCGCCGAGAACTTCTCGAGGGAAGGCGGTCGCGACGTCAGCGCCGAGTCGACGGCGGCATTCAAGACATTATTTGGTTTGCGCGACGTGCAATCCGGGAATTGGGTCCTCCGCGATCCGAATAGCGCAGCCTTCCATGTCAAGCAGGCGACGCATGCCTTTGCCGATCTCGCCGACATCATCGGTGAGCCGGATGGGTTGATCTCGATGCACGGCCGTTTGGCCATCGCTTTCGGCGCGCGAGGATCGGGGAATGCCGGGTTTCGCGGCGCCGCGCGGGCGCACTATGAGCCCGTGCATCGGATCATCAATCTGACCAAGATGGGCGGTGGCGGCTGTTTAGGTCATGAATGGTTTCACGCCATGGACAATCTGGTTACCGAAGCGGAGCTGGGTCATCCCGGGAATTCGGATACCTACCTGACGGAAACCCCTGAATTGTTGCCGCCAGGGGAACTACGCGATGCCTTTGCCGGCGTGCGCGACGCCATCCTTAGCGGCGACAAGCAGCTGCTAGAGTACATCGATTACAGCGACAAGGATTTTCGCACGGCTCGCTACAACATGGAGCGACCTCATAACGAAGTCACGAAGTTCATCAAGAATGCCGCCAATCTATCGGCCGCCGTCAAAGCGGTTGACGACTACTACGCCGGCATCAAAAAGCGCTATGGCGCCGAGGTGCCCCGCAAAGTAGAGACTCAGCATAAGAACTGGCGTCGACTCGCCGCCGCCTATCATCACGGCGACTCTTCGGGCGGTCGCGCTGCCGCTGAGGTTGGCCCCAAACGTTCAAGTTTTGCCTACGAAGCGGTCCAATTGGATCAAGGCGATGACAGCAAATATTGGTCGAAAACTCGTGAGATGGCGGCTCGAGCATTTCAGGCGTGGACCGAGGATACGCTGTCGGCTCAGGGTCGCAAGAACGACTATCTCTCGGTATTCGCCGACAACAAATATTACGTCGACCCGATATTTGGCAACACATATCCGTTCCCGGAAGGCGATGAGCGTAAGCGTATCAATGCGGCGTTTGATAAGTTGTTCGCGGTGCTGAAGACCAATGGAACGCTGGCGAAAGCGTTTGGCGCAGATGTGTCGTGAAGCTAGTTCTTTTTTTAAAGGCGACGCTTAGCGGCGGAGAAAGATGGATCACCATCCATGCCGGCGGAAATAAAGATGCGAAAGGCCAGCATGTTTTAATACAACCAAACCCTGATGGATCGGCCCGCGTTATCGGAGGGGCCGGCGGCGGGAAACTCAACTATTTAAAACTCAAGCACGTCCGTTCCGAATCGGAATACAAAGCCGATGCCGAAAAGAAGCGCGCCGAAAAAACTGCTGCCAAAAAAGAACAGCGTACAAAAGACAAGGCCGCAGGTATTTATGAGTCCAAGAAAAAGGCTCACGAAGAATTGCGAGCCCAGGAAAGCAACAAAGAATCGGACTTCGTCGCCAAGGTTGCCGATACCCTCGGCTGGGATAAGTCAAAACTGCAATTCCGCGACGAAGACTATCCGGATCTCTCCGATGCCGCTCTCAACAAACTACGATCCGGCTTCCATCGTGGGCTCCTGAATAAAGCGGTCGCCGCTGTCGATTTGCAGCGCCAAGCCTTGTTGGCCGATGCCGGCGCCCGCATGGAGGCGGGTATCGGCGAAATCCCGCTGCAGACCAAGGATGACGCCACGATCTCGGTGCAGGATCTGGATCCCATTCCCGAGAATAACGGCGGCTTGGGCTTCGCTCCCCAGTACAAGGAACGAGCTGGCGACGTCGGCGAAGAGGTTGCCGCCGCCAAGGAAAAGAAACTCGCCGCCATGACCGATGGCCAGCGCCAGGCCGCCATCCGTCGTGGCGACGGCGCGCAGCTGATCAAGAAGGAACTGGAGGGCATCCGGGAGCCGGCGGCTCCAGACAGCGGGCCGGCGCTCGCCAAAGCCAAGGATGCGGTCAAATTGCTGATCGCGCATAAGGAACTCATGGCCTTCAAGAAAAAGGCGCACGAGAAACAGCGGGATATCGAGAAGTCTAACGTCGAGCCGAAAGCCTATCTGCTCGAGTATACCGAGGATCCGGAACTCGCCGATAAGGTTGCCCAGGACATGGACGGCGAGTTGCGCACGATCCAGACGCGCGCATTCCTGTCGGAATTCCAGAAGATGGGTGGCGACGACAGTCTCGGCAAGTACATTGGCGTCGGCGCCTACAACAGCATCAATTCATTGGCGCTCGCCATCGGTGGCAATGCCATGGTCGATCGCAGCGTCGTCGACGTCCTGGGCGTGGCCGGCGCTGCCCAGGTCCTGGCGCGGCGGATCCGCGCTGATCTGCCGGCGGCGCAAGCCGATCGGGCCGCGGACGCCATGCAGGACTTCCACCTGAACAGTTATATGGAAACCAGCGCCGACGCCATGGCGCGCGCCAACGACCTCTTGGACGCGGCCAAAGAGGCGGAAATCGGCGAGGCCGCGAACGGCGCCGATCTCGCGGTCGCCCAGGAATTGAACATCCGTAGGCGCCGCGCGATTCAGGATGCCCAGAAGATTTTGGGTGAAACACTCGGAGAGCTCGAGACGAACGCCGCCTTAACGATCGCCATGAAAGGCGACAACAAAGGTGATTTCCAAGTATCGCTTGGCACGACATCGATCGAATCCGCCATCCAACAAGTGCGCGCCATCGGACTGCAGCGCGGCGACTATTCGATTGATCACGTCGCCGGCAACACGTTCCTGACGGTGAAAGATGAAGGAATGGCAAGGCTTGCCAAGCCCATCAATCGCGCCGATATTGAACAGGTTCAACGCAATCTCAGCATTATCCGTGGCGACCATGACGAAGCCGATTGGTTGCCGCTTGGGTTAGCCCGGCGTCCGGATCTCGTGATGAACGTCAAGCCTGGCGTAGCGCCTCGTTTGGCCGAACCCTTTGCGCCGACTGGCGACCTTAAACAGTCGTTACAAGATTATGTGGGTGGGCGGGCTGCTGACGGCGACTCGCCGGCTGACATTATTGCCGACATTCAGTCTGCGGACTTTATGCGAAAGGTTGGGCCCGAAAGGTCAGCCGAGTATCGCAAGGCGCTTGACAAAGTAGCGCCGCTCCACAGCGAGACCGGCGACGTGCAGCGCGCCGAGGCACTGGTCGACACGTTTGATAAGTATGCTGACGAGTATGTTGAAAGGAAGTTCGGGGCTACACGCTCACCGATCAACAAGCAGAAATTCAACGTCGACCAACATTCGGTCGACGCGCTGCACCGAGCCTTAGCAGAGACCCCTGAAGGGACTGCCGCCTACAAGCAGATTGGCGAACTGCATCACCAAGACCAGCGGGCGCTGCGCGAATTTTTCTACAAAAACGTCGTCAAGGAAAGTCCGGATGACGCCGGCCAGCGTGCCGAACTCGCGGCCATGGATGCTGGCGAGCCAGAAAAAGAAGCGCCAGACATGTTTGGCGAGACCGCCGCCAATCCTGAATGGACGGAATGGAAGAGCCGCAAGGATGCACTGTCAGCAAAAGTCAGTTCGGCATCGCTGACGTGGGGTAAATACATCGAGGCCATGCATGGCCCCGAGAAGGCCTACGAGTCGGTACAGGACCTCGTCCGGTCTCGCGTCAACGAGAAGTTCGCGGATACCTACAATAAGCTCAACCCAGAACATCCCATCAAAACCGGAAAGGCGACGATCCGGAACAATCTGAACCATTTAGACATGATCGACCCGGCGGCGCGCGAAGCCAGGATGGCCAAGGACAAGGCGTTGATCGACAGTCTGCGCGAGCGCAATCAAGGCAAGTATGCGGGTGGCGCCGTCGGCGACAAGATTGATGCCGCGCGCGAGCGTGAGGCGGCATTCAATCAGTCACAAATGGGTTTCTTCTCGACCGAGGAGGCACCAGTTGATGCGGAGGCGGCATTCGGCGCCGACGAGCGGCATACGTTGGGCCATGAGGTGGAGCGGCAGATTGCCGGGCTCATGGACACTGTTGGCCGTCATTTTGAACCAGGTCGCCCGCAGAAGATTTTTGAGCCGACGATGAGTGGCGGCAAGAACGCGCCGCGGCAACGCCTGATTAAGATGGTTGAGGCCGACAAAAGAGTTGTCGCAGCCTTCGGCACCGGTAGTGGCAAGACCCTGTTAGAGGTGGCCGCATTTACTAATTTGAAAGAAAAGGGGAAAGCAAAGCGGGGCTTATTTTTGGTCCCCAGTATCGTGCAATCAGAGTTCGGCGGCACGGCCTTGAAGTTCCTCGAGCCGGGGAAGTTCAATTGGCACGCCAAGCCTGGCGCCCCCAGGGCGGAGCGCATTGCAGCCTACAAGGATCCCAAGAACGATTTCGCCGTCATGACGCATCAGGCGTTCCGCGATGACATGATCTACTTGGCTGCGCAGCATGCCGGCGTCAGCGATGCCGATATGTCTGCCAAGGTCAATGCAATGACGGAGCCTGAGCGCAATCAATGGATGCGGGATATCTTGGACAATGAAGGCATCAATTTCGATTACCTGGCGGTCGATGAAAGCCAGGGTGCGCTAAATCGCCAGGGTAAGGAGAATTCAAGTTTTGCCAACGTCGTAGACTCGATGTCGGCGCATACGCCGTATCTAGTTGAGGCGAGTGGAGACCCGGTTAAGAATGATGCATCAGAAGTCTTCGATCTACTCCACAAGATGGAGCCCGCACGCTACGCCGACCGCTCAGCCTTCATGCGCCAGTATGGCGTCGACACAATCGCGTCCAAGGACGCGCTGCGGCGCGAAATGGCCCGCTACGTCTATCCGCAGAAGATCGATCCGGATACGAAGGCGGAGCGCAAGCAGGATCACTATGAATTGTCGGCCGGCCAGAAGTTGGCGTTGTCTGAGTTGGACAAGCATATGACCGATGCCAGGGTCGCGCGGATGCAAGGCAACGTCGACGTCGCGGCCATGCGAGCTATCTCTCCGGGTTCGTTTGCGAACGCGCCAGACGATCAGCATGAGGCGATCGCCAAAGATCTACAGGGAAACATGGGGCTGCTGCGATCAGCCGCTATCCAGCGTGCCATCAACACGGCACCCGACAATGCAGGCGTCGACCGGGTCGCGGCGATCGCCAAAGAGCGCGACGGTAAGCCGGGCGTCGTCTTCGCGCATTCCTTGGAGTCGGTCCGCATGATCAGCGAACGGATCGAGAAGGAAGGGCACAAGGTTGTGACGCTCACGGGAGCCGACTCCGCCGAGCAGAAGGAAACGAAGCGGCGTAAGTTTGAAGATGGGGAGGCCGATATTCTCGTGGCGTCCGATGCTGGCGCGGTCGGCATGAATGCGCAGCGTGGACAATGGTGTTATCAGTTTGATATTCCGGCTACGGCCATGACTTTTTGTCAAAGAAATGGAAGAATTTACAGAACTGGGCAAAAACAGGACGTAGCGCTAATTCAGGGTTTTCCAAATCATCCTGAAACTCGCAAGGCTCTTGATCGTCTGCGAACGAAGTCAGCCCTTAGAGATCTTATGACTTCGCCACTCGATGGACTCGACGAAAGTGGCATCGGCTATTACCTGCGGCAGCACCGGATCTATGACGAGGAAAAACAATTGTGAGCACTGCTGATTCCGCCGCCGTCAAAGGCAAATTGGGAGACGCGGCGCGCATGATGCAGCAAACCGATGCGATGGCGAAGCGTATTTTGGATGCCGCCTTGGATCGGCTGGCGACGGTCAGCGAGGAATTGAAAGGCGCTAGCGGTGAAAAATATGAATCATTACTGGAGGAGCGCGGGACGCTCGAACAGGTGATTTCAACGGAACAGGCCCACATGGCGCGCAAGTCGTGACGGTAACCTTCATGGCATGTTCGATGACGCAGAATTGCTTGCCGCCGTTCCGGATTTCATCTCCGTATCTGGGCTTTTAAAGTCGACTCCGGTCGAGGAGAAAGGCGAGCGCTTCCTGTTCCTGGAGGCGAGCAACGAAGACGTCGACCATCAGAACGAGATCGTTCTTCAAAAAGCACTGAGTGAATCGACGCCGTACTTCAAACAGTACGGCAACATCGACATCTCCCACTACACCATCATCGGGCCGCGCCTCGGAATTGCGAACCATCTCGAATATGAGATCGGCCGGCCGCGCGACGTTTGCGTCGATGGCAAGAAGACCTTCGTCAAGGCGGAACTCTACCGCGGCGAGTCCGCGCAAGCCAAGAACGCCGGCATGGTCTGGGACTCGCTCACCAAACAAAAGCCGCCGTGTCCATGGTATCCGTCCGTCGGCGGCGCCGTCCTCGCCAAATCAATCAAGGTCGACCCGAAGACCAATGCTCGAGTCGCCGTTGTCGAGAAGGTGCGGTGGAGCAACATCGCGCTGGACCGCACGCCGGTCAACCAAACCGTGCGCGAGGTGTCGACAATTCCCCTGGGTGTCTTCGCCAAATCCTTGAACGGATTTGTGATGAGCAAGGGATTGACTTCCGGCTATGGAACGGACTCTACCTCGCTTGAGGGCGGTGCGGCACTTCGCGAAGAATCCCTCTACGGGAAACCGGCCAACTATTTTGATTTTCGCAACAAGCTCTCCAAGAGCATTCGCGCGGGCCATCTCGGGAAGAACCCCGGCGCGCGCGAGACCGTTCAATTCAGCATGAAGACTTTCAAACTGGAAGGCTCTCGTGCGGCTGAATGGGTGGAGAGGTTCTACAACGATTTGAACATTGGACTCAAACGGAGCGCCTCATGACTGCCGCCACCACGACCGACAAGACTGCTGCCACGGACGAATTTGCGAAGCTGCTCGGAGAGCTCGACGTTCTCGCCAAGGCGACGCCGAAGGGCGATGACAAGAAAATCGTCGCGGCCGCCGAAGATGGCAAAGATCCCGCAGATTCCGACGACGATGATGACGACGACGATGTCGACGGCAAGAAAGGTGGCAAGAAAGGCGCACCGATGACCAAGTCGCTCACTGTCACGCTCGAGGACGGCACCATCGTCGAAGCCGAGGACGGGACGGAACTCATCAAGGCATTGAGCACCAAGCTCGATGAATCGGTCGCGGTCGGGGCCAAGACGAAGGGTGAGATGCTCAAGGGCCTCACTGCCGCCGTCGCCATCATCAAGGATCAAGGCGACCTCCTGAAAAGCCAGGGGGCGACCATCGCCGAACTACAGGCGCAAGTCACGAAGCTGGCCGGCGAAGGCCGCGGCCGCAAGACCGTCGTCACGCTGAACGAGCGCACAACCGCCACAGACAGTCTGCAGAAGGGCGGCGACGGCATCAATCTGAACGACTTCATGTTGAAGGCCACGGAGAAGTTCCAGGAAGGAAAACTCACCGGCATGGAATTATCCATTTTGGAGGCAGCCGCCAATCGGGGCATTCAGCCCAGCCAAGAGTTTGTTCGCAAGGTCATCGGGTAACCCGGTAACACACACGTAGAGAAATGAGGAACCTGCAATGATCAACCCCAGTTTGTTACCCAACCTTGCCGCCGGCATGTCCACCACGAGTGAGATGGGTGCCGACATGGTCGCGGAACTGCAAAAAGCGCTGACCGTTGGATACGGTACCGACGTCTCGACGTTATCGGGCGGAGCCGCCTTCCGCATTCAATCGCTCGACAAGACCATGATGGCGACCATTCAAGAGAACAAGCACTTCAAGTTGTTCAACGAATTGGCCAAGCAGCCCAGTGGTGCGACCGTCGACGAATGGACGGAAATGAGCCAGGTCGGCGGGTTCCCCGGCAGCTCGACCAACTCCGAAGTCGGGAATATCGCCTCGTTCACCGGCACTTACAACCGGCGCGTCGGGCTGGTGAAATACCTGATGACGCAGCGGCAAGTGTCTTTCGTGTCGACGCTCGGCAACAACATCGTCTCTTCAGAGGCGGTGGAACAGATGGCTGGTGCCAAGCAACTGTTGACCGACGCCGAGTTTCTGTCGTTCGAAGGCAATTCCTCGGTGGTGTCCACCGAATTCGATGGCATCTACTACCAGTTGACGAGCGGCATCACGGCGGGACTCATCGACCCAGCCAATGTCGTCGACGCGCGTGCCCAGTCGCTCGCCAGCATCAATCTGGTGAACAGCCTAGCCGCGCAGATCTCGGCCTACAACAACTTCGGCACGCCGACCCATTTGTTCTTCTCGCAGCTGATTCAGTCAGACTTCGATACGAACTTGGATCCGGCCTTCCGCGTGGCGTTGAACAACGGCGGCTTGAACCAATTGCAGATTGGCTCTCCGGTCGTCGGCATTCGCACCAGCTGGGGCGATATCAAGACAGTCGCCGATGTCTTCATCAAGGATTCGACGCAGTTGCAGCCGTTCGAAGTGCTGTATCCGGCCGTGGCAACCGCCAATGCATCGCTGGCGCCCGCCAGCGTTACGGTGGCGACCGCCAGCAATACCGCGTCTCTGTTTACTGGCGTGGCAGTGGGTCTCTACTATTACTTCGTCTGCGGCCTGAACGCGGCCGGCCAGTCGACCGGTGTGGCAAGCACTCAGACGTCGGTCGCCAGCGGCTACGCCGCCACGGTGACGATCGCGAAGTCTGCCGGTGGCCAGGAGACCGGGTATGCCATCTATCGGTCGCGCGTCAGCGGCACCAACGCGGCGGCCGATGTGCGCCTGATGACTCGAGTTCCTTACGGTGGCGCAACCACGGTTTACGTGGATCTCAACACGGATATCCCGGGAACGACCCGCGCCTTCATGTTGAACATGCTGCCCGGCGATCAGGCGATTACGTGGCGCCAACTGCTGCCGATGTTGAAGTTCCCCCTCTACCCGACGGTGTCTGCGGTCATCCCCTGGGCGCAGTTGCTCTTCGGATATCTGCGCATCACGAAGCGTCGGCAACACGGGGTGATCAAGAACATCCTGCCCAATGGAGCGACGTGGCGTCCGTTTAACGTCTGAGGCGAGACCGAGATTTGTGGGGGCACGGCGAGGCGCGCGTGGGGCGGCCTCACCTGAATAGGAGGATTCGACAGTGGCCAAAGTTTTGTGCAAGTTGGAAAACGCATCGTCCTTGATCGATGGCGTGAAGTTTGAAAAGACTCCGCACGGAATGCTGTCCGAAGAGATCAGCGATGCCCAGGTAAAGCATTACTTATCCATCTCTGGGTTTCATCCGGTACCGACGACCGAACAGACGCAACCTGCGAAAACAGGCGCCAAAGGGGTTGCGACGGCCCAGGCAGAGCAACCCAAAGTCGTGGCGCCAGCAAGTGGTGGTGCAGCGAATACGGCACCGCCGGCAGGCGCGCCAGCGCAAGCGTCGGTGGCGGCGCCTAATTTTTAATTTTTGACATTGGAGTAGCCGTCACATGAGCACTTTGAAAGGCACTGGCCACATTCAGCAAATGCTGAATCACATGACGCCGGCCGCGAACGCCGCACGACTTGGAGATGTGCTCGCGAATCTCATCGTCAACGTCAACGCCATCGTGGCAGCGCTCCAGGCGACGACGGCTACCGGACTGGTGACGACATCGCTGGTCACGCTGCCAACGATTGAAAACCCCGGGGCACCCGGCATCACGAACGATTATCCATAATTTTTTTCTCAACGCTCGACATCACTTAAGAAGGTACATCCGCAATGATTATCTATAACCTTTCCCGGCAGAGCGTGACGCTGTCCGGAACCACGCCATTGCTGACTGTGGTGCCGGGTTCGGTCCGCTCTTTCCTGATCCTCGAGATCGATGTCCAGGGCATGGGCAATGCCTCGGGTGCCAACGAACTCGCCATTTATCGAGTGCTCGCCGCCGGTACCGGAACGGCCACGGCCATCGCCAACGCGCCGGCTTCCGTCGATAGCCCGAACATGACCGGTACCACGCCGGCCATCGCCTTCTCGGGTTCGGCAAACGCGAGCTATGGGACCACTCAGCCGACCCTGTCGAGCCTGCTCCACAATCTGCCCGTCAACAGCAACGGTCAGCGTTATTTCTGGCGCGCGAATGCGAATCTGAACAACGCGATTGTGACCTACGGCGGTTCGTTCGGCCTCACCGTCGCGCCGATCAGCGGTACGGGCGTCGTCTCGATCCGGTTGCAGGTCGCGGAACTGTAGTCGATCGCCATTGGTAAACGGCGGCGCCAAGTAGCATGCTTGGTGCCGTCATTCAATTTTTCCCTAGGCTAGCGGGGTAATGCCATGTGGGATATTGGCTTTAAAGACACTACGACGACTACGTCGCCGCCGACGTCGCCCGGTGTTCCCACTTTCAGCGCCATTACCGCAAGTTCGGCGATCGCCGTGTGGACCGCCGCATCTTCCCCGGTCGGCATCGCTGGCTATGAAACGAGTGTGAATGGCGGCGCTTATGTCAGTGTGGGAACATCGCTCACCCAGAATTTGAGCGGCTTGACGCCGGCCACGCTGCAAACGTTCGCGGTGCGAGCCTACGACATCAACGGCATTCGCGGCGCATCGTCCACGGCAACCTTCACCACGTTGAGTCTTCCAATAGTCGCCACGCCGACCATCTCGCCGGCAAGCGGTAGCAGCGGCATCGGTCAATTGCTGGTCACCATGGCCGATACGACCCCGGGTGCCCAAATCAATTGGACGGGCGACGGTTCGACACCATCCCCCACGCATGGGACTGGTTATGGCACTCCGTTCTATGACGCAGCGCTCGGCATCACGAATTTCCAAGCCATCGCCTACGCACCGGGGTACGCAAATAGCGCGATCGCCAGCGCTACGTATATGGTATACGCCGGAACAGTCGCGACGCCGACTTTTGGTCTGGCTCCCGGCACGTACTCTGGCGCGCAAAGCGTGTCTATTTCCGACACTACCCCAGGCGCTTCGATTTATTTTACGACGGATGGCACGACGCCGACGTTCCCGATCACTGGCTCGACGCAGATCTATAGCGGCCCCATCACGGTCTCCGCAAGTGAGACCATCAAGGCAATCGGCGCGCTGACGAATTACGCCACGAGTGCCGTGAGCACGGCGGCTTACACGATTAGCAGCGGCGCGTTCCCCACGAGTCGCAACAAGTACCAGTGGCCAGGCGGCAGTGCATCAGACGGTACGCAGACGGCTTGCTTGCCGGGGTGCGGTTCGATCCCGTCGTTGTGGAATCAGAGCATTGGCAGCGGCGCGACGTGGCACAATCCGAATCTTAGCCCTGCGACATGGATTCCGATGGGAGTCGTCGTGGATGGGAATATTCAAGAAGAAGATTACTTGCTACTGGACACGACGCAGCCGCAAGTCAATGTCAAGTTGCAGACAAATCCGCTGCAATGGGGGACGGGCTTTAGCCTTTGTAGTCAAACCAGCACCGTGATAGGCACATGCTTTATTCCGCCGCAGTTTTATGGCGGTGATCTGGGTGATTCAACAGGCAGTTATAAAAGAAATAATGGTGCCGTACTGATAAAATCGGACGGCGACACGCTTTGGAACACGCAGCAGTTTTACGTCTGCTCGCCCAGCACGCCAGGTACGGGCGCGGCCCCTGAAGGTTATAGTGGCGGCGGCGCGAATGCTGGATTGTTCGATGTTTCATACNNGCATTAAGGGGGACTTGCGTTTCGGCGCGCATGGCGGCTCTCATCTGTCCGCGCTCGGCGGCACGCTGCGCAAGTGGGAAGTCGCGGCTAAAGGTCCGATCTATCACGCGCTGCGTATCATGCAGTGCGGCTATCAGTTGTCAGGTAACGGCGGCAGCACTTCGGAAATCTACGGTTTCGCCAACACGCTGCGGTGGACATGGCCCGCGCAGAACGGCGACGCCTATGAGTCGTCGAGTCCGTTCACCGATCCGTACGTGCGCTATGGCGCACTGTTCGCAATTCCAGGGTCCGTCAATCTGCTGACACAGTCCTTCCCCGGATTGGGAACTGGCGGCTTTGTCTATCCTGCAGGATTCGAAAGCCCGTTCGGTCTTATCATCGCGCAATGCCTGCAAAACTACGGGATGTACGTCTGTGATACGAACGGCGGCACAACGCAAGCCGGTGGCGCAATCACGTGGTGCGCCGAAGTGAGTCCGGCACTCGCTGGTAATCCGTATGGCACGGGATACGCTACTGGTTCTGTTGAAGAATGTGACGCCGTGTTATACGCAACGTGGGGGCACCATTTTGCGGTCAATACGAGTACGACGCCCAGTATTTCGTCGGCGCGTTCTGGCGACATGAGCGCCGCATCGAAGTGGGCGCGAGACAATGACCGAATTGTGGCGCTATTGCAGGTCATCACGAATAACTATCCGGCGAGCGTCGGCGGCGGCGGTATCGGCGGCGGCGGTACACCGCGCATGCCGCCGGCGCCGCCGTTTAATAATTAATTAGATTTTATGGCTATAGCCATTGTCCAAGCGTCGACGCCAGTTGAAACCGGCAGTGGATTGTCGGCGACGACGGTCTTTGGCAGCGACCCAACCCCGGGTAATGCGATTATTGTTGTCGCTACGCATTTGGATTTGGGTGGAACGGGGAACTCAATCAGTTTTGCGGACGGAGTTAACTCCTACACTACCGATTACGTGGCAACCCGTATTGCAGGTGGCGTCTACAACATTGTTTTTGGAAGTTCATTCAGCGTGCCAGGCCATGGTACTCCATTATCAGTTGTTGCCACCGCGAGTTCCGGCACAAGCGGTAACGCGCGCTGGCTCCTGGCAGCGCTTGAGGTATCGGGACTCGCGGCTTTCGATCAAGGCCAGCAAAATGTCGGCAACCCGAGCACAACCCCGACCACGGGATCGACCGGAACTCTTGCGAACGCGAACTCGCTCATCCTTGCTGGACTGTGTGCAAACTCAGCGATAACCGGTGTGACGATTCCGCCGACCGATGCTTATGGGGCCTTCACCGATATCATCCACGATATTACCGGCACGGGGTTCAACCACGGGGATCTAGCCTACCAATTGATCCCGAATAATAATGCGCCAGAGAATGTAGCTTGGGGAACCATCCCCTCGCAGTCATGGGCCGCCGCGGCTGCTGTTTACAAAGCGGCGCCAGTTGCCATTCCCAGTTACTATTTGAGTAATCTCAATTACATGTAGCCGCCATGGATGATTGCTTCTTTTTCGAAGGTCGATCGGATGCCGAACTCGCGCATCTCGACGATAAATGGATTGAGATCACGGCGCGCGAATGCGCCCTGCATGATCTAATTCTTCGAGTGAATAACGTTATTCAATTTCCGATCAAGCGATTCACGCCGCGTCCGGCTGCGCCAGATGTCCAGTGGTCGTGGCCCAGGCGAGCCAATGCGCCGCCCATGAGATAGGTCATGGCAGATTTAAATTTAGCGACAGATTCTGGCAATACAATAATAACTAATGATGGCACGCCCATAGTTGTTGTCGATGCCTCCATACCATTAAGTGATGATTGGGATTGGTCTGCCGAAGATCCAGC
>QGNH01001591.1_pt2 | contig 15733 bp, 17 predicted proteins | sample 1735481 | NCBI WGS metagenome assembly QGNH01 (sample SAMN09239004, study PRJNA386568) | Viral metagenome, whole genome shotgun sequencing project. | reverse complement strand
GGAAGCCTAGCGATGGCAACCGTTCCACTGGTGAGATTCGAGGCGTTGGCACTGAAAGTCTCAGCGTTTGATTGTGCTGTCGCCGCCGCACCTGCCAAATCAAAGTATGAGGTTGGCTCAAGCGCCGCAGAACCAAGTCCAGCCACCTGCGCGTTTGGTAGATTTCCAGTTACCCCACCCGCTCCCGAGGCAGCAAGATTGATTGCGGGAAGTCGCGCAGCAGCCACAGTTCCAGATGTTTGATTGGAACTGTTAGCGGCGAACGTCTCAGCCGAGGTCAGAGCCGCCGCTGCTGCCCCAGAGGGATCGTAAGCCGTAGACGCAGTAAACGCAGCTGTGCCAAAGGTTCCTCCCGCTGCTGAGGTAAGAGAAGATGCAACTACACTGGCGGCTAAGGTTGTCCCTGTGATTCCAGCAGCAGGGGCATGTACCACCGTTGCCACTTGCGGCCCATTTCCCGGCCCCGCCGTCACATCGCCCGTAAGTTGGGTAATTCCTCCGGTGATCGAACCATTCAGACGCTGCCCGTTTGTATCTGTGACCGACCACCCATTCTCGCTGAACGTTGCCGTGCTTCCAGCCGCGAGCGTGAATGGGCCAACAAGTGAATTAGCCCCAGCCGAACCGGACAGGAATAGCTGAACGCCCGATACTGAGCTTCCCGTACTGTTCGTCACCGAAATCGTCTTGATGATGTAGGACTGGCCAGAAGTGACAGTGAAAAGTACCGCCGCTGATGCTGGCAACTGTCCTTGATAGAGCTTGCCCAGCGTCTCCGCGCCCGTCGTCGCGTTGACTGACACTCCCGTCGCGGTGACAGTGATTGCTGCTGCCGTGCCTGCAACTCCATCTAGCGTGTCTGTAGACCCAATAACTAGCATTTAGCCTCCTGAAAATATGTTAGACCAGCGAAAGGCTAGACTGTCCGCTGCTGACGCGTTAACTGTCACAACGCCAGTTCCCCCGGATGGGCTGATTGTGACGTTCGTTCCTGCCACAAGCTGCGTGACTCCGGTTGCCGGAGTGCCTGTAATCTGCGAGTAAGGCAGTGACAAGTCTGAAAGCGTGGTCAGCGTAGAGTTGCTCGTCGCGGTGATGTTCGCCGCTGTTCCAGTGGTATTCTGGTTTAGGGTTGGAATCAGTGTAGCGGATACAGTGCCGCTGGATAGATTCGATGCGTTCGATGCGAACGTCTCAGCGTTGGACTGCGCTGTCGCCGCTGCACCTGCAGCGTCCGCTCCCACGTTAGCCGCCGTTAGAACGACGACTCCAACAAGTCCATTCACGCTCCGCACTAAAGCAGCAGGTAGCTGTGCCTCTGTCGCAACCCCGCTTATATCCGCGAATGCTGGCTGCGTGAGTTGAGGTTCCCCGTTGTCGTCAATCGAACTGATCCATTGATGTGCGACCGCCGCAATCGCAAAAATGCATCCAATCGTAGTGGGAGAAGGGTAAGGTAGCGAGTTTGGCGAAAGATTCGCCTGTTGGTCGAATGCCTGGTTGATGAGTTGGGTGAGATTTTGCATCCACTTGATGAACGCAAAGGTCGCTTGGCCTGTTTTCGGGTCAAACAACGGGCCGGAGGGTACGGTAGTCGAGAGAATCGCGCTCTGCACGCTCATGCTTGCGTCGCTCCTTGGCCCAGCCTTAGGTACGCATCGACTATCGCAACAGGGAATGCATCAGTGATAACCAGCTCATATACCCGATAGCGCGAGTTTCCCAGCCTTCTCCAGATGGCACGCGCATTGTATTCGCCAGCCAATCCTAACCCTCTCACATGCTGATTGCTCCACGTCCTGCCTCGGTTATCGCTAAATCGCAGCACGGCCTGGGGCGGTCTGGGGTTTCCTTCTCCGTCAGTCAAAGGCGGCTGCGGTCCTAATCCCATGTCGAAGTCCACTGTAAGCTCCGCATGGTAGATTCTGGCCATCTCATTGATGATCGTGGGCGTGCGGCGCAGCCTGCGAATCATGTTGCCGTTATCTTTGTAGGTTCCCATGCTCATTTGGTAGAGATTGCCGGTCGCCCAATCGCCCACCAAATGCATCCCAAAGGCGTAAGTGTGATTCCAGCTGGCGTGCGGTCCCCACGTCCCACTTTCCGTATTCCACGATGCCCGCTTATGCCACAAACCCTCCACCACGTCATAGCACCATGACCAATTCGAGCCGGGAACGTACAGAATCCAGAAAATATGCCCAGCATCCACGTAGGCATACGAGGTCATGGCCTGAATGTTCGCCAGCGTGTTGGTTCCAAGGTCGGTTTCCACTGCATAGGTCGAGATGCGTTGCGGCGTATAGCCATTGGAGCGCCAAGCCGACAGTGCCCCACGCTCGTCCTGATCGACCCAGAACAGTGAATTGTCCAGTCGGCAAGGAACAAACGTCGCTGCGCAGCCCTTTTCGATCATCGTGCCGGGAATCACGTCAAACACTTCCGCGCTGCCGGTGTCTTGATAAGGCTGACTCCGCCACGTTCCGAAGATCCACGGCTCGCGGTGGTTGCATAGGATTGACACGATGTTGTCAGCGAAGACTTCTACTTCGCTAATCAACAGACCAGGCCATATCGTTCCATCGAGAAGCTGTGAGGTTTGGAACCTGTTGCTGTTGGCGAACATCACCACGAAATAGCTGTCAGAATAGTCTGCTCGCAACGGAGCTCCGGCGAGTTGCGGCGTCACATTGAGGAGCTGCAACCCTTTATCTTGCCAGACAAGCGTCCCAGAACCGTCAGGCGTTGTCCCGAGCGTATCATTGAACGCTGGGATAGTCGCTCCCGAAGTTCCAGCGCTTCCATTCGAGGCTGACTGGTAAATCCATACCAGCGTTCCGTTGTCTGATGTCGTGGCTGTCCCGAAGACCGGTACTGCGGTCCCTGAAGTCCCTGCGTTGACTGCAAGCCCCTGGTCGCTCCATACCAGCGTTCCGGTGCCATCTGGTGCCGTACCGCCTGCATCGTTGAAGATTGGAATGGCCGCGCCCGACGTGCCTGCATTACCAGCCGCAGACCCCTCGTAGAACCAGAATAGCGTGCTTCCAGTGACATCGGCGGTCGCTCCATCCACTGCCCACACCGGAACAGTCGTGCCCGATGTGCCCGCATTGCCTGCCGCGCTCGCCTGATAGGTCCAGACAAGCGTTGTTCCGTCCGTCGTCGTCGAAGACGTAGCCCACACTGGTACAGCACTCCCAGACGTGCCGGCCGTCGTCACTTGCTGAATGTTTCCGTTACTGTCAACAAGCTGAAACCCGAGCGCATAGACCGTATTCGCCACCCAAGCGTAGGCATAAGCCTTCTGGAGATTGCCTTTGGCATCGACGATCTCTGCACCTAAAACATAGGTTGTGCCGGCTGTCCATGCCGCTTGCGTTGCCTCCTGAATGTGCCCAGCGCCATCAACAATCGCAGCGTTCAGCGCGTATACGGTCGCTGCGGACCACTGCGCCTGAGATGCCTTTTGAACGTTCCCATTGCCGTCAACAATCTCTGCACCAACCGAATAGACTGTGCTCGCTGCCCATGCCGCCGCGATAGCCTTCTGGATATGCCCGGCCCCGTCGAGAATCAGCGCATCAACCGTAAAGGCCGTGTTTGCGGCCCATTGTCCGGGTGCCAAAGTGTAGCAATATGCCTGCCCATTCGACACAATGAACAATTGGTTGACGTTGTTGACCATCGATACAGGCTTACCGTCACTGCCAACATAGCCAATCGCAGTCCGAACGCCGGTCGATGAAACTTCATAGAGGGTGTCTCCGTCTACCCCAAACAGGCGGCTGCCCGTCCACCAGTTACCGCGATAAGGGCCGCCGTTTGTGTCTGCGGAGAAGATCGAGAGTCCAGGTGTTCCGAAGTAAGCCTTTAGGCCAGCAGCTGACTCCCCACCGTATGCCTTATTTGGGACAATCTCAGCTTGAGATTCTACCGACTGAGGAAAGAGATTAATCGCCTCCTCGTCTGCGACCGACGTTGACCGCGCCGTGTAGCTTTCTCCGACGAATCCGATCCTCACTTCGTGCTCCCACCCGGCTGGGCTGAGACATAATTGAAGCCGCCGCGAGAACCCACTCCAGGCATTCCAGCATCTCCAGTATCCGCTTTCGGAGAGAAGATGTTGTTGCTCTGGACAGCGCGCAGAGCGTCTTTCTGGAGTCCAACTAACTCAGGGCTGGCTTGCCGCTCAAACGACGGGCAAAGCGCAATTGCCAGCGTGTATGCGATGCAGTCCCAATACCCAGGAGGCATTGTGAACGTGGCGGCTGCCGTCGGCATCTGGCCGATAACTCCCCGCGTTTGAATCAACACTCCATTGACATGATTCGGCACCGGCCAGAAGTAAATCGAGCCATTCGGCCAGTCTGGTTCATAGTAAAAATCCGTCGGAACGCTGGAGGTAACGTTCTTTACGAGTTGTGCAGCCCACCAATCCTTATCCCGCTTGTTGAGCGGAATCTCCACTTGATTTACACCGGGATTCAGCACAAGGCCAATCGATGGAATCTCCACCGGACGCTGATTGAGAACAAAAGTTCCAGTCGGTCCAATGGTTTGCGGGGCTAGATTCGCGGTAAGAGTGAATGCGCTAAAAAGGTTTGCATACACCATCGTCCGCTTGGCGTTGTAGGTGTCGATAACCCTTTGGAGCTTCTGCAACACCCACGCCTGGTCATCAGACGACAACTGCTCTCCGCTCGCCAATGCGCCGATTTCCTGGGCAGCAGCATTGATGAGCGAAAGAGCGGTTACGGTGATGGAGTTCGCTGTCACTTACGCCACCTTGCGGTTGTAGGCGCGTTTTGCGCGCTGTTCCTCGATCTGGTCGTCCACGCGGCTCGCTTCATTCGCATACTGTGCGCTCAGAGGCTCGTGGCGCTCTTCTGTGAACGTCGGAGCTTCTGTGCTCCATCCGGTAGCGACGGCTTCCTGCAACCCCTCTTCCGATTCCACGATCTTGGTTACAACCTTCGCAGGAACATGCACCGTTTCCATGCCTAGACTGTTCGGCTTCGGCTTCTGCTCGTCGCGAGACGGGTAACTGTGCTCCAAGTCGTAGACCATCATTGGGAACTTCTGGTAGCGGTACTGCGCCTTCGGAGGGTTGTTGAGGTCGTGGATAGTCATCTTCCGCGCTCCCGAGTCATGCTGGGCGAGAAGCTGACGCATGGTAGAGATTTCAGATTCAGATAACTGCTGTGTTGGCATGGTCACTCCATAGCAGGCTGCAAGTTGATCTTGCTTGGCCTGTTTTTCGGTTACGCCGGGCGGCGGGATGAACTTCAGTGGGCGATACGTGCCCGGTTCCGGTATCGGCACAACTACTCCGCTGGCTTGTCTTCGGCAACAATCGCGTCCGCCTCTGCCTGCGTCGGCAGCGCAGCGTCAGGGTTTGGCGATTGGCTCACATATTCAGCCTGAATCCCGTAAGGATCGCCAACCTGCGAAAAGCCGGTGTCCCATTTGTCCTGGTACCGCTCAGTTCCCGATCCATCGCACGGCTTGTCTTCGGAATGGTCATATTCGTCCAAAAGCGAGACGAACTGGCTGACCGTCGCTTCCTGCAAAATCTTCGCCGCAAGCAGTTGCGAGATGAACTTCGCACGACTCTCGCCGTTATACTGGCATACGTCTGCAGGACTCAGCTTGTAGCCTTGGTCGACGAAAGATTGCTCCTCTTCAGGAGTGTGCGCGATAGCAATCTTGTGGTGCTCGGTCGTGTACTCGGGGTGGTACACCATCTTTGGATATTCCTGAAAGTCCATAACGTCTCCTGAAAAGCTGGACGCACCCCCGAAGAGATGCGCCCTTTGAGTTAGTACGCCAACGAGCCCAGGCTGTAGAGCGTGTATGTTGCACCGTTGCCGTACGCATCACCCGTCGCAGTCACCTGAAGCATGAAGGTGCGCTGGTTGAGTGTAGTGATCGTCAGGGTGTCTCCCGTGTTCGCGGTTCCACCAACACCAACCGCGATGGTCAGCGTGGCGGTGCCGTTGTTGCGAATCGTGAAGAAGATGCACGTCCCTACCTGCGCCCCTTGAATCTGAGGAACAAGGAGTGCCGCAGTGGGGAGGGTATCGCTGAATGCCGTGTTTGCGGTGTGGATGATGAATCCGCCCAGCAAATCGGAGAACAGCAGGGTTATGAGGCCCGTCGCGTACTTCACAATCGTGAAGATCTCAGTGATGGGGTTGGAGAAAAACTGTGCCTGTGCCTGAGGCGTAAAGCTCGGGATCACAGGTACCGCGACGGAGGGGATGGTTTGGTTAGCGTTGTTTGACATCAATTTCTCCTGACACCGTGTTCTGTTACATGGTAGTAAGGTCGCCGGTTTACATTTTGTTCCGAGTAGGTAGACCAGCGGCAATTATCAGGAGAATAGCCCTTTTCATTGTCGATCCTATCGATTGAGAGTTTAGCATCGCCACTTAGGACTTCATAGCGGTTTTCTTTCGCCCAATCATAGAATGCCTGGAAGTTCTGCCGCCACTCTTCACAAAGCTGGATGCCGCGACCACCATACATCGGATACTTTTTGTCTTTGGGGTTATAGCAACGTTGAATCATGCCTTCCCACACTGAATAGAGCTTGTGGTTAGATAAGCCATGCTTTCGGTTATGAAAACGCTCTTTATTGAGGCATCCACAAGACTTGGTATTTCCTCTCAGAAGAGAGGGGGAACATACCAAAGTAGTGTTTCCGCATTCGCATAAGCAATTCCACATGATGCTTCCAGTGTTATCCCGAGCTGCTGATACGGATTGCACTGTTAGCCTCCCGAAAACTTTGCCTTCAAGATTCTTTTTCATACCACCCATGATGGCCGCTCCTTTTACGGCTACGACCATCATATCATGGTATCACGCACCTGCTACAACTACAGCTCCGTTATCCTGGTAGAGGTTGCCCAAACCGAAAAGTGAGTCCATGCGGTTGACTTGCACTGACCGAACGGGGTCCCACGCCTTGACCTTGCGCACCGACAATCCGGTGTCAGGGTCCTGCGCTGTCCCGCTTTCCTCTACCGCCTTCGGCACATACAACTTTGCGCCGACGATAGCAAAGGCTTGACGAGTGAGATTCAGGCCGAGCGTACCAACCTTTCCGTTAGGTGCGGTCGTACCAGGCCACAGCGTCAAAGCCGCTACGCTTGCTGGAAGCGCATCGACGTTCTGATACTGCGAGCCGGGCCCGTAGATGGGAGGCAGGAAGTTGATCACATCCGCGTTCCCACCAACAGCCGTAAGAGCCTGCGTGATGGTGAACACCTTGGGTGCGAGCTTGCCGGGAATGCGCCGCGTCATCGGGTTGACGAGATTGACGTTGGCGATGGAGAACTTGTCCCCAATCGAAACCGTATCGCCAGCAGTGAAGCTAACCGTAAGCGATGTGCCGCTCTGGTTCGCTCCATACACCGTGACAGCACCGGCCCATGTTCCAGCTGTGTGCGACCATAGCGACTGCGACTCGTAGAACATCGACGCGCCGAGTTCACCAATCACGCCCTCTTTCCATGCCTTCGTGATTTCGTCGGCTGGGTGGAATATGGTGGTGATGTTGGTGCCCAAAGTCGTCATCATGCTCGACGAAATCAGCATTGCCCGCTTACCCAGCACGCCAGCCGCATTCTCTTCCATGCGCTGCCGGGCCGTATAGTAAGTCGTCACGGACGTTGGATCGGTTCCGAGAGCGCCAACGGTCATGCTGGCATTCTGCGAAGCCCACAGAGCGCAACGAGAGTCGCATTCCTGAGCAAGAGCAGCGGCGGCCGGCTCGAAATACTGCTCTTCAAGCTCCTCCTCCGAGCGCTCCAGCCGGACGGCAACTTCGTAGTCGTCCCACTCGAAAGCTACCTGCATCCACTGGTCAAGATTGACAGCGGTCTGCAAGCGGTTGATCCCCTGCGGTTCATAGCCCATACCGTTCGTCACGGTAAAGCGCTGGGGGAATTTGACCGTTACCTGTGATCCGGGTGCGAACTCCTTTTTGAAGTCCTTCTCCCATGAACGGTTGAAGTATTCCGCAACAATCAGCTTATTCAGCAGAAGCCGCAGTACCTTCAGCGATACCCATTGCGTGTTGAGAAAATTGTTTGCCACTTATCACACTCCACGTCGGCGGCGTAGATCCTTCGCATTCTCTGCCTGCATCCAGGCTCGGACTGCGCTGGGATTGCCACGCTCAATTGCGGAAAGTGCCGTAGCCGCCGCGTCGCCACCACCAGCCCCACGGCTGGCAATCTCGATAGGAGGTTCCGGTGCGCTTTCAGGTCCACGTTTTGCAGGAGCGACAGGCTCTTCCTTGACGAATTTCCCGTCTTCACCCTTTTCAGGGGTTGGACGGCTCGCCTTATCAAGTTCCTCTCGAATGAGGTTCTCTGTTACCGCCAGATACCGGATTGCCTTGCCAGGGCTTGTCTGTGCCATCTTCACGAATGCCGCGAGTTCGTCGCTGTCGCTTCCAATGGTGTAGAGCAAATCTGGCAAAACTTCCGAATCGTTGAGCATCTGGGAGATGACCGGAGCAACTTTCGCCTCGGTAATCGCCTTCAATGTCGGGAACATCACCTCATCCAAATTGTCATACCGGCCACGAGCCTTTTCTACTTCAGCCTTCAGTGCGTCTTGCTGCGCTTGAACTGCTCTGCGCTGCTCTCCGGCAACTTCGCGCTGTTCGGCTTTCCAGTCGGCTAGATCCTCGGTAAAGTCCTCGTATGTTGCATAAGGCTTCCCGTCTGAACCTTTGCCATCCACTGTCGGCTTCGGGCGCGTTGCTTGCACTGGCTTCGGATCGCTTGCCGGCTGAGGTTCCGGCTTTTTCCCCTCAAGATTGGCTCCCTTGCGAATCTTCTCAATGGTCGATTCGAGCTCGGCAATCCTCTGTTCAGCGGTCTTAGGCTTTGGTCGTGTCGGTGTCTCCTGCTGCCTTGGCGTGGTCGCTTCGCCTGGTTCGACCGTGGGTGCCGATTCCGTCTTCGGCTTTGGTATTTCACCGTTGACGCGCCACTCCGCATATTCGGAAGTGCCACTCTTCGGTAATGCGATGGTTTCAACCACTGGCGCGGATTGCGATTCCGCTACGGCTGTCGCTGTATCACTCATGGTTGCTCCTGCCCTTTTTACGTTAGGCGAACGAAAGTTACATTATTGCTACTTCATGCGTTACAATAATCCACATGAAGAAGATCAATCTCGTCGGACAGCGATTCGGAAGACTCACTGTAATAAATACCTCTACACCACTCGGCAAGAAAACTACATGGCTCTGTTCTTGCGAATGCGGAAATGATATCACGGTGCGCGGAGAATGCCTTGCTCGGGGTACTACTAAATCCTGCGGGTGCCTCAATTCCGAACTTTCCAGAGGACGGCTTCTCACTCATGGATGCCGAAGAATAGCTGAATACAGAACATGGACTGATATCAAAACTCGATGCTCCAACCCGAAAATAAAGAACTTCCACCGCTATGGCGGCCGGGGTATATCGGTGTGTGATCGTTGGATCCAAAGTTTCGAGACCTTCCTCGCAGATATGGGCCACAGGCCTACATCCCAGCATTCCATTGATCGAATCGACAATGACGGCAACTATGAGCCCGGCAACTGCCGTTGGGCTACAAAGTCCGAGCAAGCATTCAATCGTCATAACGGCCCTCGTGGAAAGTACAAGACTAAGAAGTGGGTGGCTCTTCTGGCTGTTGCTGCTGATTCTGAGTAGCATCCTGCGCTGATTGAGCAGACTGCTGCTGAGCCTGTTGTTGGCCCATATTTTGCTGATGTTGCTGGTCTACGGCCTGCATAGCAGCTTCGTGAGCAGAATCATGGAACTGGCTCTCCAAATCATGCACCATGCCCTCACGTTCGGTCGTCATCTGCGCCTTTGTACCAATCTCGGCAACAGCGAGCTTCGTTTCGCGGTCCTTGTCCGCTTCGGTCATCTCCACCGCGTGCTTCATCATCTCAAGCTCTTGCTTGGCCTTCATCTCGATGACCTTGCCTTGACGCTCAAGCATAAGCTTCTGCAAAGTTCCGTTCATCTCGTCCATCTGCTGCTTCATTTGGGCGGCTTGCTGCTGCATCTGGCCCAACTGCGCCTGCGCTCCACCGTTCTGCGGGCTGATGATGTCCGCCATCTGGTCGCCAAGGGGTCCAAGCTGTTTCAGCCGGATTCCCAGCGCCACAATCTGCGCATGCTGTTGCGGTGTAAGAAATCCCATCTGCGGAAGGTTCTCAAGCAATGTATCGACGAACTCGCTGCCCTCTTCGCGCTGAGACTCATGCGACGGACCGGCACTGATTGTGACTTGATAGCGGCCTTTGTCGTCAGCAATGGGGAAGTGATATGGGTGCTCTGGATCGGTATCGTCGGTCATTGTGGAATCAGTGTTGATCGTAACGAGCTTGTGTTTTCCGTCAGCTAACCGTACCGGCTTATCGGTTTCCCCTACATCCGTCGCTGGGAGCCAGTGGTTGATGATTCTGCCAGTCAATTTGATTGCGCGATCATATGAATCGACAAGGTGATAGCTTCCCACGGCCTGCTCAGACTGAATCTTCTCCAACGCCGTTCCGGACTTCTGGTTCTGACGCTGCGCTGCCGTCGGCAATGGTGAAATGCCCATTGCAGCCTGAATTGCTCGCCTGCAGATGTCGGCACCCACACTGTAGGCTTGGAAATCAGGTGTCAGTGGCGTTCTCTGCGGAGCTGGAAGTGGATTGTTCGCTGCATCCACGATCATGTCGTACTGTAAATACGGGTGATATTGCTGGTTCAGCGTGTCCCAAGCGTCCTTGTCTGTCTCAAACTGCCCAACCGCACCGATAAACGATGATTTCGGAATCTGTCCGCAATTCTCCAGCATCGAACTCATCACGTAGGCGAGAGCCTTCTGAGGATCGCGCGCCAGAGATACCAGCGAAATCAGCACACGCTCTGCCTGCCCCCCACCATCGGCATAGTCCACCCACAGTTCCTTTGCAAACACCGGCACAATCGGGATATACGGTCCCGGCTGCACCGCTCCCTTGCGTAGAATCTCTACCCCATTGGTAACATACTGCTGAACCGTGCGCGACTGTACTTGGCGATCAGCTTTCCCAACCTTCTTATAGCTGGTCTTGACTTCCCAATAAGAAGCCAGCAAAATCGACTTCCCATCCCACCAATAGCTCGCGTCATCTCCAAAATCATCGGCTACAAATGACCGCTTCTCCGCATTTGGGTAGTCGGCCTCAAACTCCTCCAGAGGCATCCTGTCCAATTCAAACGCCCACTTGATGTCCGAACCGTCAAGCTCTTTGTAGTCAGGGTCAATTAGCACCGAATCAGGGTTTTGGACAGGAAGCACAAGGATTTCCTGTTCGTCGGAGTCGTCCGAGACATACGCCCTGGTGACTCGCCAATAGCCGATATTCCGCTCCACCGCTCCCTGTAGACCGCAGATATAGACTTGGGAAGCGCTGCACGCGTACTCAATCGCCCGAATGCGGTTCTCGCGGTACTCAGCAAGCTCTTCCGTCGCATCGCTGCCGGCTGGATCAACCTTGATGCCACGGGGATTCTGCCGTGCTGTGTTCACTACCTGGTTGATGTACTGGTTCAGCTCGTCTGGACAGACGGTAGGACGGCCTTTGCGGGCTTGCTTGTCTTCCTCGCTCCAAGGATCGCCAGCCACGTACCGCATGTTGAGTTGGCCTTCGGTGCGGTTATGCTTCCACCGATTCATTCCGTACCGATACCGCTGCCTTATCCGCTTTAGCAATTCTTCGTTGGCGGTTCCAAGATCGAGGTCTTTCTCGGCCATTAGTTCACCACCCGCAACTCAGTTGGGCATTCCGGGCAAATCTCATGCGGCTTCTCCGCTTTGTAGTTGTAGATCCAGCCCCTGACGCGCGCTTTCATCACCACATCCACGTTCGTGTCTCGGCCAAACGCAAAGAATTGCTCCGTCTTGTGGCATACGTGGCAGGTCAAGGTAAGCGTCTTGGTCGCAACTTCCTTCGCAACAAGCACTTCGACAGCCTGAAACTCGTGCAGGTTGCCTTTCTCATCCATCGTTGGCAGCCGTTCGCGCTCAGCCATCTGCTTTGCGCTCACAATGTACTTGTCCATCGGCTTAGCCTTGAACTTCAGGAAGGGCCGCACAGCCTCATAGATAATCTCCCGCAAATGCGGCGGCGCGCTCGTCAGCTTCGTCTCCAGGTCCTTATGGTCACGAATCGAAGGGGCCAGCCGCATCAGCTTGCGGAGGCTACTTTCGGCCTGCATTGTCTCACTTGACACCGGACTTCTCCATGCTTCCAAGTTGGCGAGGCGAGGTCGTGGTGGTCTTGAATTGAGTGGGCGTAGGCTTCCATGCCGCACTCGGCATCCGCTGCAGCATTGAGGCGATCTTAGGCGCAGTCCAAGCCATTAGTCCTCCGCGCCGTCTTTTCCTACGCCGTCTTCGTTCTCTTCGCCGTCCTTCTCGTCAATGCCCAGATGGTTGGCGACGTGCGCCAGCATCTCATGGCCTTCACCCTTGCCAAACACATGATGCTCAGGCTCTTCGTAGCCTATGCTCATGCCAGAATGAGCCTTGCTGTCCTTGCTCATCTTCGGCTTGTTGTGGTGAGTGACGGTAAATCCGCCATTCTCGGACGGCTCAATCTCAATCTTGCGGACTTCGCGATGCTCTTTCTTTTCCTCTGCCACTTTGTTCTCCTTGCGGGCAGGTAGTTTCTTGCCCTTGGATGCTGCGTTCCATTCGTCCACATCTACACCCTGAGCCTCTAGCTTACCGCGATTGGCATTGAAATACCGCTCCTGCGCTAGTGACTCGTAAGGCATCTATTTGCCCAAAACCTTATTAGCCTTGCGCCTGATCGTCTCGGCCTGCGACTCTGACAGCGAGCCAGAATCAACCCCCTGCGTTGCGCGGGCCTTGGCTGCTACCGCATGACCACGATCCTCAACCGGAAAGCGTCGCCCAGGCAATGCGAACTTGCTGGCTGGAATGTGTTTGCGAGCTGCAGCGTCTAGTTTCATCTCATCCCCATGCCGATGGTCTCGACTTTGGTGCTGGTATCTTCGGTTTCGGTGGTGCAACCTTCACTCCGAATGTCATAGCAAGACTATCACCGAAGTCTGGGCTGTCTACTCCGCGGCTACGCATATCGTCCTTGCTCTCCAACACTATACACCCACGCGTTGGGTGATACCCATAGTCAGGCCCAGTCAAGTCAGTCTCAATCTCTGGATCGTCGGGAATCTGCCCACCTTCCAGCCAATCCCGCGTGTCTCCCCACACTTCTGCACGCTTGTTCAGGTATTTGTCAGGGTCACTCGCTGGAATCCCGCCATGAAACTCCACCAGCAGCGTCTTACGATCATAGCCGCGAGCCTTCAGGTAGTCGTACACAGCGCCACCAATGCCGTCGCCATCAATCACCACCGCGTCCGGCTTCTCTCGGTCGATAGCCTCCTGAACCATCCCGCCCAGCTTCTGCGTGTCCATCCCATAGAACACGCCTTTGGCTTTCCCGCCGCATATCTCAGCCTTACGCCCTTGCCGCTTGAAGATAACAGAGCGGTTATCCCCAAATCTGGCTACATCCACCGCCAGAATGACAGGCATCGACTGATATCCATCCACCACCCGCTTACGCGCTTGCGCAACGATGTCGCCGGGGATAAATTGCGTACTGCCACCACGTGGAAACTCCCCACGGATGCGCACACGAGCTCGATCACTATCCTCTCCCCACTCCGCAATCTGTGAATCCAGTAGTACTTTGTTGGTCCCTTCGACGGTGCGAGAGTCAATTTGACGCTTATGCCAGCGGTTTGCTCCGGTAATGGCGCGGTAGAAGGCTCCGACGTTTCGTGTGGGGTTCCCGAAGGCAATCCAGATGATTTCCGTGTTTTCATCGGTCAGCGCCCCCTCAATCGCCTCCCAGATTACATCATCGATTGAGCTGGACTCATCAAACACAATCACAATGCGCTTGCCTTCGTTGTGGGCGCCCTGAAACGCTTCCGGTTTCTTTGCATCCCACGTGATGAAATCAGCACGCCACATTGCCTGGTGCTCAGGATCTTTCACCCGGATCGACGTTGCGTTGATGTCCCACCAGTGCTGATTGATACTCAATCTAAACCACTTCTGGACCTCGGGGACTGTCTTAGTGGCGAGTTGTGTACCTGTGCCGGCTGTAACAATGATCTTGCAGTCCTCGCAGGTGCTCATTGCCCACTCAATCACCATCGCAATCAGCGCAGACTTGCCGATACCATGTCCGCTTGCCACAGCAATCTGGTAAGGCTGATACCGTGTCTCTGGGTCGGCCAGGTGCGCTTTGATACCCTCAAGCTCTTCCTGTTGCCATGTTCGCGGGCCGGGAGCCTTCAGTTTGGCTGAATCCCACGGGAACACGTACTTAGTCAGCCCAACAGGGTCAAGCGAGTAGCTTCCAACGTCGGAAGCCAACTCAAGCTCTTCCTCTGCAAGACCGCCCTTCATGCCTTAGCCCGCTTGCGAGCCTCCGCTATCGCGTCCGCCAGGGTTATCGACCCCGAAACCTCTAGTTTGTCTGTAAATAGTCTCAGGTGCTTCCCAAGTAACTCTAGGCTCTCGCGCTTGGGTGCCAACTTGAACTTGGTCCGCAATACCAGTTTGCGCTCTCCATCGCCGGCCCCTCCGGTCGTATCCACCGTAATCTCTTGGATGGCTGCCGCATGATCACGAGTGAGCTTGGCGTAATCAAAGTCGGCGAGCTGGCCTTTCGCGTCCACCGTCATGAAATCCTTCATGTTGGCGAACCCCATCAAAGCCAACTCGTTGAGGACTCTCTCTGCCGTGATATCCAACTTCGCCAGCCTTTTACCTTGGAATTTAGCTATTTCCAGCGATACTTTAGGATGCTTTAGCAGTTGGCATCCTTGGCTCTCTGCTGTGCGTGGGCTGTAACCTGCTGATAACGCTGCTCTTTTAGCGTCTAACCCATTGGCAAGATACTCTGCAACAAACATCGACTGTTTAGGAGTCAGCGCCATAGGAGAAATTGTACCTCATCGCGTCAAGCAGGGCGAGACTTTTGCCTTATCTGACGAGCGCGCTGGTAACTTCGCTGGAGGCCAAGGAACACCCCACTTCGCAAACTGCTCACTTGTCCATCCACCAGTTGGGGTCTTGGCGTCTTCGATTTGTTTTCTGGTTATCACTTTTTGTCCTTTCCTTACGATGGGCTTTTGTTTTGTTGTGCTTAGACCTACCTCTGGCGTTGGTGGTAGGAAAACTCTAACCGTGATGCCGCGGAGACGACGCATTGACTTGCGCCGGAGCCTGCGATCGGCAAGGCATTTAGTGTGGCTCTCCCATCCCCGCTTGACACCTGAAACGCTACAGAGGCTCACGCTTGGGAGGGGTGATTGTTCTGCGACTCTGACTCTACTTTGCGCCGACGCTCCGGATGCCTCCGTCACGCCTGTTACTGCGCTAGTGGGGTATCAGCTTCGCGTACTTTCCGCCCGACCGCTGTCTATCCTCATCGGTAGATGCGCTGCAATCTTGACTCGCGTCTTACCCCTGGCGAACCAAGGATTTAGGTGCTGGTCGGAACTCACGACGCTATGGGACTCACCAACTATGAGTAAACCGCGCCGCCTGCCTTTCGACAAGGGTGCCGAGACGCAGGAAAGCGCTGAGGGTGTCGATCCGAATTGTTTGGGTGACGTTCTCATTGATTTCA
>QGNH01001523.1_pt2 | contig 15738 bp, 29 predicted proteins | sample 1735481 | NCBI WGS metagenome assembly QGNH01 (sample SAMN09239004, study PRJNA386568) | Viral metagenome, whole genome shotgun sequencing project. | reverse complement strand
CCGTTGATCCGCGCCATGCGCTGCTCATCCCCGCCCTTGTCCGGATGATGTTCGGAGGCGAGGAGTCGGTAGGCGCGCTCGATCTCCTCTTTGCTGGCGTGCGCACCCACGCCTAGAACTTGGAAGGGTTGCTCGGGGGCGGGGAGCGCGGCGAAGCCGGTAAACGCCGCCTCGAGCATCTCGCCCGTGCCCCAGCGCTCGATGCCGCGCAGCGCCTCGATGGTTTTGACGATCGCACGCAGATTATCCGCGATGTCATCCCAGCGGTCGCACGCGAAGCACACGGGCTTTTTCTTGTAGTTGAAATACACGGCAACGCCGTGATCTCGGATCGCCCGATCAGTGCGCGGTAGCCCATCCCGGCGCAGGGGCAGATCGCTCGATATCACGAGGTCAGTTCCGCCCAGGCGCTCGACCTCGGAGCCCACCTCTTTGATACACCGACCGAGCGTGACCTCGAACCGGGCCGATTCCCGGCAATGCTGGCGCGGCCGTCCCGGCGGCCACGTGAGGGGATAGGCTTCGATGGTCATGCCCGCACCTTCGCGATCCGATCCGCCATGCACGGACATTCCCGGCAGCACAGCTTGCAGCGCTTGCGCAGACCATCGGGCTCGCGCGACTGGCGCCAAAAATAGGTCGTCATCGGCTTCCGTGCGGTGGCACGGTATTCGAGTCCGCAGCCCGTGCAGCGCTTGGTCTCACTCATCGCTGCGGCCCTTGTGGGATCACCGCCCAGGCCGTGACCTCGGCGGCGATCTCGTCCTCATCGCCGTAGCCTTCACCACCGACCGCGAACCAGAACACGCCGTCATAGTGCCCAAGCCACACTGGCTCATCCGCCCCGGGTGCATGCAGGAGCACCGTCGTATCGACGTCCGGCAGCTCGTCCTCGACGGATTTCCAGGAGATCGTCTCTTGATCAAGGATGGGAACAGCGGTCATTTGTTGTCCCAGTTCCGGCCGCGATCGCCCGCCGGTGCGCCGCGCAGCTCCGGAGCGACCACGAGGGCGAGCTTCTCAGTGCGCTCAGCGCGGTCATCGATTTCGACGATGCGCGCGAGCTCCTCGACGCGGGTGCGGGCCAAGGCCTTGCTCATGACCTTGAGGGCGAGCATGTGGTTCTGCAGCGCTGAGAGATTCTCCTCGAGGCGCACGATGTCGGCGTCGATCAGGACACGGAGCTTCGCCGCCTCCGGGTCGTCCCAGAGCACCGCCATGCTGGTCATGGCGCCTCACCGGGTAATTCCCCGCGATCGTATGCGATGATCTGCACCCGGTTATTCCCGCCGCGCAGTTGCATCACCCACGCGTGGAAGGACAGGTGGCCAGGACACCGGGCGGTGATGAAGTGCCGCTCGCCCAAGCGGATGGCGTCGCGCTCCATCGCCGGCGCACAGGCGGGGCAGGTGGCCTTGCTTTGGAACAGAAAGCCGCCCGAGGTTGGATCCCCGCGGTACTGGCGGTTGCACCAGTCGCACTTCACTGAATCGCCGATGTCGGTTTCTGATATGAGCCTGGCCATCAGGGCGTCTCCTTGCGCGTCTTCGACTTTTTGCCCTCACGGTTCGCGCGGCGGATTGCCGCCAGGCGCGCGTAGTGCTCTGGGCTTCGCGACTGCTTGCTCTTCGGTCCGCCCGCGATGTTGAAGGCCTTGATGCCTTTGATGGGCTTCATGGGGCCTCGCTGAGCGTACGGTTTCGCGGGTCGACGGCCCACATCGCGGCGTGATGGGGGCAGAGGTCCTTGCCCTGTGCCGGCGAGACGGTGTGAGTGTCGCAGAGCGGTCGGTCGCAGGTGCGCTTCGGGCCGAGTCGCCAGTCGCAAAGATGCGGAGCCGGCGCGCCGCACTCGATGCAGGAATACACGCGCTGCCGGCCGCAAACGATCGCGGTCGTGCCGCCAACTTTGACGGTGGAGCACTTCATGCGGGCATCACCGTCTTAAGAGTGGGGTACGCCTCGCCGTGCACGAACACCCACTTGATGCCGGCATAGACGATCGCCTCACCGGTGGGATCGATCGCGAGGGCTTCGACGGCCATCCGGCAGAGCCAGGCGTGCAAGCCCTCGTTCGGATTGCTGCACTCGTGCCAGGTCTTGCGGCAGCGTAGAGACGCGCTGTCGATCGCGTGGCCGGAGATCTCGATCGTCGGGGTGACAGTCCCTCGGCGCTTCAGTTCCGCGGCAGCGATCAAGCGGCCCTCGCCGGCGGTACTGTTCGGCAGAGGCGTCGTGTTCACCAGCCACTTGAGATACGACACCGGGATGCGCGTCCACAGTTCGCCCTTGTGCTTGCCGAACTCGCAGACCAGGTGGTGCGTCTTGAGGTCGGCGTTCATCCTTTCACCTTTCCCAACTTGATGAGCGCGGCAATTGTCCGAAGCACCCCTTCGGCGTGTGAAAGGCGCGTATCGACGCGCTGGCCCGATCGGGTTCTTGCATCGATATGGTCATGGCACGCGGAGCAGGCCCAGGCGGCGAGTAAATCGGGAGGCTTCATGCCGACCCCGCAGGTACCTGCCAGGCGATAGTGAGCCGCGACGGTGGTCTCAGGATTGAAATTGCAGATCCCGGGGAGACGTACCTGGCAGTCGCGGCCGCGGGCGAGTTTGGTCAGGGCGCTCATGTCGCCCCGCCTTCATCGAAATTCCACATCTCACCCACGCTTTGGTGCCATCTCGGCGACTTTTGCGCGGTCAGCAGCCACGTCTGCAGATCCTCGACGGGCAAATCCAGATCGAAGTGGATTTTTAGGCGTTCGGCCAATCGGGTAGCCGCAGCGATGTCCAATTCGCAGGCGATCCCTGCTCGGGCTGCCGCGTTCACTTCGAGCCAGTCCTTAAACCCTGGCACCGCGGCGACGAGATCGAGCGATTGGATGTGGTTAACTATGTGGCCCGCTTTCTTCAGGAGATGGCGCAGGTGGTACGCGAGGTGCTTCAGTTGATCTCTCTTCACGGCACCGCCTCATTCGGATCCGGCACATAGATGCCCTGCTCGGCCATGCGCTGCTGGATGAAGGCGATGAAGTCCATGAACTCGACCGTCGTTAATTTCGAGCTGCGCTTCATGGGCCGTTGGCGTTTCTTACCGAATCCCTCGACCACGTCCCAGCCGAAATGCTCACCGAGGAGATACTCGTGCAGGTCCTTCGCGGTCCAGCCGGCCAAGGTGTTGCCGCCGGCGGCAAGGNNGGGATACACGGCGCCCCAGAGATAGCGGTTCTGGCTGTTGCTCCGCTTCGTCTTGTGTTCGTGCACCTCCACATCCCAGCCGCACCCGGAGGACAGATGCGCGAGCACCGTCTGAATGCGCTCTAAGGCGCGCTCGCGATGCTCGGCGGGAAGGTGGAAGACTTGGTTCATGTCAGAAGGGGATATCCGAATCGTCATCGAAATCGACGGGCGCCGCTGTCGCCGTCTTCGTGGTCGACGCGGCTGTCGCTTCTTTCTGCTCGAACTTCAGCGACATGTATTTGCTGCCGTCTTTTTTGCTCGTGTTGATCCAGGCCTTGAGCCAGTATTCGGCACCGTCGACTTCGCACGATCCCTGGTATTCGGGATCCTTCTTGCCCTCGCGCATGCGCTCGTTGCGAAATAAAACCCCTCTGAAATTGTTGTCATACTCGGTCATGCGGCCACCGGCGTCTGCAGCGCGATCAGCCATTCGAAGGCCTCGAACGGGCTCACATCGAAATGCTCCGCGACGCACTGGATGAGCTCCTCATCGCTCGGCCTGGAGCGTCCGAATTCGATGATCGGACGGGGCGGTGGCTCGGGCTCCGGCACTTCGAACGGCGGCGGCTCGGGCGCGCGGACTACGGGCGCCACCGGCGCTGCCAGTCGCGAGGCTTCCGCGTCGGTCTTGGCTTTGTTCTCGCGCTCGATCCGGTCACGCGCCTCGCGGTCGGCGCGCAGCTGCGCAAGCTCAGCGCGCTCCAGGCGGACCCGTTCGGCCTCGGCTTCGCGCTCGAGGGCGGATGCGTGCATGAGCTTCAGACGGGCAAGGGTTGCGGTTTTCGCATCCTCGGCCTGCGGCGTGAACTCGGCGTACGTACCCTCCTCAATCGGGGTGTCCTCGATCGCGGTGATCTGCAGTGCGATCTCCGCGGAGCTCGCGTTGCCGTTCTTCCAATTCACCGCCTCGCGCATCTCGGTGATCATCCACTGGATCTGGTCGACCCGGGCGAGCTCGGCGGCGATCTTGGCCTGCTTCTCCGCCTCGAGCGCATCGTCGAAGCGCTTCTGCATGCCGGCGAGCCGTTCCTCCTCCGGAGTGATGATCGCGAGCAGGCGTTTCTCCTCGGCGATCACCGCCTTGTTGAACGCGGTCGCATCCTCGCGAGCGGCCTTGCCGGTCTTCTCGATCAGCACCCGCACGGTTTTCAAGCGCATCCGGGCGTCATGGCAGGCGTCATAGGAGGGCTTGTCGGCGACCGTCGTGATGGCGACCGAGGCCTGCGCGAGCTCCTTCAGCTTGGCTTCGCTCTCAGCTTTGGAGAGTGCGTGCACCGCGCGCTGCACGACGGACATGGACTCGGGTTTCACTTTGGCGTTCATGCCGCCACCGCCTGGTAATGCGTGATGCGCTCGACCATCTCAGTGAGGTCCGCGAGGAACGCATCGACCTCGACCTTGATCTTTGCGATCAGGGCCTCGTCGCGCTTCACGCGCTTCACGAACAGCGGCAGGCCCGGCGAGTAGGAGACGAAATCGAGCCACTGCCGCCCGGAGACCCAAAGGCCTCCCTGGCATTGCTGGCGGTGCTCTGGCGGGAGCTCGTCGGCGAGCAGGCATTCGATATGCAGGTGCGCGAGCTTGGTCTTGATTTCGAGGAGCCCGTCTTTGCCGATCAGCCCATCGGGGGAGTAGCCCACATCGCCGCGGCGCAGGAACCCGACCTGCTCGATCGCGTTCCCGGTCAAAAATTCGTAGCTCGCGCGCGCCTCGTCCTCCTGGATCTTGCCGCGCTCCATGTGATCGTTCGAAAAGCGCTCGAAGGGCTGCCCGGAGATCCGCTCACCGGCCACGGTGCACAGGTACTTGCGGCGGGTCTTGCCTTCGCCCTTGGCCATCAAGGCTTTGAACTCTGACGCCGTGACGACGCCCAAACGCGCCTGGATCCACTCGGGTGAGCCCTGGTCGCACGTGAAGATCTGCAGCTCCGCGGGCTTCATGCTGCTCTCTTCGGCAGTTTCGCGGTGAGCGCCGCCTTCGCGGTCGCGAACGCCTGGGTCCGCAGTTCTGCGAGCGAATCGCACTTGAGCACGCGCTTCAGATAATTGAGGTAGGTTGCCATCTGCGCCTTGGGGTCGGTGCCGGCCGGCGTGATCTGCTTGACCAGGTCCTCTAATTCCTTCACCTGGGCGGCCGTGATGCGCTCTGAGGGCGTCTCCGTCTTGTTGCCATCCCGGTCCTTCGCCACCGCGATGTTGAACACGTTGCCCATGATGTAGCGCCGGCCGTAGGTGATGCCGGCACCGACCGCATGGGTCTTGGTCATCACATCACCCCCCTTCGCACCCTTGCCGTCCGCCGGCATCTCGACCTGGGAGGTGATCTCGAAGCCGCCCGAGTGCGAGACGCGGCAGCTCACGAGCACGACTTCGGGCTTGTCGGACGGAAGGGTGTCGAAGAAGAGCGCCAGGCCGTGCCGCGTGTAGATCGGTCGGATGGCAAGATCGAGCGCCTCGGCGGAGGCGTACTTGCTGTGCGTCCGCGGGTTGACCGCATCGGCCGCGATCGGCGACATGTCGGCTTGCGCGGCGGAGAGGGCGGCGTTGAACAGCTGCTTGCCATGCAGCAGCAGCATCTCCTTCTGCATCGCCCAGATCTCGCGCATCTTACTGATGTCGATGCTGGTATCGCGGGCCGCTTCCCCCAGGGCACCGATCATGCGCTCCAGGATGCTGGAGGAGGGAAGGTCGATGGCGCGGGAACTTTGGGTCACTTGAGCGTCATTGCTCATGAGAACTCCTAGTGGTGCAGGGTGGGGGATTCAACCTCGGTGATGTCGGCGTCGATTCTCACTTCCGTTCCTTGGTGCCGGCCTGGGGTACGATGCAAAAGCGCTGCAATTTATCGTGGCGGATGCGAAGGTCGCGCTGATCGCGCCAGTCGCGGTAGCGCCGGGCGCCCCAGACGGCGAGCACGACCAGGAGCGCGAGGCCGAGCCAGATCATTCGGCGCTCCCGGTCTCGACCCACGGCCAGCCGCCGACGCCCGCCTCGGCGAGCGCCTTCTCGACCGCCGTCGTGGCGTACACCATGTCGTATCGCTGCTGCGCGCGGATCGTCTCGTCGATGTGCGGATACAGGTATTGATCGCCGTCATAGTGGCCGAACTTCTGGCAGAGGCGCGCGAGCGCGGCTGCGCAGTTCACGTCGAGCTCCACCGTAATGGTGACGGTGCGCGGTTCAGTGACAGCACGTGGCTTCGCGCTCATCGGCGCACCTGCTCGAGCAGCGCGTGGGCCCGCTCGATATAATCACCCGGCCGCACGGTGCCAGAGGCGACCGCTTCCAACACGGCGAGCATCTGCGGCGCAAGCGCGAAGAGATGCGCGGTTGGCAAATCGACGCAGGTCGCAATCGGATCCTCGCCGTCATGCGTGAAGACGCCGATGACATCGTCTGAGTCGACCGCGACGTGAAGGTGGGGTTTGTTGGCGTAGACGCTCATCTCGGCTCCGGTGATTTCGATGGAAGCCTATACCCACGCATGGGTGTATGCAAGACACCGATGGGGATTTGTGATCATCTTTAAGATCTCGGGCGCCGGGGGTCGGTCTGCTTCTTCAAGAAGACCTCTTCCCGCTCCACCGTGAGATGCTTCGGCGCATCAACGGTCAGGCGCACCCGAGTGGGGCTGATCGCGATCACCTCGACGGTCACGTCAGTACCGATCATGATTCGCTCGTTCACTTTGCGCGTGAAAACGTGCATCCCCAGCGTCCCTTCCTACGGATTTCTCAAAGGCGGCGCGTGCGGATCTGGCCGTCCCCCTTGCACGGGTATAGCACAAAAGTCAACCGATGAATAATCCATACGCGGCTAGGGTAATTATCTATACCCACCGCCTGCGGTGGGCTAGCTCTCGGGCTTCTCGCCCGGCAGCAGGGGCGGCTCCGGGGTGGTTGGCGGCTGCGTGTAGCCGAAGACGAGCCAGTGCCGATCGACACCGGTGATGTTGCAGAAGCGCTCGAACATCCACGAGGGCATCGGCGTGCGGCTTTCATACCCTTCGTAGGCGCTACGGCCGCAATAACCCAGTGCTTCGGCCATTTTCGGGGCGCCGCTGAAGACGCGCTTGCGGGCTTTTTTAACCCGCGCGCACAGGGCATCGTTGTAGGCGGTGGCGGCGGGTGGTTCTCGTTTGCTCACGTCCCATAGTTTGGGGGAGGACTCGATAGCCACCGGCAGGGGAATCATCCGCACGGACATAGACCGATAGTCTATGACGAAAGGCTGTAAAACCGGGGTTACGGGACATAACGCGGCGTGAAATCGCCGATCCCGCGCGAGCGTCAGTTCGGCCGCAGTCCTGGGCGCAGCGGCTTCTTCTCGACGGGTAGAGCGACCAGCTCCGACACGGTGCGACCCAGGCGCCGCGCGAGGATCACCAGGGTGTCGAAGCTCGGGCTCGTTTGGCCCTTTGCGGTGCGGAAGACGGTTTTGTAGTTGAGGCCCGTATCCGCGGCGATCCGCTGGCACTGGGTGCTCAGGCCTAAGCCGGGAAACTCCTCATTAAGCGCCGCGGTCACGCGCGCGCCGAGTGCCGCGCGAGCGAATTTCTGCTCAGGCAACAGGTTTGCAGGGTCTTTAGGAGGCATCGCAGCAGATGTTAGCGCATTCTCGCGGACATGTTGTGGTTGCATATCCCCACTAAAGGGGATAGTTTGCGAATCCATGGAGCCGTCCATGACCGCATCCCCGAAACCACGGCCCGCGCCGAGCAAGCGTCTGCGCAAGCGACGACTCGCTGCCGTGTTGTCCAAAGTAACCAAGGGCGAGGAGCTCTCCTTGTACGAGTCCGCCGTCGCGGCACTGCTGACCCGCGGCAAGATCTCAATTCGCGAGGTAGCCGAGGGCTCCGGCGTGTCCAAGCGCACCATCGAGAAGATCGTGAGCGGCCATGTCGCGGATCCCTTCGCGAGTAGTTGCGAGCAGATCGCCGGCTTTTTCCGTGCCAAAAACAAGAGACGCTCTTGACCCGGGAAGTCGAGCACGTTGGCGCGCGCGCCGAGCACATCCGTGGTCAGGCGGCAGGACGATGAGGATTTTCGATTCATGCAGGCACGCCCTCTGTGTAGGACAACAGGAGCGTATTGCACTGCTGAAACTTTTTCCGGTGGTGTCCCGGGTCGTCCGTTCTAGTCCAACTTGTCTACCCGTTCGGTGCGCTACCGAACACAACTCGATGCTGCGTGGCACAGACCTTCAATTATCGCGCGCAAGCAATTGTTTCCCCGTGGATCACTTCGGAACCGCCACAAGGATTTGTGCCTAGGCAATTATGTGACCTTTCATCCCCACGCCGATGTGACCTTTCACCGCTACGCCGACGTGTTTCCGCTGCTCGAGGGTGCGCCCTTCGAGGAGCTCGCCGAGGATATCAAAGCGCATGGTCTGCGCGAGAAGATCTGGCTCTTGGACGACAAGATCCTGGATGGCCGTAATCGATTTCTCGCCTGCCGCAAGGTCAAGATCGAGCCGGCCTACCGCAAATACACCGGCAAAGACCCGCTCTCATTCGTAGTCTCAGTAAACCTTCAGCGCCGGCATCTGACTGAGAGTCAACGCGCCATGGCGGCGGCAAAAATTGCGACGATACGTCAAGGGGCACGCACCGACCTTGCGCAAATTTGCGCAAAGTCACAGACGGATGCCGCAGAGCAATTGAACGTATCGCGCAGATCCGTCCAGCATGCCCGCAAGGTCATCGAAGCGGGGAGCGCGGATCTGCAGGCGGCCGTTGCACAGGGAGAGGTTGCAGTCTCCAAGGCCGCGTCGGTGGTCGACCTGCCGAAGCGTAGACAACTCGCCGCCGCGACCGCCGTTAATCTCGATGAGCGCTGGGAACCCGATGCGAACGAGATCGCCGCCCACGCCACGATGGAGCGCGAACTCGCCGCCTCGGTCGACAAGGTCATGCAGGCCGATGACAAACTCGCGGCCGCGTATGCCGAGATCAAACGCCAGGCCGAGGAGATCGCGGTCTTAAAACTCTCCCGCGATGGCTACATGAACGGCCGGCAGGAAGTGATCAAGCGCTACAAGCAGGCACAGCGCCAGATCGAGCGGCTCGAGCACGAGGTGGACCGATTGCGCGCGAGGGGATTCGCGTGAATGCCGAGACGCTCGAGCTCGTGCCGCCGCCCACCGGTCCCGTGTTCGAGACGCCGAACTACGCGAGCACCACGTTCCCGACCCCGCGGGATTTTCAAGTCACGGCGCACGAGAAGCTGCGGGCCGGCATTCGCCGAGGGCACCAGCGGCAGCTCTTGGTCGCGCCCACCGGGTCGGGCAAAACCTATCTGGGTCTGCGCGTCGCGCACGAGGCGCTCATCAAGGGGCGCCGCGCGCTCTTCGTCTGTGACCGGACTGCGCTCATCAACCAGACGAGCGCGCGCGCGGATGACTACGGTCTCACGGCCCATGGAGTCGTGCAGGCGAATCACTGGCGCCGCGATAACGCGAAGCCCTTTCAGATCGCGAGCATCCAAACCATTTCCGCGCGGGGCTACTGGCCCGAGGCCGATGTGATCATCATCGATGAAGCTCATACCCAGTACAAGGCGTGGGTAGAGCACCTGAAGACGACCCAGGCCGCGGTCATTGGGCTCACCGCGACGCCGTGCTCACGGGGCCTGGGTTTAAGTTTCTCGAACATGGTGAACGCGGCGACGATGCACGACCTCACCGAGTCAGGCGTGCTGGTGCCGATGCGCATCCTCTCCTGCACGCGGCCCGATATGACGGGCGCGGAGACGAGCGGCGGGGAGTGGACGGACCGGGCCGCCGCGGAGCGCGAGACGCAGATCATCGGGGATGTGGTGGCTGAATGGGTCAAGCATGGCGAGGGCAGAAAGACCATCGCCTTCGGCGCCGACATCGCCTATTGCACGAGCCTCGCGCAGCGCTTCAATGAAGCCGGGATCCTCGCCGATACGTTCACCTCGGAGACGAAGCCGGCCGAGCGGGACTACCTGCTCAAGGAATTTCACAAACCCGATTCGAAAATCCGCATCCTGGTGAGCGTCGAGGCGCTCGCCAAAGGCTTCGATGTACAGGACATCGGCTGCGTGATCGACGCGCGGCCGCTTCGAAAGTCACTCTCGACGGCCATTCAGATGTGGGGCCGGGGCCTACGCTCATCGAAGGACACCGGCAAGACCGACTGTCTGCTCCTCGATCACAGCGGCAACATCGTGCGCTTCTTGAAGGACTACACGGACGTGTTCTTTGGCGGCTTTCAGTCGCTCGATATGTCCGAGAAGCTCGACGCAACCGTGCGCGAGGAAAAGGACTTCACGCCAGCCGGCTGCCCTGCTTGCGGCTACAAGCCCTTCCACCGGCGCTGCATGTCCTGCGGGCACGAGAAGGAGACGCTCGCGCTCGAGGATTTGGGCGCCGGCGAGATGCGTGAGATCCGCATCGGCAAAACCGTGATCGCGGCCGACAAATACGACCTCTGGCGCCAGGTGTGCGCGTACGCGCGGGGCGCGAGCCAGCCCGACAAGCAAGCGGGGCGTGCGTGGCACCTGTACTGCGATATCACGGGTGAGCGGCCGCCGCGCGCCTGGAGCTTCGAGGCGACGGAGAATGCGCCGGTGACCCGCGGCACGATGAACAAGATCAAATCGCTGCGCATTGCCTTCATCAAGGGTCGGGGGGCCAAGGACACTTGAACCTCTCGGAGACACTCGCCGCCGCAGGCTTAACGCCGCCCCCGAACTTGGTCCCGGGGCGCTGGCTGCGCTTTCCCGGTGTGGCCAAGGGTCGCTCTAATCGCGCCGGCTGGTGCCGGATCATCTCGCCGACCTTCGCGATCTACGGCGACTGGTCGACCGGCATCAGTGAGACCTGGCGCGATGCGAACCATCGCGACGATGCGGAGTTTCGCCGGCTCCTCGAGGCGGCGCGAGCGCGTGAGCGCGCCTTCGCCGATCGTGAGCGCCAACGCCGACGAGAGGCCGCGCTCGAGGCGCGCGGCCTCATCCGGCAGGCGATCCTGGGGCCGCATCCGTATCTTGCGCGCAAGGGCTTCCCGGAGCTCACCGGCCTGGTGCTCGAGCAGAAGCTGATGATCCCGATCCGCGATGTCGACGTCTACTCGCGCATCTTGAGCGTGCAGCAGATCGATGTGGCCGGCGAGAAGCGGTTCCTCGCGGGTAGCCGCACGCGCGGCGGCATTCACCGCTTAGGAGTTTCCAACGCGCGCCGCACGCTGCTGTGCGAGGGCTACGCGACCGCGCTCTCCCTCGATGCCGCAGTGAAGCGCCTGCCCGGGCCGCATGCCGTCATCGTGTGTTTCAGCGTCGCCAACTTGGAATTGGTGGCGCCGCACTTTCCGGGCGCCCTCATCTGCGCGGATCACGATGCCTCCGGCGCCGGGGAGCGCACCGCGCGCGCCACCGGTCTGCCCTGGGTGATGCCGTCAGACGTCGGCATGGATTTCAACGATTTACACCTTCGCGACGGGCTGCATGCGGTCGTGGAGGTATTGCGCGGTCACTGACCGTCGGCGCCCTCGATATGGCGCCTTACNNCGCTTCGTGGGGGTTGTCGGGTGACCTGGACGCGAGGAGAAACAACGATCCGGGTATCCCGTCAGGGTCCGAAGTGGGCAGAAGCCGAAGGGACCGCTTTTCTCTCAAATTGCAGAAATGCGGTCTGGGGGGTAGGGGGTTCTTTTCCGGGAACCGAGCGGGCAGGTGGTGGCCGGAACGATAGACAGTTGTGACACCAGATCCACCCGATCTGAGGCACGAATTACGGTTGGCAAAGCGCGTGTTCGGCAGCGAACTATGCACGATCTTTTACGGCGTGACGGATCCCGCTGTCAGCGCATGCGTGCCGCCATCATCGGACGCGGGCTTGCCGACGTCGGCCGCGGGCGCGCAAGCTTCAAATCGCTGTTCGAACGGCTCTATGGGGAGCCGCTGTGAGAGACGTGGAATTGAATACGATGAACCACTCGAAAGGAGAAACGCGATGCTCACATTGAATAATCGCCCCTGCCTCTTGGGCCTCAAGTCCTCGACCGACGGCAAGGAAATCGACGGTGCGGAGGTCAAACTGCTTACCCTCGAGCTCGAGGACGTCGTGCTCGACAAGCGGGAGCTCAACGTGCTCCTGGGCGAGCCGCACGCCTGGAATGTGCTCTACAACACCGGCGTCAAACCGGTCGAGCCGTACCTGAAATCCTTGAAGTCCTTGGAACTGCGCGAGGCTGTCGAGGGCGCCGCCGTGACACTCGCCTTTGGCCTGAACTCTGGAGTCGCGTTCACCCGCGTGAAGCTCTCGAAGTTGAAGCTGGAGTTGAAGTCCGGCGGCGAGACGGCGCTCTCCTGCAAGCTCACGGCAACCCCGGCGCTCGATACCACTTTCGCGCAGCTGCTCGAGCACCTGGGCGATGGGATCGAGGTCGAGATGCGCTTCGAGCCGGCCGGACAGCAGCAGGATCTGCCGCTGAACGCCTTCGGCGAAGGCACGTTGCGCGACGGCACGCCCTATACCCTGCAACGCAGCGAGACCCCGACCCGCGAGGACGATGAGGGCGATGACGAGGACGATGAGGAGGCGGCGAAACCGGCTCGCCTGGCGGTACCGAAGGCGAAGCGCAAACGCAAGCCGAGCATGCCGCCGCCGAAATCGCGCAAAGCCGCCACCAACGGCCACGCGCGCCGGTGAGTGTCGTCTCGAATGTGGGGGCCCAGGTGGACCTGCGCCTTAGGCAGGGGGCGGATTTTGGCACGCTCTTGACCTTCACCAATGCGGATGGCAGCCCGGTGGACCTCACCGGCTGCGCGCTCGCCGCCCAGGTGCGCAAGGGCGTTGGGCAAGCGCAGCTCTATGCGAGCTTTTATCTGACCATCGAGACACCGCCGACCTTAGGATTGGCGCGCATGTCGCTGCCCGCGGCGCAGAGCGCGCTCCTGCCCGCGGTGCCCGACTGGCTCGAGGAGGGCTCCTCCTACTGGTGGGATCTTGAGATGACGGATGCCACGGGTCTCATCTCCTCGCCGCTCTACGGCAAGGTGTTCGTGCTCAGGGAAATCACGCAGTGAGCGACATCAGCGTGGCGGTCGCGCCGATCGCGGTGGTGAACGTAACCGTCGCGACGCCGGCGCCGATCGAGATCTCGCTCTCCGGCACGCAAGGACTCTCGGGACCGCCGGGAGAGCAGGGCCTGCCCGGGATTCAAGGCCTGCAAGGTCCCGAAGGCGTCATCCAAACCTTCGTCTACACGCAACCCGCGGCGCTCAGCACCTGGCCCATCGCGCATGATCTCGGACGTTTCCCGAGTGTCATCGTGGTGAACGCGAGCGGGGACTTGGTCGAGGCCGATGTGAACTATGTCGACAGCAATAACATCCTGGTCAGTTTCTCAGAGCCGTTCGCGGGTTCGGCTTATCTTAACTAAGGTGATGCAACGTACATCATGCGAGAGAGGGAAGTGATACCGTGTGACGCGCTTCGAGCGTGACACGCTTGAGCACACTGTGCCGTAGAGGTCGAAAGCGACAGTCGAGGTCGGAAGCGACGCCACGCTAATGGTTTCCCCTCAATACCGCCACCGCGGCGATTCCCCACCCGTAAGGATTTAAGACATGTCACGCCAATTTCTAACACCCATCAACCTCTCGCAGAATGCGCTGCAGAATGCCGTCGCCCATCCGCTCGCCGGGCCGCCCGCAAGTCCGGTCAATGGCCAACTGTACTGGGATACCGTACTGCTGCAGTTCCTCATCTGGAACGGCACCTCGTGGGGGAACCTTGCGAGTAATTCGCTCCTCTTGGGTGGACAGAACGGCGCGTACTACAACGCGCGGGCGAATGCGACCGGCACGCAGCTCGCGAGCACGATCAGTAATTTCGCCGCCGCCGCCAATGCCTTGACCCTCGATACCTTCGCCGCGCCGGTCGCGGCCTTGAACGTGAATAGCCAGCGCATTACGAGCGTCGGCAATCCGACCTCCGCCACCGATGCGGCGAACAAGAACTACGTCGACATCACGGTGCAGGGCCTTACCGCGAAGCCGAGTGCGCGTGCAGCGACCGCTGCCGCGCTACCGACCAACGTGTACGCGAATGGTGCAGCAGGCGTGGGGGCCACGTTGACCGCCACCGCGAACGGCGTGCTGATCGTAGACACCTATGCGCCCGCCTTGAATGACGTTCTGCTCATCAAGAACGAGGCGACGCTCGCGAATAACGGCGAGTACACACTCACGCAAGTGGGCACGGCGTCGGTGCCTTACATTCTGACCCGCCACGTCGATATGGATCAGGCCACCGAATTTGGCGGCGCATTCATTCCGGTCGAGAATTTTGGTTCTGCGAATGCAAATAGCTTATGGATCTGCAACGTCGCCAACACGATTACGGTTGGCACGACGGCGGTGGTTTTCACACAGACCAATGGCGCGACAGATCTAATCAACGGCAACGGCATCACGATCTCGGGCAATACGGTTTCCTTCCTGCCCGATCCGGCAGCGAACAAAGGACTCACGGTTACGGGTTCGGGTGCGGCCATCAACTTTGGCGGCACGTATAGCTGGACCGGTGCCAACTCGTTTACGGCCGCACTTAACGCGAGTCTTGGTCTGACGGTCTCCGGCGGCGCGTTCACCTCGCGCGGCATCGCCGATAATGCGACCGCAACCGCGCTTACGCTGACGGCCGGCGCGCAAATCGGCTCCCCGACGGGCGGCGATAAAGGCGCGGGGACGCTGAATGCAACGGGCGTCTTTGTCAACGGCGTTGCGGTCGGCACCAGCGTGGGCGCGAATCCCACCGCCGTGGTGGGTCTCGCAGCCGTCAACGGCGTAGCAACCAGCTACATGCGCTCGGATGCGGCGCCTGCCTTGAGTGTGGCGATCACGCCGACCTGGACCGGTCCGCATACGTTCTCTGGTGGCGTCACGATTACCGCGCCTTCGAGCGGCACGGCACTGTCGGTCACGGGCCTTGCGGGCAATGCCACGGCGAACTTGCAGGCGAGCACCGCAGCCGGCAACTCCTACGGCTTGAGCGTCTCGGGCGGCACCTCGGCGACGGATTGGGGCCTGTCGGTCAACAACGCGACCGGCACCAATTTGCTCACCCTGTTCGGCAATGGCGGTGCGATCTTGGGCGCCCCGATCGGCGGCAACAAGGGCGCAGGGACCTTGAACCTCGCCACCGGTGTCTACATCAACGGCGTCTTGGTGAATGCCAACAATCCGCAGAAGTACTCCACCGCGATCGGCGATGGTGCCACCTTGACGTACACCGTCACGCACAACTTGGGCACGCAGGATGTGGTCGCCTCGGTGTATTCGGCGACGACACCGTTTGCCGAAGTCGACTGCGACATCAATCATGCGACAGCCAACACGGCGACCTTCACCTTTGCGAGTGCTCCGAGCGCTGGCCAGTTTCGGGTCGTTCTGCACGGGTAAGAGGGTAAGCAATGCGGCAATTGCTGGGCGCGGCGAGTGGAGTAGCCAACGCCGCGCGCCTGGAGGA
>QGNH01001592.1_pt2 | contig 15765 bp, 30 predicted proteins | sample 1735481 | NCBI WGS metagenome assembly QGNH01 (sample SAMN09239004, study PRJNA386568) | Viral metagenome, whole genome shotgun sequencing project. | reverse complement strand
TAGACCAAATGCTGAATTACCACCATTACTTCCATTGGCACCACTCGCAGAAGGAGCACCAGCACCACCAGCACCTACAGTCATAGTATAAACACCTTGACCTGGCAATGTTACAGTTCCGGCTAAATATCCTCCAGCACCAGCACCAGCAGAGTGATTAGCATTTGTAGTACCTGCTCCACCACCACTACCACCAGCAACAACTAAATACTGAACAACTCCCGGATCACCACTGGTTATGGTGAAAGTTCCAGAAGTGGTAAATGTATGTATACGAAAATTACCACTAGTGGTTATAGTACCACCAGTTGCATTTAAAAATTGACTTTTCCAAAATGAAAATGGGAATTGCATTAATCAATCCTTAAAAATTTTGTACATATGATCCAAAATAATTTGTTCCATCATAAATAATAGTATATACATCTGAAAATGCACCAATTGTCATAACAGGAGTAGTTTGAACTGGCCATTTCATACTAGGCCAAGTTACTGTATAATTTGATGCTGTATTAGTTAAACGAATAACTATTGTTTGACCAGGTATAGCATTTGAAAAAGTAAATGTGGTATTGGCAGATAGTGTTTTAGTAAATATCCCCCCGGCAATACCTACAGTACTCCAGTCAATTACTGTACTACTGAGAGCTTGAACTGATGGTAATTGTGATAATCTATAGTATGTCCAATTTGTACCATCAGACATGAATACCCAACCACCATAATTTACTCCTAATAATACAGAAGCATTAACTCCATTAATAGTTACAGAACCTGGTGGAGTAACTGTTATATGATTTGTTGTAGCTTGTCCAGTTTTATCCTGAATAACTATAACACGACCATTAGTAGCTGCTGGAAGAGTTATTGTAATAGCGTTAGATGTTGAATCAGTATATATGATATTATCAGTTGTTGTCGTATCTACTGTATATGTTGAAGATGTTATAGTTTTTGTTGTAAGATTTAAACCACCATTTATTTGATGTATATCAGTACTAGAACTTTGTGGTCCTAAAGTCACTCCAGTAGCTGATACTCTCATATGTTCAGCCAATGTAACTGATGCGGTAGGAGTTACTTCAAATTGTAAATATGTTGCATTTGAAGTATTCGTAAATGTCTCTGCTGCTACTATATTTATAGCCCCTGTACTTGCTGCAGCAAATTGAGATGTACCATAACCTCGACCACTTAATACAGATAAGTTATCACCAGATTGAGCTGCAGTTGGGGATAAAATTGTACCTCTTGCAAATCTACCCCTAAATGAAATAGATGACCCAGTTCCATATGAAGTAGTTTGAATAGCTTTAGATGTTCCAGATGAATTTACTATATCTAATGCAATATTAGTAGCGGGGATTGTTCCAAGACCTAAATTTAAAGTTGAATCATTCCAATAAAAATTAGCATTATCTTGACTGAGAATTCCACTTGCCCCAGCAAATATTACACTGCCTTGAGTAAATCCACCAATTTGAGATCCAATCAGAGATAAAGAATTTGCTGATGTTAAATTTGGTAAAGATGTTAATGTTAAATTAGTTATAGCTGTGATATTTGAAGCGGTTCCTGTTGTATTTGCTGCATTATTAGGAATATCTCCAGAAACTAAAGCATTCCAACTTGGAGCATTAGCAATTGAACCAGTTCCTTGTGACGTTAAAAATTCACGAGTTGTTGTAGTATTTCCTGCTAATCTAGCTGCAGTTGGTGTTGCATTTTCATATATCAAATCACCAAGAGTTGTCATTGGACTTAATGCATCAAATGCAGCATTTGCAGTAGTCTGCCCCGTACCGCCGTTTGCAATAGCAACAATACCAGTTACATTTGCCGCATTTCCAGATATATTTCCAGTAACTTGGCTCCCTGGTAATGATAATGAAGATAGAGTGATCAATGTTGTATTTGTTGTGGCAGTAATGTTAGATGCTGTGCCTGTGGTATTTTGATTTAATATGGGTACATCGGCAGACACTAAAGCTCTAAATGTTGGCTGAGCTGCAGATCCTGAAGTGGGACCAGCAAAGATAGTATTTGCAGCTTCTGTATTTAATGTGAATGTAAGTGTTCCAGAAGAAGTCACCGGACTATTTGTAATTGTATAAATTGGAGTAGCACTATTATCAGCTAATGCAACACTAGTGACAGTTCCGCTTGTTGCTGGAGATACCCAAGCTGGAATCCCAGAAACAACAGTTAATATTTCCCCCGTAGTACCAATTGGAAGTCTAGAAGCAGTTCCAGGTGCAGATTCATATTCAATATCTCCAGTTGTAGTCATTGGAGTTAGAGCATTAAATGCTGCCGCTGCTGTAGTTTGGCCTGTTCCACCATTGGCAATTGCAACAACACCTGTTACATTAGTAGCATTACCACTTATATTTCCAGTGACTTGTGATCCAGGAAGACTCAATGATGTTAATGTTGTTAAAGTTGAATTAGTAGTNNAGTAGTTGCTGTAATATTTAAAGCAGTGCCAGTTGTATTTGCTGCGTTGTTTGGAATATCACTAGAAATTAAAGAACTCCAACTCGGTGCAGTTGCTAATCCGCCAGAACCTTGTGAAGTTAAAAATTCACGAATATTGGTTGTATTTCCAGGAAGTCTTGCTGCTGATGGGGTAGAATTCTCATAAATAATATCTCCAAGAGTAGTCATAGGAGATAAAGCATTGAATGCATTTATTGCAATTGTTTGTCCAGTACCACCATTAAGTATAGCAACAGTTCCGGTTATATTGGATGCTGTCCCGCTTACATTTCCAGTAACATTACCTACTAAATTAGCAGTAATAACATTAGCAGATAAATTACCAGAAGCATCTCTCAATACAAGAGTAGATGCTATATTATTAGAAGTAGCGGCAGCAACTTGAGTCGCTGCATATGCAATAGCTACAGCAGATTGACCTCCAACTGAATTCACAGTAGATGTAACAGAACCAGGACCAGTGGCAGATACATCACCAGTTAGTGCAGTTATAGCAGATCCAGAAGATGCGCTAATCTGAGCCTGTAGATTTTCAAATGATTGAAGAATAGTGTTTGTAGCTGTTATTGGAGTATTAGTACCAGTGACATATCCGGTTAAAAGCTTACCAGTTACAACAGTAGATAAAATAGTTGTTGCACTTTGAGTTCCTGTGACATCTCCAGATAGACTCCCTGTAAATGTTGATGAACTTCCTGATATATTACCAGTAAGATTTGCTGTGATTGTTCCTGCTGAAAAATTACCAGATGAATCTCTTAAAACTAGAGTTGAAGCTGTATTAGAACTAGTGGCAGCAGCAACTTGAGTAACAGCAAAAGCCACAGCAGCAGCAGTTTGTCCACCGACATAATTAATAGTAACTGCAGTAGAACCAGAAACTACTGGACCATTAGTTACATCTCCAGTAAGTGTATCAATGAATCCAGTGGAACCAAATATATAAATGTTTCCAGAAGAATCTTCCATGCGTAAGGTATTATCAGTCTGAGCATATAATAGATATGCACCAGCAACTGGAGGTGAAGGAGTTACATTAAGACCGGGAAAACCTAATGTTCCATTTGGTATTGCCATATATTCCTTAAACTATTTCTAAAGATCCACCACCGGTCAAATCTATTGATCCGGTAAGGGTGAGGTTTAACGCCGGTACTACTGCACATTCATCTTGATTTATTGTTACAGGTCCAGTAATATCTTGTCTTGTTATGAACATTTGGGCTTCAATTGCACCACTTGTTTGTACATAGGTTAAACTATTTTCTATAATACTTGCACTTGTATTACCCCAAATTGCAATTGCATTCACTACAGTCGGAGCAATACCAGTTACTCCACTAGTAATACTACTTGTTTCAACTATATCAAGGACTCCAGTTATGGGATTAAACTTGAATGCCATTATGTGTTACCTGGAGTTCTTATTACGGAAACGAGAAAATTCTTTGTTGCATCAGTATATGTCACTGCAACTGTTGCAACAAGTACAGCATCACTGAAATATGTATAAACTTCTACAGTAGAAGACGGGTAAGCTGCATAAATACTATCATATGGAACTGTAACAAGAGCATTCTCAACTGTTACATCAGCATTAATACTACCATCAGGATTAATAATAAGAGCATCAACACCATCAGAAACAATGGCTTCAACTTTGATCCGGTTTGTTTCTGGATCATAGGATTCCTTCAATACCTGAGGGAAATCTCTTAGCTCTGCATCAGGTAGGATTGCCACTAGTCTCTCCATTTTGTTCGGCTTCGTGTTTTGCAACCTTGGCCATGAGTGCTTTAAATCTAGGAGCAGGTGTTTCTATTGGAGCAGGAGATTCATATTCAGGCACCACTTGAAGTTTTGGTTGTTCTTGGGGACTAAGTTGTTCAATTTCATCTCCATTAGTAAACATTTTAGCGAGAAGATAATTTAAAAATTGCTTCTTTTGTTCACCAGTAAGATTATCAAAGTCTGTATTTTCAGATTGATCCACTTCCACCATATTTACTCCTTAATAATCTTTTAATCCCTGNNTCCCTGTAAAATATTGAGGATTACCAGTTTCTTTTACTTGTGTATCTCCAGGATTAGCATACATATTATTACGTCGACGACTTACTTCTTCATTTAAAGCATGAAGAGTATTAGATGGAGGAGGTGTAACAATAGGAATCGTTGGAGCAGCTCCCATAGGTTTAACTTTGAATTTCGGAGGTGGTTTAAATCCCATCATAAAATTAGACCGGACCTTTCTGAGCTGGAGTCACTGGTAAATGTTGGAATGGGGCTGGCGGCTTCGGTAATTTTGGCATGTTTGGACCCTTTGGTGGTCCTGCTGTACCTGCGGGTTGAGCAATGGGAGCAGTGTTAGGAGGCTGGCCGGGACGTGCCCCAGGTGGGCCAGGAGGAGCTGGAGTAGGAGGACTACCCCCCTGAGGACCAAGAGGCTGCTCACCAATGATACTAAGAAGAGCAGGATCAACAGTACGAAGAAATTGGATATGTTCATTTATATGACTCAGGGTTTGTTGAACAAGTGTAGGATCTTGTCTTAAATCGGGATCCGCAAGGACACCTTTATGTTCTTTAATATGAATAATATGTTGATCAATTGCTAAAGCTGCAACTGTTTCTCCTTGTGCAAGCTTTTCATTCTCTGCACGAATAAGAAGTAATTCATTTTGTTGGTATTCATCCAGCACTTCAAGGTTTCCGGTATTAAGTACTGTAAAATATTGAGTTGGATCTTTAATAATACCATATTGAATAAGATTTTCAGCAAGTTGTACCTTGCCTGCGGTCGTTCTAGCCAAAGGATTACCGACATCAACAATGACTCGATTCACTTGACTTAGATCATCACCAGTAAATGTTTCTTCTAAGAAAGCTTTATTGCTCTTACCTGCGATCATAGCAACTTTTGGTACAGATGCAAAGTCTTTTAACATGTCAATTAGACTAGTTCCAACATCTTCAATCAGTTCAACATAGGATTGTTGTAGACCGGAGATGAATTGAAGAGTCATTGATTGAACAAGAGCGAGTGCTGATCCAGATTTAAGACTAGTTTCAGGATTACCTCGTGCAACACTACTCACACCAGAAATAGTTTCTTGGGCTTGTTCAAGCATTTTAAGAAAATTAAATAATTCAGGAGGTGTAGATGTTAGGTTCATAGCTTCAGGTTTACCCATAGCAGCATTACCTTCTATAATATTAAGTCCTCCATCAAGAGCACTAAATGTTACATCCGCACCACGGGGTACATAGATATTTTGTACACCGAATGCATGTTGATTTGTCATAATTGCACTATATAAACTATTAATACAATCTTGAATTGGAAGAATATCAAATAATGGAGTATATCCATATGGAGTTCCTAAAATATCACCAGGAGCAATACGATAAATTGGAAGTGTTCTATATGGTAATGCTGTGTCCATAAGAATAATCTGTCCACTAAGAAACATTAGATATCTTCCTTCGGGCATTGATTCGGTTTTTTTATGATAGAATTCAAATACTGGAACATCATCAGTTTCTTGTTGCGTCATTACATCAAATTTATATCTATATATATCACTTTTAGTTGGAAGATTTGAAATCTTATCTTTCATCTCTGGATATTTTGCGGCTAGGTCAAATTTATTTTTATATGTTCGACACATGATCCAATCATTATCTTGATTTTCTTTACTACTATCAATAATAACATCAAAAGGGGAAAGATTTACAAATTCTACATCACCTTCATAAATTGGCGAATTAGTCTCTTCATTATAATCATATACTTGACCAGAAGTAGCATTCCAATCCATTTTAATATAGCCAGCACCCATTACAATAGCATATTCAACAGCAGTCTTAAGATAACGTTCAAGCCGTTTATCACGCATATAATAGTCTAATAGATTATTAGCTAGCCGAGTTTGGACAAGAGATTTATAATCAGTATTAGTTGCTCTCGCATCCATTGCTGGACGATTAGATGTGATCATAACAAGGATGTGTTGGCCGATGTTACGAAGATGATTCACACTCATCATGACAAGTTCGCCCTGTTCACCACCAAATAGAACTTTATGACCATCAGATGCGCCACGATAGTATGCACCATGGTAGGCCATCCACATCTCTTTGATCTTATCTAAGTATCCATTCATGTACATTGCATTAAACCACATATTAGCTTTATTAAGCATAATTTCAGCAGTTTCTGGGCCAGTTTTGGAAGCGAAATAAGTGCTTTCAGACATCAGTAATCTCCAATACTCTATTCTTATTTGTTAGTTACCCGTTTCTTCCTGGGCATGGCGAAAAGTTTCAAGAAATCTTCATGTAACTTATTGTTTTGACTAAGATTTTTTGATACAAACATATCATCAACTTTCATATCCTCGAAAGCATAATTATCAGGATATGGGTTTTTGTTCATCTGAATCCCTCTGCAGAGATACTTGAGTGAATCGACTGCATCTGCATGGCCATTGTCAGCTGAACGTACATAATTATTTCTAGCTTTATTCCAAATTGCATGCTTAAGATGATTTATAAGTGTAATACATCGGGGATTAATAATAATACGTTCTTGCTTAAGCATCATTCGCATATTATTAAGCGCAGCATCACTATTATCTTTAGCGATTGCCATAAATGTAAGTCTGTGTTGAACTTGAAGATCATTTAATAAGATAAGATTATTATTATCAGCAACTCTTAAATATGGTTCCTTCGCTTCCCCTGTACGAGAATTTATCCATAATTTTTGTTCCTTATCTCTAAGATCTTTTGCGAATATATGAGTAAGAAATTTATCACCTTTAATAACAAGTTCATCTTCAATTATTAATTTACCTTTACGAAAATCATAATAAGCAAGAAGTACAACCGTAAGATCTCTAAAGCCAATATCCATAGATGCATATGCATCATAATATGGAGGTCTAATCCATTCTTTAACTATCTTAGATCTTAATGCTTCATTAAACTCAGGAACCACAGCATCTTCTTCTGATGTAATAAGTTCACAAAGATATTCACGACGAAAAGAAACACTTTCAATTCCGCCAATTGCTTCAGCAAGATCTTCAATTTGTTTTTTATTTAAACGAGGATTATTATATATTGTTCGTATAATAAGAGATCCAACAAGTTCAGCTCGTTGCCAGAACTTTACAAAATCATGATCATTAGTTTTAGGAGGAGTAGATGATAAAATGATCTTACCGTCAGTATTGGTCGTTGTTGGAATAAGAATGTTTTTAACTATATAATCTAGATCAGAACAAAATCCAGCTTCATCAACAATACAAAGGTTAGCTTTAATACCCCGTAAACTCTCCGCATGACCATTATCAGTACCTGCAATCTGAATTTCAGATCCATTAGGAAACTTATAAATATGATCAACTGTTTTATATTCAGGAGCAAGTTCCTTCGGACAATCAATTAGGATTTCTCTCATCTTAGCTCTTAGAATCCTCTTGATCACCTTAACTTCAGGAGCAATAAGGGCTACAATACTATTAGGAGTCTTTAAACACTGTTCAATAGCAAGGGTACAGAGTAACCAAGACTTACCCATCTGCCTACTACAAGCCAGTACAATGATCTTATTTGGATTTGTATTTATAAAAGTATAGAGTTGTTCTTGATTAGGATCAAGTTTCCATTGAAGATTGCCTTTTTTCCAAAGACGATTGCGTGCTTCATTCGGGCTGATAATTTTCACTGGATCGGATGATTGCGACAAGTTCTGCCTCCTTTAAACTATCAGAATTTTGATTTACAATAATTGTACTTTCTTCTCTGATAAGCTTAAGGTTTTTAACTAACAGATCAAGACGCTTCACTTCATCAAGTACAAGGGCTCGTTCATTGGAAAGTTTATGAAGCCGTTCAATTTGTTCTATACAAATAATTTCTTCTGGAACGAGTTGTCTCACGAGTGATTCAGAGAATTTATTCATAAGAAGTATTTCAAGCTGATGACTCTTAGCACGTAGAGTTTTAATTATTTTCTGATCTTCTTCAACTTGGACAAGTAAAGAATTAGCAAATGTTTGCCATTCTTCAAGAGTCATTAATTCTTTACCTTTATTAATACTAATTATTTCATTCATTTAAAAGAATCTTTGTGGAACTTTAGGTTCACCTGATGCAGTTACAGTAGGGCGCATAGCACTTTTCATTTGCAATCCAGACATAGCACTACGAATTTCTTGCAACTCAGCATCGATTCGTTCATTAAGGGGTGCTTGTTTTTTCAGTTCAAGATTATTAACATTCCATGCATTAAATCCATGCAATGCACAAATCGAGCCAATGACAAGAGCATCACCAATAGATGCACCAAATACTGTCACTCTAAGTCCAATGAGACAAAAAATTCCCATAGTAAGATCAGTTGAGAGAAGCAATTCTTTCAGTCGTTTCATAATCCACCTTTGTTAAGAATAGTATATTTTTGCGTGATAGCACATTAAATATTGAGTCACAACTCATTGCCCATTGCATTATTAACCACTCTTTATTATATGTTAAAAAGATTTCACTTGACATTTCATATAAATATGATATTATCTTGTTATATAAAGGAGTTCTATGAAAAATGTTAGTATTATTACCATTGGTACCTTTCTTATTATTGGTACTCTTATATCTTGTCTATCTAATAAATCAGAAGTAATCACAAATATAACAAAACCAACAGTATTTAGGTCTGTTGATGTGACTCGTCCAGATGCCAAGACTTATTCTGTTGATAACTTGACTGTTGATTCAAGTCAAATTATTTTCTTTAATGTACCTGTTACAGAAAAATCTGTTGAAATTACTATCGGTCGAATTAGAGAATTAGAAAGTAAAAAGAAATCAATCTATATTGTATTGGCTTCTCCCGGAGGTAGTGTGTTTGATGGGGGACGACTCATTGACTACATGGATGCCTCTAAAGTTAAAATTAATACGTTGAATTATTCAATGTGTGCAAGTATGTGTGCCCATATTTTTGAACATGGAGCTACTCGTTATGCTCTAGCTCATAGCACTCTTATGTTTCATCAAGCAGCAGGTGAAGTATATGGACAAATGAAAAATATGAATAGCCAACTTGCTTATGCAACACTTGAGGTTATGAAACTTGATGCTTATGATGCAGATCGATCGGATATGAGTCCAAATGTATTTGATGCACTTCAGGAACATGAGGCATGGATTGCTGGTGATACTGCAGTTGATATGCATTTAGCTGATAAACTTGCAATTATTAATATTTCAGATGTTGGAGGAGATATTTTCTTTGTTGAGAATAAAAATACTCGTGGCTTAAATCTTGCAAATGAATTAGCTAAACAAGGATTTAAAACTGAATCAAAGATCAAGCTTGACAATCCTCTTCAGAATATGCAATAGTAAATTATGAAGTTATTAATTGCATTCTTATTATTTCCATCAATAAGTTTAGCAGATCAATATGGTGGTGCGCTTGATGCAGTTCAACAAGCAACTCTAAAACAAACTGGATTAGAAAATATGCTTAATAATTATAGCCAAGAACAATTGAAGCATATACCTAAAAGTTTACAAACTATCGGTGGTAATCTTTTTATTATAGGAAAAATTATACATGATAGACATGCAGAAATAAAATGGGAATTTAAATGATTGAAAATTATGCATCTCCTATTAGTAATAAGTCAATGGATAGAATTTATTATCTTCAAAGTAAACTTATGAATAATGTAACTGATATTGATGCTGTAACTCATAATATTGAAAAGCTTACAGTTCAAACACCAGATGATATTGATTCATTGGAAGATTTATATAAGAAAGAATTCAAGCTTTATATGGATAATATTGCAATCTATGAAGATCTTATGAATCTAATTGATAAAGAGAAACCTGACATGTACAATGAATTAGTTCTTGCTAGGATTAAGCGACAGACTGATGAACTTCTTCTTGTTGAATGGGTGGAAATGTGATTATTCTACGTGGTCTTGGTGTTGCTCTTGCATTCTTCCTAACCTTTGCTATCGCCAAACTCAGCAATATTGAAGTGATGAATATGATGGTGCTAGTTAGTTTTATATTAATAGTCGATAGCCTTGTTACAAAGTATATTAGTCATAAGTATCTCTAAGCTATTCTTAGAAACATTGATAAGGAGGATAATGACAAAAGGTAAAAAGAATGACACAGGGAAGGCTCCAATACATTTTCTCCATAGAAGCTTTCTTGAAGGTGCAGCATTGGCACAAGGCTTTGGCAGCGCCAAGTATGGATCTTGGAATTTTACCAAAGGTATTGCATATACCAGACTTTGTAATGCAGCAATGAGACATATAATTGCATTCATGTGGCGAGAAGATAATGATCCCGAATCTGGTCTGAGTCATTTGGATCATGCTGCTGCTAATCTTAATATGCTTAAGTTTATGATTGAAGAACGGAAAGAAATGGATGATAGATGGATGAAATAAGAGATAATTTAAATAAATTAGCTAATGAATATCTTAAAGATGATGAATGCCGTTGCAAGCCAATTAAGCACGTGGATGATCGGAGTGATCCTGGATTGATTGTAGGCAGTAGGGTGTATATTCCCTGGAAAGAAGAGCATGATGGGATTCGATGATTATATGGATCAAGCTGGACTATTATATAATGCATCTCCAGCAGGTACAAGAGATTGTGGCGACAGTGCTCAAATGACTGGATTATTGAGATTTGGTAAATGGCTTGCTGCTCCAGATCAAACTGCTAAAGATAAGCAACAATACAAACTGGAACAAGAATTAGATATATTAACTTATACAGAAGGTTCCAATGGGCATTTACTTGCATCTAGTAATACAGAGATAAAAGCATATCCTGGGATCTATGTGAGGCATCCTAAGGCATGTTATCCAACATGGGCATATAACCCCCACTGCTTTAGCCGTGATCAACAGCGGTCAATTACGATCGCTATGGGAGCAATGAAGCAGAAGAAACGATTAAAGGAAATTCTCTGGCAACAAATTAAACGATGGGGATGGTATCAAAATGATCAGCAAATCGATGGAACTCCTATTACTCCAGATTTTCCTGGGCTTGATATCGTTGGTGAATATATTAGGGCCTTTTATATGGCAGGACTATGGCCAGTTGTTTGCCTTTATCCTTTGCTTTTTTTTACTGATCTATATGCTTTGGCAGCTATGATGGTTAATTTCATTGCCTGGAATAATCCTAATACTTGGTGGGATTATTATAATTCAGATGATGATAACCTAATTATGGCAGTGTTGCAAGCAAAGAAAGCACTCCCAACACCAATTAGTTTATTGCTTAGAAAGATTTATAAACACTATAGACCTATTGCTGGTCATATTAATGGTATGAATGGACCAGCTAGTGCAATGACTTATAAACACAGACAAGAAACTGGATCGCCTCCATTTGCTTCTTTATGGGTTCCAATTCTAACTCAGGAGTTATAATGAAAGAATTTGATATATGGGAAAAAGAAATTAATAATCTAATAAAATTATATAATAAAATAGATGATATTAAAACAAAGAAGCTTATTGAGAAGAAAATAAAAGCTAGTATGATAAAAATTGGAAAAGCTATTAAAGAATTTCCTGGAACATATGAAGGAGAAATATGATTAGAAAAGAAAATGGAAAATTTGTTATATTAAATCACGATGGAACAAAGAAGCTTGGTGAATATGCTACTAGAGAAGAAGCTGAGAAACGTCTTAGACAAATTGAAGCATTCAAATATATGGCAAAAAAAGGTGGAAAGTGATCTGGATATTGCTTCTCATTGGAATCTGTAGCTTATATATTGCAGGTGTCAATGTAAAAGAGAAAAGAGAATATAAAGCTCTTGTTGAGAAAAATAAACGTCATCAAGCCCGTTATAAACATTTGAGTATAGTAAAAAAGGATAAGAATGACTAGTAAAGAGTTTTATAAAAGACTTAAATTTGATCTGATGGAACATACTCTTCCTGAATATAGGGATATAATCAAAGATCTAGAGATTGTCAGTTTAGAACAAGTAACTGGAATCTTTCGTAGTGTTATGATACGAAATAATCAATTGGTAGAAGATAATGCAAAACATTTAAAAGAACTTAAGAATCTATGTTCAATTCTTGGTATATCAGAAAAGGATTTATGAAATACATATTATTGTCTTTATTCTTATTAATTGGATGTAATTCTCACCCTAGATTTAAAGCTGGAGATTGTATTATATCTGAAGGATACGAATCTTGGGAAATTGAAGGAAAAAATAGTTCTTATATCACAATTATTGAAGTTGGAATAACTCATTATCATATTTATATTAATCAATGGAAAGCTAAAGAAACAAGAGATATAAAATATATAGATAATAATTATAATAAAATTCAATGCCATTAATTATGAAGAAGCTATCTCTGGGAGAAAATATGCGTAAAATTGTTTGTCTTTGGGGCGGTCCTGGTACTGGCAAATCAACTACAGCAGCAGGAGTCTTTAATATTTTAAAAAAGAAAGATTTTAATTGTGAAATGAATCGTGAATATATTAAAGATTNNTGGGTATGGGAAGGTAGAACGATTAATGAAGGTGATCAAGTATATATTACTGCGAAGCATTTAAAGAAGGAAGCAGCCCTTATACGTAAAGGTGTAGAGTTTATCATTACCGATAGTCCTGCAGCTCTTACAAGCTTCTATGGTGATTTATATGACAAGTATGAACGTCAGTTTGGAGCATGTAAGCAAATTGTAAAGCAACATCATCAGCTTTGTAAAGACCATGGATATAAGATTGACCATTTCTTTCTTATTAGAACCAAAGCATATCAACCAGAAGGTCGTTATCAGGATGAAGCTACCGCCAGGCAATATGATATTGATATTAAGAAGTTTTTAGATGATTATGGTATTAGATATGAGTTTATTAAATGTGATGAACATGTTGAAGAAAATATTGTTAATAAATTATTAAACCAATAGTTCTCCCTGGCGAGCCGCTCTGCGTCTTCGCCGAAGGCAGATATAATTGCGGCGAGCCCCGATTTTTTGAAAGGACTATATGAAATGGATTAACCCTCAAGATTCCTGGCCTAAAAATGAACAGCCTGTGTGGCTTCTCCTAGAACCTCATAAAGAACGTGGTTCTTTACTTGATAGTGCAATGAGTGTTCTTATTGTATGTGGCGTTGCTTATAATCATCCAAAACTTAATGAATGTCGTATTGAAAATTATGATGAACTGGGTTTAGGCGGTATAGGGTGGTCTTTCTATAAAAATGATGATTGTATGCACAATCATGATAATGGTAGACCCATAGCATGGCTCCCTGTACAAGAGATGATTTTACCTGATTTTCTTTAAATAACTCTTGACATAGACTAAAAGAAAGGATACCTTCATTTCTAGGAGGAAATGAACATATGAATATTAAGAAACTTACTGATAAAGAACTGCTCGATCTTATTAACTCAACTAATAACACAGAACTTCTCAATGACCTGGAGGGAGAATATATAATCCGTCAATGTAATAATGATGAGAATTATTGGGTTATTAATAAAGAAGACATTGATGATGAGATCGATAAGGCCATTAATGAAACCTGGAGGGGTTCTTGAGGAATAAGTGCTCAGACTGCCAGGCTGAATGGGAAAGCTCTTTCTATGGTCCATATAGCTGCAATGTATGTGGGGGAGCTAATTATGTTGGCATGGTGGAAATTAAGCTTGAAACTAAGATCATCCCAGATCTTGATAAATGGTATGAAAAAGTTATTAAGTTTATTATTCCTAAATCAAATACTTGGAGTGAATCTGAATGATCCTTGTAATCCAATCTTACAACTCCCGGCCTCAGACCCTTAGCCATGCTGTTATACCCCCTAGAATTCGCTATAGGCTCATGACAAGGCGACAGATACTATGGTGGCACTGGGACACTATGCTTGTAGAAAACCTCACAGAGAGCCAATTACAAAGCCTAGCATTGACTTGCTTGGATCTACTCAGTTCGGGGGAACATGAACTCACTGTTGAAACATGAGTGCTTATATGTAATTGGGGTGAAGGAATACACTAAGTATGGAATTGTACGCTACTTTAAATGTACTTGTGGGAGAATTGAGCCCAAATCGAATATAAGAGGAAAGAGGAAGAAGAATGTCTGAACGTAATTATTATACTAAAGAACTTATTAAGTCTATTATTAATAAAATAAAAAGGAGTTTGGGTGCGTAGTTTTAAACTGACCAATTACAAAAGCACAACCAAGAAGATGATTGATGGAATTGAACAGGAAGTGCCCACGACCCTCTATAAGCTCACGNNNCTATGATCTACCCCGCCACTGACACTACCCCTGAGGGCCAGGCAACGGTCCTGACGGCTATTACGCAGCGTGAGCTGCTGCGGCTATATGATGTAATCAGAGGAGCATAATGCTTTCCGATAAAGATAAAAACTTTATTAAGTGGTATGAATCAACTCCTCTAGTTTATGGCATCCGGGGTGGGTTAGCATTTAAATACTGGCATTTAATTAGAACTCAAGCTTATTATGATAATAAGAATAATGGATATTCAGATCCTCTTGATGTATTTGATGGCTGTAAAGGCCCGTTTCTTATTAAGAAAGATAAAGAATGAAACATCAAAAATTTACCCACAGCGATGAATGCATGTTAAGCTGTGCCTACAAAGACAGACTTGTTGGTTGGGAATTGGATAGTAAGATGTTGAAAGAATTAAAGAAAGCTATAGAAGATGCTGTTTTGTTGGGTGAAGGGTACATACATATTGATAAAGATGGAAATGTCTCTAGAGTTAAGAAACGAGATATGTATTAAATGAATAAAGACTGTAAATGGATTAGGAAGAATGATGGGAAGGTCTATTGTTCTGTATGTGGCGCTAGAAATATGATAGCTGGGTATAGTACTAAATATCTTATTAAGTATTTGGAGAAGAAATGAAATACGAATTAAATGCATCTTATTAAATGTAATGGTTGTGGAAAACAGTTTGATGCTGATAATGGTAAAGAACGTCTAAAGCATCATAATGATTGTAGAAACAGTCTTATTGGTATGGCTAATAACTTACTTGATGGAATGGAAATACTACGTTCTGAGGTATATGCTGATATTGCAGTAGCAGAAGGTACAAAGAATCCAGCCCAGATTATTAATCTTTCTGATAGAAAAAAGAAAATTGAATAGGGTCTTTTCTTAATAAAATTAA
>QGNH01000173.1_pt3 | contig 15776 bp, 17 predicted proteins | sample 1735481 | NCBI WGS metagenome assembly QGNH01 (sample SAMN09239004, study PRJNA386568) | Viral metagenome, whole genome shotgun sequencing project. | reverse complement strand
GTTGGTGTAATGTTGGCAATGAAAGGCAAACTATTATGAGCGCGGCAAAAACCGACAATATACAAAAGTGCTTTGACATTTTAGACGAGATTAATTCTGAGTCAAGCATCTGTTTCAATACCGAAATATTTAACGCACTTGTAGAAGCAGGCAAAGAACTTGCCGCGCTTAAGAGTGCGGTAATTGCCAACACATCCACCAACATAGGCATGGCGGCTGCAAAGCCAGCCCAAATTTGCCCCGCGTGCGATGGTAGCGGCTATATCGGCCCAGACGGCGATATGGTAACTGAGCAACGATGTACTATGTGCAAAGGGCGTGGCAAACTTCGCCATGCCTGAAACGTTAGTGTCCATTCCGGTCGCGAAAACCAAAGAAAGGCGGCAAGCATGAATAATGAGTTTGTCCCATTACCCTCGAATGACATTTGCTTTAACGGAGGCCAACGATGCGACATGCTCGTCGGCCCCTGTTCGTGCGGTGCTTGGCACGGCTCGGCTGAACTTGCCGCCAAGGCATCGCAACCGGAACAGACACCAACACGCAAAGGGATGAAAGTGCCGCTCTCACTACAACCGACTCAGGCTGCTGGCTGCCCCAGGGGCGCAACGGGATGCAGGTCGTTTGAACGAGCAGTCACGGGCGGCACCTTCACCCATTTGCGAAACGTTGGGCGAAATAGTTGGCGAGGGCGTTATCAAAGGAGCGCATTTTGATTGAGAAAAGCAATACATACTTCGACTGTGACCATAGCCGAGATCGGAAGATCAACGAAATAATCGACGCTGTAAATGTTGGCAATGAAAGGCAAGATATTATGAGCACGGCAAACGAAAAAGAATTTCAGATGTTGGAATCATACGGTGTACCAAGAGAACGAGCAAAAACGGTTTCTAATGGGATTGTTGTATTAGCTACTCGCTATGAAAAAGAAATTGCCGCGCTTAAAGCGGAAATTGCCAACACATCCACCAACACAGGCATGCTGGTTTCACCCAAATTGCCGACACTGGCGGAATGTCAGGCGCACGTTCAGCGAGAACTATGGGGTTCTCATGCGATAGCGAGCAGCGTCACGACAACAGAACTTGTTTACGATTTTATAAGTCGGCAACTTCAGCATACCTGAAACGTTGTAAGAAATAAAACCAGTTTTTGAATTTGAACGGAGGTTGGCATGTGGAACAAAATACAGGTGGTTGCGCCATCGGAAGGACAACAGGTTTTAGGTGTCAGTTATGGCGTTATAGTTTTGGGGTTTTGGGATTCTGTTGAAAATTGTTTACTGCAATATCCCGATGGCGGCGATGGATATAAATGGGCGTTCACACATTGGATGCCTGTACCAGCGTTGCCAACCGCAGAATAATATGGAAACTGGTTTTACATCTTACAACACGCAAAGGTTGCAATGCGCTGACACTTAGCCCGGCAGGCAGCGGCGATATCCGCAAGGTTGGTTCGACTCCAACAAGGTATATGTAGTTCGAATCTACGGGTGTCAGCGCACAGCAACCGTTTGCGAAACGTTGTACGCAATTCGGCCCTTGAAGAAAGGATATTATAATGGCGGCAATAGATTTCGAGGTTTGGTGGGCTAAACAAGCAGACCTCACTTACGATGAGAAGGAAGCGGCAGAACGGGCTTTTAATGCCGCCATAGAAATTATGGAAACGGGCCGAACAGTTCCGGCGAAACGCCGCGTACAACAACGCAAGGGCGCAAATTTGCGCGGCTGCCATACTTGCAACAAGTTTCAGTCTGATTGTAGTGGCGATATCGATGGTAGTAACTGTGGCGGGTGGCGCAAACTGTCGCCCGTTGCGTGAACGTTGGTGCTGGCCGGAACTTGCCGGCGACCAGTGGTGCGGGGATTTCAAGACCGACGTGCGTCCGAAATCTCAGAAACCTGTAACAGCGGCCCAATATATGGCCAAAACACCGGAGGATCTTGTATGACATCGATACCCGCAATGAGAGGTTGGACAGAACACAAGCCCGAGGAATTCACTGGACAGCCCCTGAATGACAGACTGGTACTCAAGGTCGACCTGGCGGAGCGCGTCACGGCTGGCGGGATCATCGTACCGGACAGCGCCAAGTCAGTCACGCGCAATCGGGGTACCGTGGTCGCCGTCGGCAAGGGGGAGGTTCTCACCGGCACCGGACAACATCGGCCGCCCGAAGTCAAACCCGGCGACCGCGTGATGTTCACGCATCACGCCGGCACCTGGATCGACGACGAGAAGACGTTGCTCCTCATAAGAGAGTGCGACGTGATCGCCGTGCTCGAAGGCGAGGGACTCGTCATGGAAGAGAACAAGTACAACGTCGACCCCCGGGAGGTTGTATGAGTGCCAAATCACGCGGCAACTGGGCTCCCTGCCGCACTTTAACCCAAGTGGAGTTCGATAGGATCTTCCATGTCGACCGAGAACATTCTGAACAATTGGTTCAAGCTGAAGAAGAGCAACCGGGCGGAACGGCGTCGGGTTATCGCGTCGTTCCGCGGGCTGTCGTTGAGGCATAAAGCGAGGCTCGTAGCGGAATATCAGGCAGATGCGGTCGCTATTTTGAAGTCCGATCAAGATCAATCAGTAAAGCCTTGATGTCTTCAGTGTTTTTCTTCGTCTCTGCGATCAGTTGGTGATCCTTTTCGAGGGTCGCCACGCGGTCGCAGAGACTGCCAAACTCTGCCGACGCCCGCCAGGTCAGCGCGACCACGCCCCCGATCCCCATCAATATTGCCAGGATGATCGCGATCCATCCTTCCGGGGTTGGCCAGGCGACGAAAACTTTCCTGAGATCTTCTATTCTTCGATTTTCATGTGTTTCGTTCATTGCGGCGCTCCAGGTTGCTGAGTCGGTGGTTTCGGTTTCAGGTCGCGTTCGCGCATGAGATGCGTGCTGCCGTCGGGCGCGGAAAGCTTGGGCATCATTCGTCCTTAAAGTAGATGTTAAACCGGTCAAGAAAGAACCAAATGATCAACAGGGTCAGCACACCCGTGTCGACGATGTTGCAGTACAGTTCGGATGAGAAAAAGTGCATCATTGGCGATCCAGGAAGTTGGCGAATTTCCAGATGTTCTTCTCGTCGGGATCGCACTCTTTGCGTTCCGGGAAGTAGTTCGTATTGTTATCGACCGGCGTCCAGCTATACTCCTTCGAGATGAATTCCCCGAGGTACGGTTTCGCGATTTTGAGAATGTACTCTTCCGGGATATCCTCGGGATTGATCACGCCCTCATTCGGGTTTTCGATGGCGTAGCAGATCGCGGCCGTGAAGCCGATAGCGACCTGAATGCTGGTGGCGTTCTGCAGGGGGATCAGCTTCCGGGCATCCTCGATGCACAGGGACGAACCGCACCACCACACGTGCTCATCATCATAGCCACCGATCATGATACCGAGAACGTCGCTGCCGTACTCGATTTCGTTTTCGTAGGCGATGCGCTGCTGGCAGAGCGGCTTGTAGTCGTTCGCCCGAAGCTCCTGCAGGGACGCCTGGGTGGCATCGCAGGGCATGTAGCAATAATACACGGTCGGCCGATACTTGCCATCCTCGGTGGTGAAGAAATCGCTGATCGTGTAGGCTTCGCCGTGGCGTATCAAGACGCCCATGATCTGACCATCGGCGCTGATCGGCTCGGTTTTGTTGTCACCGACTTCATCCGCATAATCCGCGTCGTGCGGGGGCGGGACAAACCCTCTCACCCGGGTGTTCATGCCCATGGTGTGCAGAAAAATCTGATTCTTGGGCCCATGGTCGGGAACAGTTGCGTCGACCGGGGGCTTACCCTCGTGGGTGCCCCAGCCCAGTTCGGCGGGGCTTGTGGCCTCTTCGAGCAGACCGCAACAGCTCCACGTGCCCACGAATTCCCCCGATTCGCGCGGACGGGTCATCCGCTGCGTGTCGCGCTCGGTATCGATCATCACCTTGACTTTGAGTTTCCGGGCGAGCTCGGCATAGTCGCCGTTGAATTCGACCTTTTTCTTCTTGGCGAGATCCCGGATACCCTGTTTCGCGAAAGCCGAAATCAAACCGGGATTGGCCCCGTACTCGAGTACCGCGGTCGCCTCTCCGCCCGTCCATTCGTGCATGATGGCGTCGATTTCCTGCCGGCGGGCATACAGCGACTTCTCTTCTGCGTCGCGCTTGTCGAAACCGTCGGTGAAATCCCATTCTTCGATCGACGTGTTGATGTAGAGCACTTCGTTATCCCGGCACCATTGCAGGATTTCGACACACGAGATGTCGTACGCTAAGTCGATACAAAGGTCACCCGGTTCGAAGTGATCCTCCATGAAGGCTTCGAAGTTCTCCGGGAGAACCTGTTCCTGTTCGAAACGGCAACCGGCGTCGATCCATTGCTGAATGACCTTGCGCCGGTCGAGCATGTCGACGAGCACGACCTTTGTCAAGTCGAGATCGAGGTGCTTGACGAGAAGCGGGAACATACATTCCCACACGCTACCGAGGCCGATGCAACAGATGTCCCCGTCGAAACGGGGCTTCACCTTGGCAATCGGAGCCGGCTTGGCGATCAGCTGGGGCTCTTCTTCGCCGGCGTGACCGTTGGGCACCATCTTCACTTCGCGGGGTGCCGACGCGATATCTGAAAGCTTGGGCATGAGTGCTCCTTATGTCAGTTTGCGGCCAAACGTCACAGCGTAATAAAAGTTCGTGATGTCAATATCACTGGTGACGAACGCTACCGTACCCACCGAAGACGATCCCACGAGTTGCACTTTTCCGGCATTGAATATCCAGGGAACATTCACGTGCAGAGCATCCGAGGTACTCGTGGACATATATGCACTGATCACCATCGTATTTGCATACGTGAACCCGGCTGCAATCCCTGTGTTGTATGTGATCACAGTGGATCCGTTTCCAGATCCACTGTTCGTCATCCTGCCGGACACGGTGATCTGGTAGTCATCGTTGAAATTAGTGGGGGTGTTGGCCACAATGGACACCGCGCTGGTCAAGTGAGAAGCCACCGAATCTGAAACACTGGCGAGATGGTTGCCGGATACGGTGATATTTATGGCGCCGGAAGGAATGGTCAACGCTCCGCTGATGTCATTTCCCGAGATAATGACCTCGTCGGGCGCACCTATCAACGTTACCGCAGAGAGAATATTATTGCACACCTCGGTCAAAAGGGTTGTGCTGAGTGACAGTGTCCCTGTCAAGTGGCAGCCCCGCAGGTGTGTACGGTTGACCGTTGTGAGAGTCGTGGCCGCGAGAGTGCAGTCGCGAATGGTGATCGAGTCTCCGTTCGTAATGGACAGCAAATTTGGCAGGGTAACTCGGCTGATCTCGACACCGTTTGGTGACGCCAAGTCCATGCTGTCGTCGGTCGACCCGATAGCCTCGACGACGGTGAAGTCCCGCAAAGCGCATCCAGTGACGTTATCGCCCGTAATGCACACAAAACCGGCCGCCAACTGGGTGATGACGGGGAGGCTTGAATCTCCCACCAGAGATACCCCCGCGACAAGCGTGATCGGAGAGCTGATGCCGTACTTGTGCGACAACTTGACGGTGCCATGGGTCACAGAAAGGGCAAACATTGCCCTATTGATGGCACCAACATCATTGGTCGTATTATCCCCGAGGGCGCCGAACCACTCGGGATATGCGACAACGGGGGCACCGTTGTTGTAGAGTCCATGGTACACGTTGGCATTCTCAAACACAATCGTTCCGGTCCCGGAGACATCGAAATGCTGCGACATGTCGTTGATGACAGGGCACAGGTGCAGTTCGAATTCGGGCACCAAAATAGCCTGTGTTGCCAGGTAGATTGGTACGAAGTTGATTGACGGATTGGACGAAAGCTTGTATGCGCCAGGGGGTGCATACAAAGGCAGTGGAAGAGTCTGAGCACCCCGTGGGTAGTTGGCGGCTGTATTGACCGCAGCTGTGAACGCTCCCGTATCGTCCGTGGCAGAATCACCTTTGGCCGCAAACCAGCGCACATTGATGTATTTCTCAACGAAGCGGAGCCACCGGCCCGTTCCGACGCCGGACACAGCAATGACGGTGCCGAGATCGTCTGTAGCTCCGGATGTCGAATTCCAGTACCACCAGCCTTCTCCGCCGTCTCCTAATGCCGTTGTCCCTTCGACGTACACCGCTTGGCCGTTGCTGGTGCCGGCAAGGCCGCGCAGGGCGACCGCGGTGAGGCTGAGAACGGTGTCCAGGGTGGCCTGCTGTGCGTATCCGTCCTCTTCCCAGATCACGTTGTTTGAGTCGTCGGTGAGGATGAATTTGTAGGCTTTCCCACCCTGTAGCCAAATGATGGGCACCGGGTTACCCGAGTTGCCGGTCGGGATTCCACCGGCGTTGAGTACCACCGGGAAAGAGAAGGGTATAGCGCCTGCGGAATCTTGATATACGGCGAGCTGCGCCGTGTTGCCTACCCCGGCTGCATACGTATAGAGCAGTCCACCGGCAAGGGGGATTCCCGTGTCGCTGAATTGACGGTCGAGGAAGAACGGATTGAACGACATGTTGTCTCCTTATGCCTTGTTGATATCGGACAGTTTACGTTTGCCACTCTTGCGATAGGGCAGTTTCTTACCCTTCGGAGTCGCGGCTTCAAATTCCTTCGCGATCTTCGGGTGATTTGCATGCATATAGGCTCTCTGAGCCTGGCTGACGAAGGGCATGGTTATTCTCCCTGGTTGAGATCAGAGAGCCGTTTTGTTCGCGGCAGGCTCTTTATAGTTTTACCGAGGTTTTCCACGGCTCGGCCGCTTTTCATGAGGGCACTTGATCCCACTCCACCGCTCATTGCTTTTCTCACAAGCAGACTCGCCCCCACGGCAGGAGCCGCCGGAACTAATACGCCCAGAGATTTAAGAGCTTCTCCCCCACCCACCAAAAATGCCCAATCAGCAAGGGTTATCTTGTCCCGGTTTCCCAGGCGTTTAACAGCCTCCTGCGCGGCTTGTTTGACCGGAATAAGGTCGTGTATTGTGCGGTTGTATTTGTCAAGCTCCGGAACTTGTTCCCGAATAGCATCACGAATGCGCAAATCGAGTATTTCTTTGACCTGATCCTTCAGCGGATCGGACACGATCTGAAAAGATCCCTGTTTGAATACCTTCTCCCCCAGCCGCTTTTTCATCTCATTCGCTTGTGCGATGCTGGCTTCTGCGGGTATCTTCAGTTTCTTCGCATAAGTGTCGTACAGATCAATCGCAAGATTGGCGGCTTTGTCCTGATCCTCGACCGCTATGCCCCGGATCTTGCCCTCGGTTGCGTCGTCGTAGAATTTTGTGACAACGTCCTCCAATTTAACCTTCTTGTCGGGAAACTCCGCCATGCTTTTTTCGATGACCTGATCTCCCGCACTTTTTGCTGCATCCATGACCGCTTGCGCTTTGTCCGGTATTTGACGGAAAGGTGCTTCGACTTTATACTTTTCAATGTTGTTGATGATGTTCTCGGTTCCGTCCAAGGAGTTGCGTCCGGCTTTAATTGCCGTTTTATCCTTGATCTTCATGCCCGATTGCATAAGATCGGATGCCACTTTTTTACTGGCGGCTCCTATCCCCTGCAAAGCGGCTCCTGACACATTTTCACCTACTTCGACGGCGAAGGGTGCTTTCCATCCGGCCACCGCCGTAATCGCGAGGTTGCCGATGTTGAATATCGAGGTCAGCGCATTTTTCAGCCGAGGGTTCTTATCGAGTTCGTCACTGATCTTCTGACCGACTTTACCGGCAAGCTTCTCTTCTCCCGGGATTAATGCCGGAGCATTTGCAACTTTTTTGGCGATATTGCCGGCCGCATTGAGGCCTTCTCCAACATACCCGCTCACTGCGCCCGCTACCGGGACATTTTCTAAAGTATGTCCCACCTCTCGAGTTACCGCCCCCGGCAGACGAAGAACATCTCTCGCGGCCGTACCGGCCTGATTGAGAAATGTTTCGGGAGGTGTTTCGCCTGGAGCCGAGGGCGCTGGCGGCCCAATTTGCGCAAGGTGCGGGTAAAATTGCCGCATCACACTCAAACCCCTCTGAACGGCTGCGGTATCTCCAGCTCGCAAACCCTTGGTCACGTCTGCCGCTATTTTTTCAGGGGTACCTTCGCGGGCATTCTCATTTCCCACTACCCCCATCAGTAATCCCATCAGTAATGCGGATGCGTGAGCGTAGGGATCAAGAAACGGCGCCGGTTTACCGGGGTATGTGGGGGCCGGTTTGCCCTCCAAAGGGTGTATTGATGAACCTACCCCCCGTTGTGAACTTTGAGGCGCTGGTGGATAGGGATGAGCACCCTTATCAAACGGAGCAGCGTGGGGGATATTATAATTGTGCGGCCATTTCCCGGAGGGGGCAGCCGTCTCTACAGGTGCCATATCGGCATCCGAAGGTGCCGGCTCCATGTCCGCATCTGTTACAGATTCTGCCATACGCCTCCCACCTTTTTCATCAGTTTTCCAGTTTTCGTGTTACGCCGAACCTCCCCCTCCGGGATCGGCGTCGGGGTTTGCAATGAATCACCCAACACGGTGGAATTCGATCTCATAGCCGCTGCCGCTGCTTTTCGTGTCTCCTCTGCCGCGTCCGCTTCTGACTTTTCGGGGGCACTTGTGTTCGTCTGTATCAGGGGATGTCCCTCTTTGATAGCTTTCTTCTGATCCCCGGTAAGATAGTCGTCTTCCTGCGCGGCCTTTACACCATAGGGCCCGGCAGACTTGTAGATGGAGAACTTTCGAGCATTATTTGCCTGGGTGATCAGCTTGGCCGAGCCTTTCACTTGTTCAAAGGTTGAACCCATTGGTATCAGACCCTTGACGAAAGAGAGTTGCTCGTTTGTGAGAGAATTTATCCCGCCCGCCATGGACACTCCGGCATCTTCCGCCACGATGTTCACCGCCGTCATGTAATTACTGGCGGCCACGCTACCCAGTCTGGCTTTAGCCTCGATCACTTTCAAATCAAGCGCAGGAATGCCCGTGTTGTGCATCTCTTTTGCGGCGTCGAGAAGCACCGGCATCTGTTCCTGCAGGGTATTGATGGAACGAAGTTTTGCCTGTGTTTTAGAGTCATAGAAGTTTTTGGCCTGATTCTCTCTCTGCTGAAAAGGGAAGTCGGGATGCTTTTCTTTCATAGCCCGCATGACGTCCGCACGGTTGTACGCTCCGCCGGAGCGGGTGGTAACGTCCGTCAGATCGGCATTGACCGACAAATCGTAAACACCCTCCACCAAGGAATCGATGTCTTTCTGGGCCTTTTCCTTTGTGTCAGCATCCTTCTTCTCCGAAATCCGCTCCTTTCTCAAAGCCAATTCGCCAGCGGCGTCCCGGGTGAGGCCCGTATTTTCCGCCAGCTTCCGTCTGGAGACAAGGTCGTACCGGGAAGCCCGGTCTTTCGGTGTGAGATTTCGATCCACGATCTGCTTCAGTTTATCCAACGCTCCGGGCTGACTGGAATCAACAAACGGTATCATCTGGCGCTGTTTGGTGGCGTCGATACCGCCCTGTTCTGTTGCCCGGATGTTGTAGTCGTCGATGATTGATTTGGCTTCATCGGAAGTGACCATCTTGGCCGCGCCGTTTTCATCCTGCAATCGGTCGAGCACGCCCATGGAGATGTCGGAATAATCCTGCTTGAATTTGTCCAGCGCCGTCTGCCACTTGGGAATGACAGTGGTTATGTGATCCTGCATCTTTTGGGTAACTTCCGGGTTGCCCGACGCCTTGGCAGCGGCCATGGCCTTGTTTGCATCCCATTCCTGCGTTCCGTCGTTATATCCCGCCATCAGAGCTTTGTTGAACTGCGATCGTTCCGCTTCAGGCCGCAATTGGGTTATGGTGTTGATGCGCTGGTCAAAAGGTATCTGTTCGTCCGACAGAATAGATTTGTTCAGGTTGTCATAGTTCAAACTGCCATCGGGATTCGCGCTTGCCTTGGCAAGTTGCCCGAGTCGGACGTTGGCTGCCTGGTTGCGCTGTGCCGTTTCATTCTGCAGATTTAGGCCCCGGGTATTCGCTGCCTGCGCCTGTATGGCTGTCGCGGAAATCGAGGCATGAGGAGCCTTTATCAATTCAGTGGGGTTGAGAATATTGAGCGTGGGCATTATTGGGCACCTCCGCTATATCCGCCCATGGAGAACGACGATCCCGATTGAGGGTAGCTGAGTGAATAGTTGGAAGCCGATAGTCCACCCACGCCATTTGCCGACGAAGCAGAGCCTCCTCCGCCCGATCCGCCCCCAGATGACCCTCCTCCGCCTCCACCGGACATACTGCCAATCTCCTGCAAATGCTGCCCTTGCTGGTTGGCGACTTGTCCGGCAGCTGCATACCCCGCCGCGCGGGCATTGTATTTGCCCATCTGCAGGTTCGCCAGGTCTGTGGCCTGCCCGAGATCCAGAGTTGCCTGGTTGCCCGCGATCCCGGCGCCGAAGTTTGTCTCCCACTGGGCGGCGCCGAGGTTGGTGCCGTAGGTGGACAGGGCTCGATTGTAGGCCTCTCCGTATTTGGTGGATGCCAACTGCTGGTTGAAATAGTCCATGGCCTGCGCGGTGGCTCCCGAGGCTCCTATGCCCTTTGCAAAGGCGCTGGCATTTAGACCGGCCTGTCCCTGTTGCTTTTCGAACTGATAGCCGGGATCGTTGGACAGATCGGATGGATTGAAGCTGAAGCTACCGAGATTGCCGAGGTTTTGCATCCCCTGGGCGCCAACGCCGGCGTAGGGGGTGTACCGCCCCTGGGCAGCGGAGTAGCCCTTGTTGATTTCATCCGTGGCGTGACTGATGCCAAGCTCAACGTTTTTCTCTTCAGCATAGGCCGCAATGTAGCCGCTGATGTCTTGCTCAGCCATACCACCTATCGAGAGCCCCATTGATGTTCCACTACCCATATTCGCCTTCTTTCGGTAAGTCTTACCTATTATACCATAAAATAGTCATTTCCGGCACAACAATCGCTTACTTTTGGTCGGAAAGAGGTGTCAATTCTCCCAGGTTGATCGGGGCCGCGGCCTGCTCCTCTTTCAGCAGGTTTTCGTACTCGTTCTGCTTTTTCAGGATGTCGCCGGCAATTTTGGTTGCCTGCTCCATCCCGGCAGCATCGCCCACCGCTTTGCATACCGATGCGTTGCATGTGGCCTGGTAGTACCGCTGCTCGCATTCGGTCACCGCTCCGTTAAGGATCGCAATTTTTACTTCTTTCGTCAGAGCCATTGATTCCCCCTATTTGGTGGTTATACCGCATCCGTCGTGTAGTACCTGATATGACCAAAGAATTTTGTTGCCGAAGAAGGCCATCCCTCTGTACCAAAATTACAAATCCCAACCGGATCATAGATATTCACGACCGTTGCCCCATCAGCCACAGAACACCGCAGGTTGTCCATTACAGACGGGCCGTAGGCGTTCGTGCCGTAGCCGTAGAAGTATATCGTCCCGCCAGTGTTGTTTTTATAAGGCAGAGTGAATGTTATTGCGGAACTGCTGTTGCCTTCAAGATCGATCCAGACATCTACAGTTCTGCCAATCCGCTGGTAGTTTATCAGCCCCTTGGTACTTGAAGAAAATCCAGTAATGGTGCTTGACGAATAGTAGTTGGTAAATACCTTGGAGTAGATATCACCTATTACCAGCAGGTTTCCCGCCCCCGGGTCTGTCGCTGTTCCGATGGACACGCCGCCAACACTGGAAATGCGCATGCTCGCGGTGTTGTTGGTGCCGAGGATTAGGGAAGTGGCTGTCACGGTTCCGATTGCCATTGCGCTGATTGTATCTGAGTAAATAACAGCAAGACCAGCAGCGGTTGTACCAAACATCGTACCACCAACAGCACTACCACGCATTTGTACGTAAAGTGATTTTGTAGCATCGTTGCTCGCATCAAATGTTGCATCTTTTCCAGAATTAGAAATTCTCAACACAGCCGTTGCGTGATTTGCCGATGCAATAGTTACGAAAGATTGAATATCTGCCGTCGCCGGATTCGCCCCGATGTATGCGCCGTATTGATTGGCTTGCAACCCTATCACGCCATTCGATACAAACTGAATCGGATAATTTCCGGTATGGCCAAATACGGCGGCATAGGCTGCGCCAATACCGCTAAAGATAGAGTTTCCGCCTGCTCCCTCAAGCCCAATACGAACGCTGCCACCACCATTATTTAATTCGTAATATGCTCCATAAAGAGGTGATCCAACTGTGATATTCATGGCGGCGTTACTATTTATTGCACCAAGAATTTTAAGCGGCATTTCAGCAGTTGTCGTGGCTCCACCCAACGCAACGCCATAAGCGTTGTAGCTCAACGGGGTGTTTTCCAGATTGGTGCCGTTAAAACCGGGAATGATAGTGGTAGTCAAACCGGTTAGGAGTGCAAGCGACGAAAACGCGGTAGTTGCCGAAAGAACCCCCGTTGCGCTTGCAATAGCCACCCTATCACCCACCCCGGCAAGTGCCGCAACGGTAAGGCCCGAAGCATCAAAACGGGCACGCTCGGTGTTGTTGGTTCCGAATACAACAGGGTATGCCCCCTGCGAATCGATAAGTAATGCCGTTGAGGCGTTCGTCGTAATCCGAGCAAGGTTGGAAAGGTTCAATCCACAGGCAGCGGACGCGGCCCCAGTTCCGTACAATATTGCATTGAGCAACGATCCTGCCTGATTATTCAAACCGATCTGTGCTTTGCCGGTATTGACAGACTTCAAAGCAGAGACTTCAAAATCTGCGGTCGAATTATTGACGACATCGGAACTGAGAGTGAGCAACCCGGCATTTGTCAACTTTAAATCATTGGCGCCATTCCGTAGGTCGAGTATCGCCCCGGCATAATTGGTAGTCGCCAACAATATCGCATCGGCAACGCCGCCGCCTTTGAGCGACAGGTATGGCCCGTTGGCATCATTGATCGCAGAGCCGCCGCCGATGCGGGTAGAGTACCCCGTGTCGCCACCGGCAAGAATATCAAAGGCATTTCCCGTATGTGTAAGCAAAGCACCGGCAACGGATATTGCACCAGCCTGATTGATCGTTAGTTGATCTACTCCTGCTGTGGCAAGATACAGGTTTCCACCCACCGCCGTACCCGTTGCAAGTCTAACGATTCCCGATCCGCTTGTGGAACCGAGAAGCGCTAAAAATGCTCCACCACCACCGCCAATAGCAGATACAGGGCTGAGTTGTAACGTGCCGGAACCGGAATTATTGCCAATAATGTTGAGGCTTGCCCCGGTATAGTGTAGTTGCGTGGTGCTGTCCTGAAACAACAGGCTATCGGCCCATGATGTTTTTCCTACATTGCCACCAATTGGAATAGCGTTCTGCGTCACGCCGTGGAGGAGGGGGGCGGCATCGGTGATGCCGTAGCCTGCCAACGTGGTTATTGTGCTATCAATTAAGCTGTGATTTGCATCCGACATTACAGCTTTGCCAGATGTAAAATTCCTCGCACCGATCAGATCGCCGTAGTTGTAATATCTCGCAGTAATAGCACTGGTGTCGGCCGTTGTTGATTGTGTCAAGGTGTTCTGTGTAGATTCGCCCGACAGGTTCATAAATCCGATGGTCAGCGTTGCCGACGTATAAGGCACCATCAGAGATATCGTGTAACTGTCGCCCTCGTCGTTGGTCACAACCAGGGTGTGCGTCCCCTGTGACATGCCCGAGGTCGAAGCAACTATTGTCGTGTTGCTGGTCGAGGACGGTGTAAAAGCTGTACCGTTGAATGTGCAAGTGGGGGCCGAAGAATCAGAAAACGGCTGAAAACTGATTCCGGAAATCGTAAGGGTTGCGCCTACAACAACGGCGGTAGAAATATACACCTTATCCCGGCATACGAGACCCGCGGTCCAATAGAACCAGTTCGTAGTCGTATCGGGGGTCGTACCGAAATCCGGCGCGACGAGTCCTGCAGACCAGTTAAACCAATTGAAGGAACTGGACATTAAAACGCTCCGACTTTCGTGGCAGTCCTACGCAACGTGGCCGCATCGGTGAGGTTGAACACCTTCCCCGCCTTGTTCGTGTAGCCCTCGGTGCCAGCGGAGAGGGAGTTGCCGGGAGAGTAACAGTAACCAGTTCCAGACAGAGTAATTGTTGCGCCATTTCCTAAAAAGAAATTGAAATCCTCATACCCTCCACAGTTATTGGATACATACAATCCAGTGGTTGCATTGTTTGTTAATCTATTTCCTAATGCCTTTATTTCCAATACACTAAAAACTATACCATAATTGCAATTATTAACCACGTTGTTTATAATACTAATTCCGCCGTAAATTCCGTATGTTGTACAATCATATGCAATATTACCAAATACTAGATTGCTAACTCCTTGTAAACCAGAGGATGATGCAGAATACGAAATACACATCACGGCTGAGGAGCATCCATAAAATCCAACGGAACCCGAATTTCCAACTGTAGACTTTTCCCAAGAATCATAACCATTCCCAGTTACTCCATATGTTCCGCAATTGTGAATGTATATATTTCTATTGAAATTATAATAAGCACCCGCTACAAACGCCGATCCAGTAGAATTTTTTAGTTCAAAGTTTCGGAATATCAGAAAATGAGAACTTGCCCCTTTTGTAAAGCAGTTAGCTGCGGCGCTATTACCATCCACCACCGCTAAAGTACCGTCTTCCACCCAAGAACTATTTACCCCGACTATTTTTACTCTGGTATTATATGACCCAGCGGTATTCCAAGCAACAGCCGTACTCAATGTAAACTTGTAGGGAGTGTTTGCTGTGGTGTTTACCAGAATAGTATCACCTGCTGCGTATGCTGCGGCTGCGGCGGATAATGTCTGAAATGGATTCGCTGATGTTCCAGCATTCGTACCAGATGCATTTGATTGACAATACCAAGTCGTAGGCATTATTTCACCTCCATCGGAATCTGGTCTTCATCAGGTATTTCAGTTGTATCCATTTCCACGGCGCAACCTATGTGCCGCCCAGTTGTGATATCGTGGTATTTATCACCGTTGCGATGTCTGCAATTCTCATCACATTCAGGCAAACCCTTTTCTACTAATTCAGGATGCAAGTGACTGCAAAACTCTTTCTCAATCCATAGGCAGTCATCAACTATGTGCCCGCAAGCCGGATCAAGTTGCACGTTGAGCAGGTTGCACAACCTGAACGTGAGGTTTTGATATTCGGTGAACATCAAAGTAGGCACCGGCTGGCAAAAGTTGGAATCGTCGATAACGTCACCGTCGTTGAGTTCCATTGGCATAGGTGCATCGTCCGGGCCGAGAGATTCCACGCCGTCCGCGATACGGCAGGTCATGGCGGGAAGGGCGACGATCTGCGCTTGCAATAGCTGCGTTTGACCGCCTTTGCGGCCGCCAGAAAGTTGGGCCGGTTGCCGCAGGTTGCTGCATACCGGATTCATAATCAGGCCAAGAACACGTGAATAAACGGCCATAGTTACCTCACACTAAAGTTCGTAGCTCTCTTACTCGGAATTTGGCCACGGAGTTGTCTACCCAAGCCTCGAGTCCGTAGGTAGGCGTGGCGTTGACATCAGATTCGTTCATGGAACTTACCAGCATCCAAACCCCGGCCGTGGCATTTTTGTATCCCGTTATATGCCATTCCCCTGAGAAATTGAACCCGGTCATTTGGGCCGTCACTGTTATCATTACGTCGAAGCTGCTGTTCGTGGCCAAGGACACACTGCCTATTTCAACCGTGGCGTTTGTTGTGCCTGCAATGCTCCGAGTCAGGGAGGTTAAACCGGCAGGACCTTGGGGGCCAGTCTCGCCCT
>QGNH01000883.1_pt1 | contig 15808 bp, 23 predicted proteins | sample 1735481 | NCBI WGS metagenome assembly QGNH01 (sample SAMN09239004, study PRJNA386568) | Viral metagenome, whole genome shotgun sequencing project. | reverse complement strand
AACTGGCAGACGCGCTAGCTTCAGGATTCTTTTCAAACCTAGTGTTTCACTGATTCTAAATGTGTTTATATTAGTATTGGTTAGTAGTTATTTACCTGTTTTTGTACTGTTTGGTGAGAGCTATAGTGAGAGGAGAACAAGCGAGAGGCGATGGCATGACAACATTCACTCTGATCAATTGGATCGAGCAGTATCCGTTCGGAAACGTGGTTCGCGCCGTCCTATTTCAGGATTCACCTGAGAGCCTACCGACTGGAAGCGTGGGTTATTTTCGCCCGCACGAATTTCTTGAGTTTCTGGAACGCGCCGGATTAAACGAGACGGATGCAAAGCAATTGCTAGAAGAACTAATACAAAAGCCTGCGCAAGTGCTCAGACGTTCTTTCAATTTGTCCCGCGAGAGTTTCATCCAACTGCGAGAGTTCGTTAGTCATTAGTGCTGAGCCATCGTGACTGACCAAATCGTCTTAAACGCAAATAGCACGCTGCGAGGCCACGTCGCTTGCAGTTTCAAGGTCAAAACCTTTATATTTCGTGGTAGAAATTGCGGCGATCTCCATGAAATCCAAGAGTAAGAACCGTCCTATCGGGGTTCCCCGTTATAAATTCCCTGACGCTTACACCATCGAAGAGTTGCGCGGAAGGTACGAGGCTTCAGATGTTAAGGGAAGAATTAGGTTATTGCGCGAATTCTACGACAACATATTCGGTCCTGAACTGCCGCCCGAAATCGGCACACTCGCGGCAAAGGATGACCACGTTGAGATTCGTCGCTGGCTTGCAAGACACGGGCGTTTCGCAGCACAGAGTTCTCAAAATATCCCGATTACGCTTAAGGCTGATTCCGACCCGCTTGTTCGTGCATGTCTGTTCGAAAATCCGGATTTCATTAACCCAATCGATATTGCTTTCGACTGGAAGGCATTGTTCGAATCTGCGTCCCACATGCAGCGGTTAGCAATGGTCCGGAATCCCAATACTCCAATGGGGTTTGTCTGCAAGTTGCTCGATTTGAATAATGGGGAATTCAAGATTGTCCTTTCAGAACGACGAGAGCTAGCGTTGGCCTTTTTTACTAATCCCTGTCTTGAAGTGCTGGCTGCGGACCTCGACAGGGACCGCACAGAACAACGAGAGCTAACATCGGACTTTCTTAATGAGATTGCAGTTGACAGTTATATCTTTGCCAGATACTACCTCTCACAGTTTTGGGAACTCGCCTCGAAGTGGCCTCCGGAATCAAAGATTCCCGGCCTCGTTTATCAATATGTTCCCGTACCGGAATCGACTAGAAGAAAAGTATTTGAAGGTTGTCAGGAACCAATTCTCAGATCGTTCATTCTTAAGAGTTCAACTTTGGATGACAAAGAGACACTCATATTAGGAATGCGGGATTCTGACAGCAGTTGCCGTTGGATTGCTTGCGAAAGAGTCTCGCATCCACCGACAGAACTTGTTGACGAAATTTGGAAAGGTGACGACAAGGACGCTTTGCGGGGACTCGTCCATAACCTGTCCTTGTCGGAGGAAACGCTCTTGCGGCTAGGCGGACGACTTGCGGAACTAGGGGACCCAGAAGGCACGGTCACCGCGTCGCAAACTATCGAAGAGTTGCACCGATCAGAAAGAAAAGACGCGGGCAAACAATAGAAGAAACAGTCGTCAATCTTAAGCGAATTTGCGCGTCAAATCCTAGCAGGGCAGCCGTTCGAAGCTAGCTTAAATTGACAAGAGCTTTTTTGTCATCATGTCTGAACAGCTTTGTCCGGGTCAAACTTTTTGTCACGGTACTCTTGCCAGATGTGAAGCGGAATATTTTCAACTAGACCGCCGCAGAGATTGTGCAAGAACTTCAACTTGCGTGCCTCATGGATTTCACCACCAAAAGTTAAGATGCTGTGGCAGCCGGGTGCCGAGCACTCCGCAAGAATCTTTGTTGATGGACCGTCTCCTTCAACCTTCCATTCGGCTTTCGTCTTCGGTCGGGCTGAGGAAAGGAACGTATCCCGTCTGACATGAAACGGCAAATTATCAATCGAAATTTCCACGGGATCGGTTGATGTATCCTTGACATTAAATTCCGTGCCTTTTCCAATTAGTTGACCCTCAGATGCCCGAAAATCGTGAACAGCAACGTAAAATAGTGTCATGTCGTTCTCCCGAATCGCAAAAACAAGACCTTTCGAGCATCTTGTACTATATGCGACATGACGGGTCACCGAAAATCACATCTTTGTTGGGTTGGCCGATACCAAATCATAACTAGCGCGACTGTGTGATTGCGCGGGGCCATTGGTTTTTAGATCGCGGGTACTATTGCTGGCGGTGCAGTTGTTGCAGTAGACTATTTTCCGTGAAACTTCCACATCCAATCCCGAATGCGCCCGAGAATAATTTCACGCCGACGCCTGCATACATGCGCGCTTGGACTGTCTTCAACATGCTGGCTCGCCCCGAGAACAGGACACCTGCTCTGCTCGCTGAAGCCGCTCAGTATCCGAACATAATCACCATCAAGTAAAAAAAGCCCGTGCGCTAGGATTGTCTCCCAGTACACGGGCTCTTAGGTTTTTAGATTCTCTGAAGATGGACCGCCTTCCAACCCTTGTCTGCTTTCTTTATTTCAAACTCCACACGGTCGCCTGCGTTGAGTGTTCGGTAGTCATCGCCAGTTTCTATATCCGAATAGTGAATCCCCAGCCAGTCGTGGGGTTAAAAAACTTCGTAGTGCCAACAACTCTCTTTGGTTCTTCCATTTTCTTCTGTCCTTTTAAGATTTGTTGCGGGAGATTTAGCGTCGCTCCCGCAAGACGGCTGAATGCTATCGAACGGTTGCCAAAATAATGGGAGGCACACTCTCGGCTGCGACTGCTACGTGGCTATCCACGCGCAACCAACCCGTGTACAAAGCTTGCCCACTTTCGACGTAAATCGTTTCAAGATTGCGGCGAACAACTACGCCACCAACGATGTCCACGCAAAAATAATCTAGGTCGCCAAAGATTATTTGCCCCGTTGCATACGGACTCGGAGCGTAGCCACCTAATGACGGTGAAATATAAACGGGTCTCCCCATCAACATCTCATTGTCATCCTGAATGTTAATCAACGGTCGCCCGTTAGTATCAGCAGCCTTGCGCACGGCTTGGTAAGTGACATCATTCATCAACCACGCCGTTTTGGGGTTGCGACGATACGCACGGTTGAGCGAAAAATAAATCGCCGAAATATCATCCGCCGTAACAGTGCCCGCGCCAGTTGTCGTTTCGTAGACACTCGCGCCTGCACCGTTGACGATTGATTCTGGCTCCCCTGTGCCACTGCCAGTCAGGGCAAGAACACTTCCGACACCGTGCGCCAAGCTGTAAACGAGTGCTGGCTTCAAAACTTTCTCAAGAAAGAAGTCCGCACCTGCGTCTTGCTCGATTTCAAACGCCGCGAGAATTGGAGTCGCGCAGTATTTGAACGGCGTATGGTTGAATGCATTAGCTGCCGGTAGAGTAGCAGTCGAATACACGGGCAAATTCTGCACGGCGTCGCCCACCTGATGTGCAGTGAGTTGCGTCAAATCCAAAGTCGGCTGTACAAGCAAAGCTCCCGTCGGCGAGTAAGTGACGTTAACCACCGATGGGTCCAGCAATGGGTCCACCTGTCCGATGCCGTAGAGGATTTCCCTCGACGTATGCGGAACGGTCAGCGCACCGCCAGCGATTGGAGAAGTAGTTGTTCCAGTCTGTGTATCGCCCCCAGTATAGGTGGCACCATCAGGACGCCCGAAGAGTCCGCCGACATCTATAGTTCGGAGTTCCTCCATGCGACTGTTTAGGTTGCCTGCATTCCCTTTTAGAAACTCTCGCCAGATTCGCTTGACAGCACGGCGTTCGTCTTCCGTGTCGTTCGCTAACATATCTGGCGTTATTTTGTTCTTGGTCTGGGCAAGTGCAGCCAGCAGAAATCGCTCACGGCTCCTGTCCCTTTCAGATCGAGTGTTCTTCTGTGACAATACGTTTAGTTCATTAAGCAAACTTCTGGTGTCGATAGTAGACATTGTGTTTCCAGTTTTAGTGCGGTTTTTACTTCTACTACAGGAGTGATTCGTTATAGCGGTTGCACTGCTCTAAAGAAACGGCGGGGAACTCTCTCTTTGACTTGCGGCTGAGGCTGGACAGGATCGGCAATCGGTGCCTTGATTCCCTGCCTAGTTGCTTCCGCCACATTTCGGCGAGTCACTACCGCGTTCATAATCAGATTCGGGAACATCCCATAAGCATAGCGGCCTGCGAAGCCGCCTATGATTTGTTCTGCCGACGCTCCCGACTCGTCCAAGTCACTGACAAGTTGCCCCACGTGCCCAACGAAATCGTCTATGACTTCTCGGGCAGTTTTCTTGGGTTGCTGCTCTTTCATTTGTATCCTCACTTTTTGGTTTGTATTTCTATTACTTGCTACGGCGAAGTCGTTCTTGCCGCATCAAATCGTTGCTACGGGCGTAACGATTATCTTCCCTGAGTTCATACGACCTCAGGATACCGTTCGCCACATTAACAGCATCTTTCGAACTCAATCCGTGACTGGGGATACGGTTAGAAAGGTACTCTTGAATCCACTTAGTTGCATCTTCGTCGGATGACCTGTTCAAGAATCGCAGGGCACGGCTACGGACTTCTTGCGGTACATCGGTTTGGCGCGCGTAGACGCTAGTTACGCCGCCACCATAAGCGGGTGTCACGACCGCCGAAATACTTCTAAGCGTGGCTTGGCGAACAGACCTCACCATTACTTTTCTGTTGTCGTAATCGTTCGTCGTATCGTCGTCGGTATCGGCGTCGCCCGAAAAATCGTCATCGTCCTCATATCCGAATGAGTCGCCCCCATCGTCGCAAGTGAAGCCGAAAGAGCATTCTTTAACCGTCCCCGAACGGACGAGTGAAATCAAATCTCGACTCCACGAAGTATCGGGCGGCGTGCATTCGAAGACTAAGCCCGAGCGTGTGTTTTCAAGTCTCAGATTACCAGCGGAAACTCTGCCAAGCACCTGCGACTGTTGGTGGTCATAATCCATCGTGCAGTCAAATCCTCTTTGAGCGAAACAGCGTTCGAAGGCTTCTGGCTCTATTCGTTCACGAAGTCCAGGTGCAATATACGTTGAACTTAGCACGCCGTAGCGAATAGCAACGCCCTGTAGTTTTTTTGGTGTGGCTGTCAGTTCCGTTCGGATAGTTCTTATTTCGGTTCCCATTTTATTTTCCTTTAATGTTTTGTTCTAGTTTTTCAACACGGTCGTATAGACCGATGATTAGTTGAGACAGCGTTACACTAGTGTTGAACTGCTGTGCCAGTGCTAAGCCTCGGATACTCTGACTATCCGTGATTTCGACGTTCAAGGCATCGCCTCGGGGGAAACCCGTAGCGTCGTAAATCTTCACAAGTATTTGCATTTTATTTGTTCTCCAAGATTGAAATGCGTCTCGCCATCGCTGACAGCACCGTGCAAATCGTCTGGGCAACGCCGAACGAAGTTGCACCGCCCGTCTCCACGATCCTGTTCGCTAAACGCACTCCGTCTTGTTGGTCTTCCGCAGTGATGTCTAATTCTAGTGGTCCGATTTTAAGCATTGGCTTTCTTCTTCGCTTCAAGGTTAGCGATGCGCGACGACAGGTCACTTAGACGATTGCTCAAATAAAGTTTGTCGGCTTCTAGTTGTACGACGCGATTCAACAGATTGACGGTCAATCTGCGAGCGTTCCATGTAATCTCATTAGCTGCTTGCTTCTCTTCGTCTGTTTCGAATACTTGTATTGAACCTACTTGCATTTGTTTCTCCTATTTTGGTTTGATTTGTATTTCAGTCTACGCGGCGGGCGAGGCTTGCCACGTTTAGTGCGAATATTAAATCTTGCAGTAGCCTCACGCCTGAAGCAGCCGCAACTGCAAACACGCTCGGCAAGGATGGTGTTGCGAAGCGTCACGAATGTTTCACCGCACTTACAAACACACAGGTAACGTAAATGGCCGTGCTTATTTCTCCCGTACGAAAGAAGTACTTTGAACCTGCCGACGTGTTCTCCTATTAAACAGCGTCTCACCGCAGTCGCCTGTCAGAATGCGGGCGCTGGGCAAGTTCGGCTTCACTGAGTCCCTTGACATCCTCCGCTTGCTTTGTCTGGTGTTCGGCAATCTTCTCTTCTACTCGGGCGTCAACTGACGCTTGCCACTCGTCACGAGTCTCTACACGACCGATAATCCGCTTGCCTTTTTTGTAGTTGGAAATCTTTTCCCGTAAATGGTCTGCGAGCAGTGAGAGCCTGAAAACCTCGGCGGGGCTGGCAGGTAGCGTGAGTAAAACTCCGCCGACATCATCCACAATACTTCTCAACTCTTGGCACATCGTTGTGTAACGTTCGCCGCTAGTCACTTTGATACTCCTTCATTCAGTTGGTGCTTTTGTACATATGCCACGATCTCAGGATTCAGATTCTCTTCATCAAATCCGAACTGCTGCGAACCTACGCCAGCGGGTTTCGTGATGAGTGTTATAGGCTCGCCGACACCAGGTAAAACTAGGTGTTCGCCGTCAGCGGGCGTAGCGGTTCCCTTGCGAAGCGCAGCGAGTTCGGCAAGGATTCTGTCAAGTTTTCCGTGGATAGAATCGTCAATCGGCGGGTCAGGCTCAACGGCATCATGCACTTCGAATCTGTAGCGAGTCCCATCTTCTGCAACTGCGAAGCGATAATGTTGCATACACACCTCTGCTGCGGTAATTGCAGCGATTATTCAGTTTTTGTTTTGATTAGCGATTGCGGATTACGGTGAACCAGTTATCTGAATCTGTCAGAACCTCGACGCCGTGCTTCTCCGCCTCTTGCACAACTGTCGGAGCAGGAGGCTTTGCCAGTTGAGCGTCGGAGAGGTCGCATTTTTGGGCTCGTGTGCAGCAAATCGCAACGGGTCTGCTACCAGTCAAAGGAAAGTACCACTTCTGAGCGCAGAACGGGCAATCATATACTGCTGAATCTCCTTGGACCTCCCAGTTGTTCGGGCTGAAGATTCTTTTGATGTTCATAAAAACCATTTCACCAAGCATATTATTTCTCCCTTATCTTCCCGTGTCCTGCATCTCGCAGACCGATGGCATTTCTCGTATCCATGTACGCCGAACATCCACCAGTGTATTCAAAGACTACTTCATGATTCGTTCTAATGAGTTCGGCGTCATCTTTGGCTTTCTGAAACTCTTGAAGTAAGCCACTGGCGTAGACGGCGTAGACGAATGCACGAATAGGATCGGTCCTGTCACGGGCTCCTGTAAATGTCTTGACACCGTTTTGATCGACGCCTAACGAGTTAAAATAGTGAAGGATCATCTGCGCCTGACTATCTTTCTCTAGCGACCTAAGACTTCCGAAGAAATCGGTCTTCGTCATCCAAGCCAAAATAGGATCAATAGCATTTTCTGGGCAGGGCGATCCGCTTTGAAAGACCTCCGTCACTACTTCTTTTGTGCTGTAGCCGATTCTGTTCGTTTGTTCGATGCGAACGACATCCAAGAGAATGCTGCCAACATCGGGCTTCTGTTGGTCAAACAGAACTAGGGCATCTTTCCAACGGTCAAAGAATAGCGTTTTCTCGAATGCTTTGAGGTCTTTGTTTGCGAAGATATATAAGCCGATCGGCACACGATGAAGACTCACGCTTGCTATGCAAACCATCCCGCCGCTGTTAACAAATCCAAGTGTTCCAGGGTAAAGATATTTATACCTCTCAATCATTGATTCTCCTTTTCACCACGGATGCTGTCGTGGCAAGCAAAACATAAACTTTCCAAGTTTTCCAAATCGCAGAACAGCTTGTGATCCCCCCGATGTGGGATTTTATGGTGAACCGTCGAAGCGAAGTTTCGGCAGGCTTCATCAAATGGCCTACCCTGACACATCGGGTCTTGGCTTAACTTCATCGCCCTTAATTTCCGCCACCAGCGGGTGTTATAAAGTTTTTGATATGTTTCTTGATGCCTGAACTTGTCCCGCTCACGGACACGAGTTAGCTGTGCGTTCTGGATAGTATGGGCTGGGCAAAACCCAGAACGAGTGTTCGTCAATGTCGCGCATGTTGCTTCTCTGCAAGTTCTGTTCATTCGGTCCATTAGATCACCATGATTCCGGCTCTTCCGCTGCGCAGATCGTCAAGAGTAATTATTCTGGGCATTGGGCGGGTCATCTGAACGGAGAATGCGTTGCACAAAGCAACGGCTCCGTCGATTTTTTCTCTGCTACGCTCCTTGTCTAATCGCACCTGATATTTTCCAGAGTCGATTTGTGCATTGCCGATATTCCAAAGGGCTATCTCGTTTCCGTGTAAACAAAGTTTCCCGCCGACAAGTAACTCTTCGACTTTGACGATTGCACCAGAAAGATTGAAGCCTTGGCGAACTGCGCTACACGTCATTCCGCTGTTTTTCAAAACTTCATACAAAACATCGGCGTGGGCAGGGTCGAGACCGCATTCCTGAACGCTGAACTGCTCAACAAAGTCTAGGATATCCTCGGCAATCCGCCGCTGATCGGTCATTGCACCAGGAGTCGCAATGAGCCAGCCATTATCACGCCACTGCTTGTAGGGAACTCTGTGCTGCATGGTCCGCTCAACGATGCTGTCTTCGGGAACCCAGAACTTGAAGAGAACCTCGTATGCATCTCGGTTATTCTCTTGGGGAAAGATTGCAGCCAAGGCTGAAAGATCGTTGGAAATTCCTCTGTCGAAGCCTAGGATGCACTTCTTGCCTTGCAACCTTGCTGCCGCTTGAGCTATGCGCTCACTAACCGTGCAGGCTTTTTCAGAACCGTTGATAAATAGCACTTCGGTCTTCGCCAGTGTCTCGGGGTATATCCACCTGTGTTCACTGACGGCGGACCAAATGTTAGCGTGATAGCGTTCGAACGAACTGCGGGCAGATGAAATAGTTTTCGCACGCAAACATTCAGCCGCCAAATTCTCTTCTGGAATCAGAACGCCAAGACCAGGGTTGCTTTTGATCCAACACTTAGGGTCCATCCAAGAATCGCCTTCGTCTAAGGTTGCTATAAAGGCAAAAAATCCATCGTCAACGATGGCACCTTCCAAAACTTGCAAGGCGTGCTCTCTATTCTCCCAGCAAATATTTCCGATGCGTTCAGCGCCAGCCGTTGAAATGGTGATCGTCAGGGCATTGCGTAAGCCGATCTGCGTAGAGTGTAGGCGGTTGTATAAATCTGGCGATTTGTGATCCGCCAGTTCGTCTACGATCAAGCCGTGAACGTCGATTAGACCGTTAAGTTTGTCCGAGTTCGCTGGAATCGGTTGCACGAGTGCATTGCTCGCGGGAAACGAAATGGTGTCTCGGGAAACTTTTGTAATCGCCTCAAGTGCAGGATTCTTGAGCCGCATCTGAAGTGCCTGACGGAAGCAGATATCCGCTGCTTGGCTTTTTGTCGTTGCCGCCATAATGACTTTGGGATTCGTCGCACCGTCGCCGTTGATTGAACGCGGCGACGCTAGATGCAGCGCCAGACCTCCAGACAATGTACTTTTCCCATTTTTCTTGCTCAGTTCGACGTGTGCAATCTTCGTGCGCCTCGATCCATCCGCCTTGACGAAGCCAAAGATTCCCGCCAGGAGGAAAAGTTGAAAGGGGAGTAGTTCCAGCCCGAGTCCTGCAACGTAGTCCACAGGCGCTTGGGCGGCTGCGGGCGAGAAGGTGAATCCTCGGGTTGCACCGTCTGCGATGTCGGCGAGGAATCGCTTGGCAGCCAGCTTTACGAGATGCCCTGCTATGACCGCTCCCGATAGGACATCGTTCGCATACTGGACGGCTCCCGCTGCACAGTCGGGGCCTACGGCTACGGAGGCTGGGCAAGGCGCTACGATCGACGGCACCACGGCGGGCGCGGGGCGGGCGGCGCGGGGCGGCTTTATTGGCGTCTTCCCTTGAACAAGAGCCATCTCTTCCTCTAAGCGTCGCTCTGTAAGCTCCCGTTGCGTCCAGTTCCTACCGCTGACGAGCATTTCTGCGTAGCTAAGGCGTTTCCTCGGCATTTTGCCTCCAAAGATGTGAAATAAAGTATGCAGAAACTTGCGCAAATCACTGATTAATAAGGCAGTAAAAGTATGCATTCAAGCGTAAATGCGGCGTTTTGAGAGCGATTCCCATTTGAAATGGGACGTTGTAAGTGTCAGATATCGGGTGGTTTACAGGTGACGATCGACCTTTTTTACCCCTCCCATGCCGGTTGGTATGTCTATGCACTTTCATCAAACACTACGAAGTCACGGTCAGCGGCTTGCCGACCGGCTCTTCTTGCCCGTTACCTTAGAGATGGACTTTCCTTACGTTTACATTGTTGAGGGAATTTGATAAGAGTGTGGCCACGTAACCGAGATGGAACCCGACAATCCAGACAAAGTAGAAACTCAACCCCCGGACGTTCCTACCACGGCGGCTGCACCGACTGCCCGACCGGTTCTACCCGAAAATAATGTTTCGACGGTGCCAACTACCGGCAAACGTCAATCTGTTCGCAATATCGCGAGGCAATTGACAGATGACGATCTCGGTCAACTTGGGGTCGTTAAACTCATCATCGAAAATCTGGACCGAGCCGAATTGGAATGTGAAACGCTTCAAGTCTACGTCGAAAAGTATCACCAAGCTGACAAAAACTGCGGCATCTACGAGGAGAGAGCAAAAACCAGCACCGCCATAGAAGTTGCGTTTGCAGTCTTCGTCGGTTTAGGCTGCGCGATCATTGGACTCGTGCCGAGTTTCTGGGACCAAACATCTCGTGGACCGTTGGCATTGGGCATCGGCATACTCCTCGTCGTCGGTGGAATCGTGACTCGGGTCATTAAGCGATGAGATTAACGCTCAACGGAATAATGGACCGCGGCGTTGCCAATAAGGAGCGGGTCCTTATCACCGTCATGGTGCCCGTCAACTTGAGCTACTACGCCGTTTTGGCTACTCAGGCATTTAACGAGCAAAACATTCTCGCTGGCGGCAGGCAGATATACTGGTTTCACTCTGTGTGGGTGAAGCCGGGAGATAACGTCATACTTTATACAGGGGTTGGGATGAATACGGCTGTGGCACGGCCCGACGGTGGATCTGATCATATTTTTTATTGGGGTTTTTTCAGCCCGATTTGGAATGATCCTAACTGGCGCGCCGTTTTGTTCGAACTAAGCACTTGGTTCACCTCAATGTAGGATTGAGAGTGGCAGCGTCCAAATAGTCTCGAATTCGCTTCACATCGCGTTGCGTGTTCTCCCTTAACATTGGGTACTCCGTTCTGTCACCATGCCCTGCGCCTTTGACTTTGCTTTTGAAAAGAACTTAGTGGAAAGTGGCACGCGACAGCGGCATCTACTCTCCATTCAAACCTTACTGCAAACCTAAAATCAAACCTATTCAACCCTTAGTGCAACCTGTAGGTTGCGGTAGCGAAACTTGTAGTTGCGATTTTTAGCTATTTTGAAACCTGTAGGTTGCGCTCATGCGAAACCTGTAGGTTGCGCCCCACGAAACCTGTAGGTTGCGCCTCACTGAGAGGAAGTCTTTGATTTGATGAAAGATGACATCCAATATCCAGCATCACGCTGCCAACGGCGACGATTCTTTGGTTCCTTATCCATGCCAGCCACGTGTTCGCGGTAAGATTTTTCAATTTCAGAATCAGCGACGCCGGTCTTGCGTAATCCCTTCAAGAACTCTGGATGCCACTTCGTGTGGCCCCTAGAAATGATGTGCAGGGCAACCGCTAGGGCGTCTTTTGACTCGCCATACCAAACGAATTCATCACGCCTGAAACAATCGGTATTGCCGTGATGCTCAACCCAGGCTGGATGTTCGACTGGCACCAATACTTTTTCTCCGAATGACTGAGCAAACAGTTCGTGTCCGCTTTTCTGGTCGTCTTTACGAAAACGCTCTTCTAGCCAACCGTTCTTTATTAGATTGCGGACCGCGCGCGAAACACTCTGACGCTTTTTGCCAAAAAACTCAGCTAGACTCTGGATGGAGCCGTAGTAATCACGGTCCTCATTACTTTTCTTCCATGTAACAGCACATATTTTGTTGTACACGGCTAGCTCCAAGCCGCTACCGCAAAGATGTCTGTTTGCGTCGCACTTAAAACCTGGTGTAGAAATCATTGACCGTGCCGTCGCTCGCCCTCTTCGTGATGACCTACTGCGAAGTAGTTGCGCTTTATGTATTTGTCACGTTGCTTTTTAGACCAGAAGATGCGCCACTCTCCAGAATAAATTATTTCGCTTTCGGCGACGTATCGGACAGAGCTGGTCCGCTCAACCACGACTCGATACCTATCGGTCTTCGGAAAGTACTTTTGGATTAAACACGCCTCTCCCATGTCGCACTGTTCGATGCCAAAATCACACTTGGTTATTTTGTCCGGCGCGAGCGCGAAAGTGTTGTTTACCGCGCCATGAATGAATTTTCCAGCGGTCTTCATTTTCCTTCCACCAGTGCCTTGTGCCGTACTTACTCGCGTCGGCTGCGATCCTATTAAAATGGGATTCCTTCCTCGAACGGTGCTTCCACGAACGATGCTTCCTTAACTTTTACGCCTGACTTCATATTCTTTTTGTTCAACTTGGCGACCAGGGCAGCATTCTTTTTGCGCTCCTTCGCCCACAGTTTTTCATTCGGGTCAAAGGGTACGACCTCGCGGTACGAGCCAAAGTCCAGCTTCTTGTACATCGCACGCTTCGACGCTGCGCTCTCTGTCTTACAACTTGAAAATAGATTCGCGCCAATACACCACTTGACCTTGTGCTCCTTGCAGAAAAGCCAATGGTCGCGCCAGCCGACGTTAATAAAGCCCTCGGCTTTATGACACGTGGGACAAACTCCGAAGTAGTCCTTGATCTCAGCTTGCTTTCTCTTTGCCATTTGCTGCTCCCTTTACAACTTGGTGTCGGCTTGGATCGTACTTGCCGAATCACCTTCAAAATCAGCGGGGCGCTGGACGAACTCCGCGTAAGCCAACGCCGCCGCACTTGCCCGCTGCATGTGACGCGCAGTACTCACGGATTGGTGTGCGCGTCCGCGTTCAAGATCAAAATGTGCTCCTACTTAATAGAGGCAAAGAGCCATTTGCGGCTTGTCCTTTGTTTTCAATAGTTTGTTCCTTCGCGCGCTTTTTTGATTGTCAGGGGATATTCGTCTCCGTCCTCTAGCGGCGTGTCTGCCTCGAATGTTGCCTGCACTAAACGACGCTCCACTGATTGCATCTTTCGCTGAAGGTGTACGAAGTCACGAGCCATCCCGAATGTGACCACCGATCCAGCCTCAGACAACTCAGTCCAGTTCTGGATAACTAACCATCGCCAATCGTCGAACAGTTGTGTCTGCACACGGGATGATCTTTCGCCGAAGGGATACATCTCGCGAAGGATTTGTGCCCACTGGTTATGCGCCGCGATGATCTTCTCGCGGGCCGTCTTAACTTGGTGCTCGCTCTTGCCTATAAAATCGGCGATTGCTGGGTCGCTCTGACCATCGAGTCTGCCGCTAGGCACCGCAACGGAGGCGAGAAGTTGGCAGGCGTCCTTTGCCCGTTCGCGTTGCCGTTGTCTACGAAGGAATGGGCGTAGATTAGCCTTACTTGGCACTACCTCTACGGAAACGCCTCGATGATCGCGGGCCACAGCAAGGCAAATCATCTGATTACGTTCATCGGCTTCCAGTGCATCCCACGGGCGAGAAACGTAACGCAGCCGATCCTCGGTGGCTTTCCGATCCATCTCGGCGCGTTGCAGTCTCGCGTAGACGCCCGAATGTAAATATTGATCGGGGCCTGTCCAGCAATCTTCAAGCAACTTGAATTCATCAAAGCAGGCTGGTAGGTGCTCTTCCTCCCACGGAAAAAGAACAGGACCACGTGCGTCGTTACGACTGGCGAGTTGAAAGATACGAAGCCGCTCCGCTATTTCGCCGTCCCTCAACCTATAGCCGTACGGATACTCTTCAGGATCAAGCCCCAGGCGTAGCGCATTGGCGGCGATTTCTTGACGGTCACAGTCGAGAAGAACGCGAAGCGATAGGATCATGCGGTCTCGACGCGAGAATCCACGAACGCTTCAAGGTCTGAAGGTCTGAATAAAATTCTGTGACCTAACGTTGTGTGCGGAAGTTTCTTTTCCCAGCAGAGCGTGCGGACGCACCAAATCGTAGTGCCGAGCAAACGTGCGGCTGAACGAATATCAACTAACAGTGGTTGAACTGCGAGAGGCGTTTCTTGCGGAACTGTCGAAGAACGTACCGAGGACTTTCTTTTTGACATGACGCACCTTCCCTGTGTTGGGAAAGTAAGTGCGTCACTCCGTCTACATCCGTGTCGAGTGCGCTGTTATCCTTATCACGGGTCCGCCTTTTTCCCGAGCGGGGTCCAGTGAGGTGACTTCAGAATGCGTTCCGTCCAAGGGAAGCGCATCGCTAAGTCCATTGAGGGTACTATACGGCCAGTACTAAGTCAAGAGAAATCTTTAGGGCCTGTTCAGTACGACAATAATAGTTGACAATTTGGTGAGAGTGCGCTAGCTTTGTCGGTGAGAGGAAAAGGTCATGCCACGTAAACGAGCAAATGGTCAAGGCGGGGTTTTTCAGTACAAGAACACCGATGGGTCTCTGAAGTCTGCTGTCTGGTATGGGCAATACTACAACGGCGACGGGAAGCAGATTCGAAAATCCACGGGCGAGGCGGTCAAACAGCAAGCGGAAGCAGTTCTTCGAACTTGGATGACGGACTCGGCTCGCGGTCTCAAGCCCGCGCCTGAGACAGCGCACGTGACATACGAGAACTTACGTGATGCTCTCCTCGATTCGTACCGAATCAAAGGGCACAAATCTCTACAAACTCTCGCGGACGGCACGGAAACGATCTATCCATTGACCGTGCTTGATGATTTTTTTAAGGGCAAGAAAGCGTCCGACATTGATTCCGACTCTGTGAAGGATTTTATTCGAGCGCGTCAAACCGATGGTGTTGGCAACGCCGCAATCAATAATAGCCTTTCGCTCTTGCGTAGAATGTTCTCCCTCGCGCGGCTTGAAAAAAGATTGCAGGTAACGCCGCACGTGGAATTACTAAAGCCACCTCCTGCGCGCCGTGGATTTCTCAAGCCTGAAGACTTCACTCGATTGCTGGCCGCGTTGCCCGTTCACTTGCGACCATTGATTACGTTCCTGTACTATTGCGGCGTCAGGATCGGTGAGGCAAGGCAACTCCAATGGTCTGACGTTGACTTAGAAAAGGCGTTGATTGTGTTACAGGAAGGTCAAACGAAGAACGACGAACAGCGTATCATCCCGTTGCCCGATGTACTCGTTACCGCACTCCGTACGACGCCGACGACGAAGAGACAAGGGCCAGCGTTCGACGATACTGGATTGCGTTCCGCTTGGGATACAGCAACCACGGAGTGCAAACTCGATGGTTTGCTTGTGCATGACATGCGCCGATCTGCCGTGCGGAACATGATGATTGCTGGAGCGCAACAAGCCGTGGCGATGAAAATTTCGGGCCACACTACGCCGAGCATTTTTCAGCGGTATAATATCGTGGATACCACACAGACCGTTGACGTGATGAGGCGTGTTCAACAGTTAGTGCCAGAAGCCTCTAAGGCTCTACCTGCGCCAGCCGCCACACCACGAAAGCGGAAGGTGAATCGAACTCATAGTGAGAGTTTGGTGAGAGTCCGCAAGAGCAAGGCTGCAAAGTATTGAAAATACAGTGCCCAAGTGGCGGA
>QGNH01000565.1_pt3 | contig 15825 bp, 25 predicted proteins | sample 1735481 | NCBI WGS metagenome assembly QGNH01 (sample SAMN09239004, study PRJNA386568) | Viral metagenome, whole genome shotgun sequencing project. | reverse complement strand
TCCGGACGATGGCCAGGCCCAGGCCGTGGAAGTTGGTCGTCGTGTTTAAACCAGTCAACCAGGCGCTCGTCAGAAGCGAGTTGGTCCCGTCGATGGGGATGTCCAGATGACCGTCCGCGGCGACCGTCAGCGTCCCCATGTCCACGCCGCCCGCGAAGACATCGACGCTCTTGCCCGCCAGGTAGTGGAGGCTGTAGAGGCGCAGGAGGAGCGGCGGCCCGGTGATGATCTCCCACATGCTGGGGGTCTCGGCGAAGTCCACGAACAGGCTGTCGCCGATGGTCCAGTCCACGTCGAAGAGGTCGGTGACGAGCTGGCTCCAGCGGTGCGTGCCGTCGCTCGTGACGATGGAGAGCGCGTCCAGGGTGCCGTCGAAGTTCGGCCCGGCTTGGATGCTCTCGACCGTCTGGCCCCCGCCCAGGTCGTGGTGCGCCCAGCCGGCGAAGGCCGGAGGGTCGGACGCATAGGGGCTCTCACGCTTGTAGGTGCAGCTCAGCAGCGCGCCGTCGTTCGTCCGCGCCCAAAGGGTCGGGACCTTCTCCGACTGGTAGGCGATCTCGGCGATGCCCTTCTGCGTCAGGTGCTTGCCGGTCAGGGCGATGTTGTGGGCCGAGAGGCCGCGGAAGTCCGTGGTGATGTACTCCAGGAGCTTCTTGGTGTAGCGCTGGACGAAGGCGAGGGTGATGCCCGCGCGCTTGGCCGGCACGTTGGCGCAGCCGTAGTGGGTCCTCCGGTGCGCCTGGATCGACGTGGGGGTCAGCGTGTCGTTGGTCGCCGAGGCTTGGATCAGCCACTCGCCGGCCTGCGTCCCGCAGATGATCCCCAGCGCGTCGGGCTCCATCCAGAAGATTTGGTTCACGTCCTTCGCATTGAAGACCGCGGCGATGGCGTTGTTGTCGGCGATGGTGCCGTCCGGGTAGGTCGGCGCGAAGTTGAAGAAGTCGTTGCTGACGCTCGCGTCCACGCGGTTGCCGACGACGCCCGAGAGCCACAGGCGGCCCTCGTGGTAGGTGCCGTTGGCGGGGTAGCCGGCGGTCGGGCTGAAGAGGCCCATGCGCCACACGGCGCAGGCGCTCGTGCGCGGCAGGACCGGGCCGGCCGTGCCGTCCACATTGGTCACGGGGATGAGCGTGGCGGTGACGACTGTCGCGGATGTGAAACCCGTGATAGTCGCCCAATTCCAGACCGCCGCGCCCGTGGCGACGCCCCAATTCACGACATCCGTGTCCGGCTCCTTGCCGGTGTTCGCCTTGAGGGCCTGGTAGTATTCGCCGTTGAACTTGGCCTGGTCGCCGATGGCGTAGGCGTGCGCGACATCCCAGGCCGCGGGCTCGCTGAAGAGGCGGACGAAGCGGCCCACGTCGGTCGCGACGAAGCGCGTGCTGCCTCCGGCCAGGGTCAAGGTCACACCCGCGCCGGACACCGCGCTCGGGGTGATGGTCGTGCCGTCCTTCGGGGGGTCCAGGTACGGGCCGTCCTTGAAGACCGCCGCGCCGAAGCTGAACACCGCGAAGTTGACGCCCTCTTCCGGGTTCGTGGAGAGGATCGCCTGCGGCGGGTAGCTGTTGTGCAGCAGGAGGAGGTCCGTCTGGTCCTGGACCTGGTTGATGGCCGGGAGGTCCGCCTCCGCGTAGGGCGTGGCGAAGTCCGCGATCCGGATGACCGTGAGGTCCGTCGAGCCGAGGACCATGGACGTGCCGTCGATGGGAACGCCCGTGACCGCATCGACCACTGTGAAGGTCGTGGAGCCCGTGCTCGTGATCTCAAGCTGGCGACCCAGGAGCGCCGCTATGGTGCTGTTGGCGGCCTGTCCGGGGGTGAACTGGACGATGACCTCATCGTTGGTGCTCCACCCGTCCGCGGCGTCCACGGTGATCTGGACGGGGTTGCCGGTGTTGAGGGCCGTGATGACGCGGGTGCCGAAGCTCTCGACCACGATGCCCGCGCCCGCCAGGAAGCGGAGGTGGCCGGCCGTCAGCTCCAGATTGTAGGCGTGGCTCTGTTGGAAGTCGAAGGCGCGCAGCACGCCCTTGGCCCCCTTGCGCGTGGGGGCGATCAGCCGCGTGCCCGGCCGGCGGGCTCCCGACCCCTCTTCGAGAGGCAGGACGTTCCGGGTGACGTTCATGCCCGTGCGGTAGCGCGGGTCGTCTTGCCGGCCCTGGATCAGGGGCGACCACTCGCCGCCGAGGAAGCTGGTCTGAAGATAGGATGCGTCCGCCACGTTTAAATCCTACAAACGATGTAGTCGTCCTCGGGGCTCTCGACGGGGCCGACTTCGATCCCGTTGACCTCGCGCGCCTCGCCCATGAAGATTTTGTACTGCGCCTCGATCTTGGTCAGCTTCTCGGCGCTCTGCGTCACCTCTTCGCAGATTTCCAGGCCGATGCGGGCGGCCAGACCTTCGCAGAACATCGGGTCCATCTGCGGAACGCGGGTGACGCTGGCGGCGAAGCGCATGACGATCAGCGTGTCCGTCTGGCTCACGAGCATCCCGTTCTCGAAGCTCCAGTCGTCCGGGCTCGCGCCGTGCGGTGCGCCCAGCCACGAGATATTGCCCTGCTTCGGGTCTTGCGGGGCCTCGCGCAGGAAGCCGTTCGGCAGGAGGAAGACGTTGCGCGTGTCGCTGTTGGACACAGGGCCGGCCCCCAGCGGGTACAGGATCGACAGGACCGCGCCCACGGTGCCGAGGCTAAGCCAGTTGGCGGAGGGCGGGATGTCGCTGTTGTTGCTCACCAGGGAGCGATAGATGGTGGTCGTGTCGCTCGTGCCGTTGCCGCGGACAAGCTCACCGCTGTAGTAGGCCACGTCGCTGACGGCCGAGGAGCCGACCACGAACAGCCGGATCGACAGGGGGCCGGCGTACAGCTCCCACGGCGTGGTGTCCAGGTTGGGCTGGAGGCCGACGTTGGCGGCGATCTGGCTCTCCCACAGGAGGCCCTGATAGCTGACGACCGCGCCCGCGGCGTAGGTCGTGCCGATGGCCCAGGCCGCCGGGTTCAGCCGCATGGTGGTCGTGTCGAGCGGCCGGAGCGCGGCCTTGCGGATGCTGAAGACCCACACGTTGCGGCGCAGCTCGGCCTCGCGCAGCTTGTCGTAGCAGAAGGCGACGGCGGAGGCGTTCACGCTGTCGTCGGTCAGCGCCACGATGCGCTTGCCCCCGACGTGCTGGAGCGCTCGATTGGCGATGTCGATGGAGGTCTGGTAGTTCGCCAAGGTCAGCTCCTAGAGCCGGCCTGGGTTAGGCCGGGATGCGGTCGAAGGTCAGAGTGCAGCCGACGACCGCGGTGCCGACGTGCAGCTTGTAGCGACCCGATGGCAGCATGCGCGGTGAGAGCCCCAGCGTATCTGAGCTGTAGGTCGTCACCGAGACTGTCCGTCCGGCGCTATCCTCGTAGCTTAGCACCGCTACGTCCGGATTCCAAGTGGCCGTGACGCCCAGGACGGTGTTGCCACCCTCCCAATCGAATTCGTAGTCCCCGGCGGACTGGTTATAGACGGCGATCATGGGACTACTCCTTGGGGACGCGCTCTATGACCGCGTAGATCGCGGTGAGAACGGTGGTGGTCAGCTTGTACTGACCGGGAGGCAGATCATAGAGCTGCGTACCCGATGCCGTCAAGGCCGCCGTGGTGGGGACGCACGGAATGAACGTCACCTGGTCCGGGCCGAGCTGGTTCAGAACCGCGGTTCCGCCCGAGCCCGTGGCGGCAACTCCGAGCTGATAGGTCCCGCCGTGCAGCTCGAATTGCGCGGACGTACCGGCCGCTGCATTGCTGAAGATGAGAACGCCTTCTTGAGAGCGCATGTTTAAACGTCTCCCTAGATGGTGATGGTCGTGCTGTTGTTCGGGTCGATCAGGAAGCGGTTGATCCGCTGAAGCGCCTGGTCGATCTCCAGCTTGGTCCAGCCGGCGGCGAGGTCGATGCGGACCTCAATGTCGTTGGCCGTGGTCGGGGCCGCGGTGCCTTCGAGGACCGAGGAGTTGCCGCCTTCGGCGAGGCCGGTGCGGGCGATCTGGAAAGAGACGGAAGCCATGGGTTATCCCTTCGGAAGGCTGGACGACTGCACGACCTTGATGGCCTCGCGCAGGGCGGCCAGAAGGGGGTTCTGGCTCAGGACGACCGCATCGTCATAGGCGATGGACACGTGCGAGGCTTGGGACGTGCCCTTGCCCTTGCTCTCGACGGCGATGTCGCCGTTCTTGAGGGCCGTGCCGACCGCGATGTTGATGTACTGAATGGTCATGTTCGTGTTCCTACAGGACCATACCATTGCCGGCGGCCTGTTGCAAGAGCGCTGCAACGGCGGCCCGGAGCTGGGTCAGGGTCGTGATATTGGTGGTGTTGAACAGGAGAACCACGTCCCCCTGGCGGGCGATTGCGGTGGTCAGCGCAGTCACGTGCGCTTGGGTCGGCGTCGCGCCGTCCGCCACCAGGGTCGCCACGGCCGACACGATGTCCGCTCCGTCTTCGCTCACGGTCGCGAGGTAGGTGTTGTCACCCCGGTTCGCGTTCAGCTTGGCGTAGAATGAGCGGGTAGCCATCGTTTAAACCTTTCGTGCGGGGGCGGGCCGGCAGCGGGAGGACAGTCGCCGCCGACCCAAGCACCGCGCGTGCTAGTCGATGAACTCGCAGGAGACGCCGAGGCGGCCCGTGCCGGTCGTGATCGCGGTCGTGTGGACCGTGGCCACGATGTCGAAGTAGCCGCCCGGATCGCTGGTGAGGCCGAGGGCCTGCCAGAGGGGCTGGTTGTACAGCGACAGGTTGTTCGCGCCGCCGGTCGCCATGTTCTGGAACACCTCGTCCACGGAGTTGACCGCGGCGGCGATGTTGATGTCGTTGGCGAAGAAGTTGACGCCGGTCGTCGGGACCACGACGCCCTGGTTGGCGGTGGCGGTGCCGTCCACGGTGCTGTCGGAGTAGTAGACCCCGAGTTGCACCGCGCCCGCGCCTTGCGCTTCCGACGTGAAGATCAGGTGCTTCACCTTGGAATTGGAGGGGATGCGGACGAGCTGGTAGGTCGAGCCGGCGGCGTCGGCCGCAACGGCGGTCGTGAAGCCGGAGACCTCGCGGAGGATGCCCGGAGCGCCTTCACCAGTCGTGTTCGGGACCACGGGGGTCGCGTCCAGGTTGGTGATCGCGGCGGACTTGAGGTGAGAAGTACCCATTGGGGCAGACCTTTTCTGTGGTGGCGACTAGGACGTTCAGGAAGGGGCCGAAGCCCCGCTCCCTTACGGCGTGATGTCGGCCCCCGTGGTGTCGGCGCAGAGGATTTGCAGAAGACGACCCGGCTCCAGGCGCGTCGCGCCGTAGGACGTGCTGGTGTAGAGGTCGTAGGGTTCGCCGGACAGGTCGTTCCGGATCGACACGCGGTTGGTGTTGTCCTTCCACATGCCGAGGTACATGCCGGACTTGACGCCCGCGATGACCTGGCGCTTGTTGGACGTGACCGTCAGGCGCTCGGAGACCACGATGTCGAAGCCCAGGAACCGGGTGACGGAGCCGTCCACCAGGACGGGCTTGTCGTTGAACTCGGTCGAGACGACTTGCACCTGGCCCAGGAGGTCCGCTTCTTGCTGCGAACCGATGACCAGGAACATGCTCTCATCGACCTTGTTCTCCAGGTCCACGTGGTTGTGGCGGAAGATGCGCTTCGCCTCGATCAGCTTGGCGACCGTCAGGCCGCTCGAAGCCGTGGACTTGAAGGTGTCCGACACCGAGTAGTTGGCGGTGGAGAAGGTCTCGCCGGACAGGCCGCCCGCGTCTTGGCCGATCTGCGCCGCCGCGAAGGCCGCGGCGATGATGCAATCGTCCCACGCACGGCCGACCGCGTTGGCCGCGCCGCCGACGTATTGGCTCTTCGGGTCCACGATGGTCTTCAGCTCATCGAAGCTGTCGATCAGTTGGTCGATCTCGCCGTCCTGCGGGAACACCCAGCGGCGCTGGAAGTCGGCGTCGGTGCGGTTCTTGGGGGCGAAGCGGCCGGCCGGAGCCTTGAGCTGCACGGGGCTGATGTAGTTCGTGGGCGACGCCTGCTTGCCGACGTGGAAGCCCTCACGGACCTTGCCGCGGAGCTTGGAGCCCATTTGCTGAAGGCGCAGCTCCAGGTTGGTGCTGAACTGCGTGGTCCAGAGTTTGAAAAGGTTCTCGGACATGGCGTGCGCCAAGCCTCCGTTTAAACTGGAGTTGCTCAGCTTATCCGCACCATGCGGGGCCGCGAAAGAGAGTGTGGCCGCCCGACGTATCCTACGGGTGAACTACGACCTCCTGCTTACGCCGACCCTTGCGGGTTGCTTAAGCCCCCGAGGGGGTTCAGCCGGGAGGCGGCCTCTTCAGTCTCAAGATAGCGCGACGAATGACGGTTGTCAAATCGGCACGTGTAAACGCCTACTTGGCCTTGCTGATCTGCTGGGTCAGCGCATCCATCTGGTCTTGCCACGCCTTGGTGTGGAAGCCATCGACCGGCCCCTGCGCCTTCAGCTTCGCGAGCTGGGCGGAGAGGTCGGCGCGGGAGTTTGCCATGCCAAGCGCATTGGACGCCCCCATGATCCCGCTAGTCTGCGGGAGCATACCGAGAACTCGATCCCACAGCGATGCTGAAGCTGTGGGCGGTGAAGCGGGGGCGGGGCTGGGCATGTTTAAACTCCTTAGCGGCTGGCGCTTTCGGCGGTGTCATCACCGACGATGATGGTGTTGAGCGAGGTCATTTCCCTCGCACAGGCGGCGTCGCCGTCGAGGTACTTGGCGACCCACGCCTTGTCCGCCTTCAGCTCAGACACGCGGGCGGAGGCTTGCTCGCGCGTCATGATGCCGTCCTTGGTCAGGCCGTTGCCCTGGATGAACTTGGCCTCGCCGTTGAGCTGGCCGACGTTGCGGAGACCTTCCATGATCTTCGCGTAGCCGACGACGCTCTCCAGCGCATCCACGGTGGCCGCGTCGAAGCCCAACGCCTCCGCACCCTTGCGGGCGAGGTACTTGTTGGCCTCCTTGTTCTGACCCCAGCTCGCGTCCAGCACCTTGTGCTCTTCGGCCAGCTTTGCGGTCTTCTCGGCCGCAGCCGCGGAACCGATGCCGTTCTGGTGGTCCAGGTAGTTCTTCAGCAGCTCGGGGGCGACGTCCTTCGGCAGATGCAGACGCAGGGCTTCCTTGCGGAAGAAGTCCACCAGGCCCGGATCGACCGCTTCTTCGCCGACCTTGACGCCGCTGAAGTCGTAGTCCTCGGCCTTCTCGGGAGCGCCCAGGCGTTTAAACACGTCCGCCCAGCCGGCCGCATCGTCGGACGACGCTGGCAGCTTGATGAGCCGGTCGGCCGGCGCACCGATGTAGCGCTCGGCTTCGCGGTGAGCCTGGATCGCGGCGAGGGCCGCCTTGTCCGGGGTCAGGTCGTGCCAGCCCTTGGTCTGGATGTGGCCGATCAGCTCGGCGTCTGCGCCCGCGTACCAGGCCGCAGGAGCGTCCGTGGTCGTGGTCGTGGTGGTCGTGGTATCCGGTGCTTCCGACATCAGTCTTCTTCCTTATCCGCCTCGTGGGGGTTGAAGTTCCTCTCGGTGAGCAGGGCGTATAGTTGCTCATCCGTGAGGTTTAGGTGGTTGGCTATTCTCAGCCACACCTCACGACGACCTTCCAGGATGCCGGTGAGTACCGGGTCTCCTGGAACGACGCACGTCTTGTTGGCCCGGCAGAACTGCGCCAGGTCGTGCAGCACGTTCTGTCCATAGACGGACTGTTTAAACGTGAGCTGGTACGCTCTCCGCCTGCGGCGGATGAAGTTCATCGTGTCCCGGATCGCGCCCATCAGGCTTCGTCCCGGTGGCTGGGCGGGCCGAGGAGGAGCTGCTTCTCGGCGTCGCGCTCCTTGGCCTGGAGGCGAAGGCGTTGGTCCGCCAGCGCGTCCTCATAGGTGCGGAGGCCGGGCGCGACCGGCGCGGCGAGACGCCACGGCGGCTGTGTGCGGAACTCCTGGAGCACCTGGAGCGTTGTCACCTCATCATCAGGGTCGTTGGTCAGACCGCCAATGTGGGTAGCGTGGGCGTTCTCTGAGTAGCGGCGCACGATGCCGGTCTCAGTGTCGAGTGAAACGAATGTCCTCACATCCATTATCCTTGCGGGGGTTGTCCTTGACCCGGTTGTGCCACAGGCTGCGGCGGAAGTCCAGCCTGGGCCTGCTTGGCGTGCGCGCTCATCAGCGCAGCCGCCGCGGGGGCGGCCTGGATTTGCTGCTGAGCCTGCGCCGCTTGCTGACGCGCCTGACGCTTGGCCTGCATCTGCTTCGGGTCGGACATCCAGCTCTCGGGCACCGACTGGATGTAGCCGATGTCGGGCAGGGCGGTGTCGAAGTCGAAGTTGTCGAAGATGGACGGATCGCCGGTCGCGGTGGCGATGTTGGTGGCCGTCTCGACCACGCGCATGAAGCCGGCCGCCTCTTGAGCACGCGCGGCGCGCGCCAGGGGGCTCGTGTAGTTGACGCCGTAGTCGCCGCCGGCCTGACGCAGTATCTCGGGCATGGGCGGGAGGAGGCCCATTTCCGCGGCGAGGTTGACCTCACGGTCGATCATCGGGCCGAGGTATTCGTCCCCTTGGCGGCCGACGACCGGCGCGATGAGGATGCCCTTCTCGTTCACGCGCTCGATGACTTCGGTCGCGCTCATCTGCGGGCTCTCGGCCAGGATTTGGAAGAGCGACACCAGGAACATATCATTGATGAGGGACTTCTCCTCATCCATCATTTCCTTTGTGACCTGGATCGAGCCGGTGGGGAGGACGCCGACCAGGGGCTTGCCGTCCAGCGACATGCCGCCCTTGTTCATCGCGCCGGGCTTGAGGCTCACGTCGATCAGCCCGTCGTCGGCCGTCAGGAGCACAGGATCGCCTGCGCGGTGGCCCTGCTTCAGGAAGGTACGCTTCTCGGCGTTCAGGGTCTTCAGCGAGGGCAGGACCATCATCGCGGGGGAGCGACCATAGGTCTCCTGCGGCGCTTGATCGTAGCGCGACGCGGCGAGCGGGAAGGTGTGATAGCCGCCGCGATCCATGATGCATTGGCCCTGGATGCAGGCGTAGTAGCTGGAGAACTTCTTGCCGACCGGGCCTAGGGCGCGGTGACGGTAGTCCTTATTGGCCTGGACCACATGCAGGAAGTCGAAGAGGTCTTGGCTCTGGTTCTCCAGGGCCGGCAGGAGGTTCGCCGGCAGGCGCTCCTTTCCCCACTTCTTGGCCGCCTGTAGGGCGGTGAGGCGGAACCAACGGACGAAGCCGTCAACCAAGCCCTGGTGGTTCTCCAGGAGGAACAGCTCGCCGAGCGGGATGGCCTTGTAGCGGAAGCCCGCGACCAGGTTGCCGGCTTGGTCCACGGCTTGGTCGATGAACATGCCGCCCGTGCCGAACGCGCCGAGGCTCTGGTACTGCTGCTGGTTCTGCGAGGAGAAGTTTGCGGTCGGGGCGTAGCGCAGTTTAAACAGCGTCTTGGTCGCTTGCTCATACCACAGCCGGGCCTGACGGTCCTTCATGATGTCGTCGTTGTCGGACTTCAGCCCGTGCCACACCATGTTCCGCGGCGTGAGGAGGCTGTCCAGGATCGCGGCAAAGCGGTGCAGCGCGACCATGCCGGTGCTGTCCACTTGCTGTTCGGACTTCTTCTGACCGGGCCAGTTGAAGTTGCCGTAGAAGAAGGTGTTGCGGGAGGTCGGCAGGATCAGCGCCGCGACCTCTTCCCATTGGCCCGCGAAGACGTTCCTCCAGGTCTGGAGTTGGCTGAAGAGCTGGATCGTCTCCATGAAGAGAGCTTGATCCTCGTCGGGGGTCATCGCGTAGTTCTTGACGCCGGATTGATCGGGCATAGCCTAGCGGACCTTCTGAACGGGCTGGTAGCGCGGCGGAGCCGGCACGAGCGGGATGCGTTGCACGGCCTTCAGCATCGCCTCAGTAGCCTTGCAATCGGGGCACGTGACGATGATCGGGTGGACCGATGACTTCAGCTCGCCCGAAGTGAAGGGGTCGATGCCGCAGGCGGTCTCGCCGTATTGCATGAAGTGAACGTGGCTCATTGCTGCGACCCTACCAGGCCGAAGAGTGAACCTGACGCGCCCAACAGGTCGCTGCCGTACTTCACGGGGTTGTCTTGTGTGCCGGCGAGGAGCTTCTTCTTGCGCTCCGCGTCTTGCTGGCTGAGCTGGTCCTGAAGGTTGTTCCCGAGACCGGGGAGCCCAAGCATCATGGATGCGTTCACCGCAACGCCGTTGGGCGACTGCGGCTGGGCTGTGCCAAGCGGGGTCATCGGGGTCAGGCCGGCCATGTCAGGTCTTCGTCGGGACCGTGACGCACGTGAAGGTGAAGCCCTCGACCTCGCTGTCGGCGTTGGCCTTCGCGCGCTGCTCGACCGCCTTGGCTTCGCAGGCCGCGGCGCTGGGCGCGCGGATCGCCGCGACGTAGGGCTCCCGTCCAACGGAGCTGAAGAACGTGACCACGACGAACAGGAAGATCATGCGTTTAAACTCCGGGTTGGGCGATCCCCACAACATCGGGGGTTGACCCCGACCGGAGACCGCAATCAAGCGCGGGTGTCTTGCCCTGTGCGGGAGCGCTGACACCAGGAGCGAGGATCGCCCAAGCTCACAATAGGGCTAGAAGAGATCGAAGTCAACGCCGCTGGCAACATCGTCGTTCGGCCGGCGGGTGGTCCGCTTCTCGCCAAGGGCGACCGGACGGAAGAAGCGCTTCATCATGAGGCCCTTCTGGCAGGCGGACAGGAGGTCGTCGTTGACCTTCACGATCACGCCGTCCTTGCGGTGGTACATTTCGTACTCGTGGCACCAGTCCGCCAGGTGGTTCGCCACCTTGAACCGGCCGGTCGTGATGCGCTCCTGCATTTCCATGACCGCGGCTTCAGTGCTCAGCCCGCCCTCCGGCCACGTCGCGTGCTCGGGGTGCATCAGGAGCTTGTGCTTGCGGTAGCTCGACGCCAGGGTGTCGCCCGTGCCGTCCTTGCTGCGCTGAGTGCCGTCCTGGGGCCAGAACACGGGGACCGCTGCGCCCATGTGCAGCATCGGTACGGCGTGCTGGAGGGGCAGCGCGTTCGCCATGCGAACCGTCTCGTGGACGTGGATCACGTCGTTGTCCACATCCCACAGCATCAGGTTCGCCGCGAAGGGGTGGTCGATCCCGAAGTCGATCCCCCAACCCTTCTTCCAGTAGGCGGGGATGTGGAGGATCGGCTGTTCGGTGATGGCCTCCAGCGGGTAGGGGAAGATGCGCCCGGACCCCATCATGGGGATACCACGGGCTCGGGCCTCGCGCTCGTGCGCCGGCCACGCGGCGATAATGGCTGCGCGCTTCTCGGCCGGGATGTGCTCGGCGTCCTCAATGGTCATGACGATGTAGGCGCGGCTGTCTGCCGGCTCATCCATGTACTTCGTCACGACGTTGGACCGGCCCTGGAGCGGGGTGAACGTCACCATGACCATGCCGTCCGTGGCCGTGGTCCGCGTCAGGATTTCGCTGTAGACATCCTCGGGGGGTTCTTCGTCGCACCAGTCGAAGTCGATGGGCTCGCCCTGGTGCTTCTTCTGGCCTTGCTCGTAGGACTTGAAGGTCAGCGTGCTCACGCCGTCCGGTGTGCCGTCCGACCTGTAGTGCTTGACCTGAATGGTGTCGTAGGCATCGGTGACGCCGCGGGCGAGCGACTTGTCAACGAAGTCCTCCTTCGGGATGAACCCTGTGCCGACATCCTCCTCAACACCAGGCGGCCCGCACAGCTTCTTCTGCTGCACGTCGCGGACCAGGAGGGAGGTCTCACCATCGGCCCAGGCGCGCACGGGGCGCTTCCATCGCCGGCCGGTCCACCAGTCCGGATACTTCCCGGTGAGGTGCGCCGTGGTCTCATAGGCACCAGTCTCGGACTTGCCGTTCTGGTTGCCCGCCATGAGCAGGCGTTCCTTCTTGGTCGCCCCCAGCGCCATGAACTGGAGCTGCTTCGGGTAGGGCTTCCAGAACTCGAACTTCTTAAAACGCTTCCGCTGGTCTACAGCCTCAAGCGTCTCAAGTAGCTCGGCGAGGACGGCGTTGTATGCCGCCATCGTTTAAACGTTGGTCTTGCCGGCGGCCTCGGCGTGGAGGTCATGCACCGCCTTCAGCGCCGCCTCATAGAGCTTGCGGCTCTCGTTCTTGACGGCTTCGGCGGCCGGCGGGAAGTGGGTCTCGATCCAGGTCTCCACGTCCGACTGCCAGGCGTGCAGCTTGGTCTCGGCGTCGTCAACCGCGGCGCGCAGCTTCGGCGAGTAGGCGGCGATCTCGGCGGAGACGCTGGTCTCCAGGATGGTCGCCAGGTTGCGGGCCTTGATGAACAGGGTTGTCATGTCAGTCCTCGTAGGGTTGGCCGGCGATCATCCGGTACACGTCAAGAGCCTGATAGTAGGCTCCAAGAGTTTTGACCCTAGCGCCTGTCGCGCCGAGTGTCAAGGCCGTGTGGTCGAGCCGCATCGCAGCCGTCTCGCAGCGCTCCTTCCGGATCGCGTCCTTGTCCTTCCCCAGCTCGCGCAGGGCATGGCCCAGCTTGGTCTCGCGTGCCTTGGTCACAGTAAGTCCTCCAGTCCGGCCGACGACATCGCCGGCTCCTTCACGATCTCAAACTCCGCGTCGATGACCACGCCGCGGGAACCCAGGAGCTTGATCGGGTCCATGCCTTGGCTCTCCGCGAGCTGAGCGATGCGCCGGATCATCGCCCGCTCGTCCATGTCCGACACCCTGTGGTTATGGTTCACGTCGATCTGCTGCGCTGCGTTTAAACCTGTGCGCGCCAGGATCATGTCGATGGCCTTGATCTTGACCTTGGTATCCGAGCTGTCCATCAGTAGCACCAGCTCTTCCGTGGCCCGGTGGGCGACCAGGCGGAAGCGCTCTTTGGCCAGCTCTTGGATCGCGTCCAAGACCTTCTCGTCATGCCGGAGACGATGGCCCGTGGTCTTGCACGCCTGCTGCCTCTGCTCCTCAGTCGCGCTGTCCGCTCCGTAACCGGCCGCACGCGCCGCCGCGGTTGCGTTCTCTTGCGGGCCGGTCTCAAGGAAGGCGACAACCCAGGCCCGCTGTTGTGGCGAAAGTTTACGCATGGCCGGGCCGAAGCCGGATGCATCTTCGATGGGGCGGATGGCTGGGAGGGTCTGAACCATATATCTACTATACACCAAGGTACGCGGGTGTCAACCGAAATTTTTCCGAAATTTTTCAATGACTTACGGGCGTACACCTGGGTTTACCTCTGTAAATTTTCGTGGCGCGTGATAGACCGTTGCCTAGCATTATATGCGCGGGCGCGAAACCGAGGCCCACCCCGGCCCCCACCCGGTCTTTTACATCTGTAATCTCCAGTGCAATTTACATCTGTAGTACAACAGCAGTTTACAGTCGTAACATGCGCTCGCTATATAGCGGATCGGGCATATGCAAGCGTGTGATGAGTGGCCCCGATCTAGAGGGCGTGGTGAGCGTGTGGATTACATGCGTAATGCGTACCAGGGCGCTATATACCCCTTGTTAACGTTTGGCCCCCATGCTAGGAAGGGACAACAGGAGGAATGACCATGGCCTATCACATGATCTTCGTAAGGGATGGCTCGCAATGGTCGCCACAGTTTGGCGACAGTGACCGCGAGTGCGTCAATCAAGAGCGCATCGACACCTATCTAGGTGAGCGCGGGATGCGCTTCGAGGGCGACGGGAAATACGCCTCGAAGGACATCAAGATCGTGACATTTAAACGTACGCCTAACCAAGCCGCCATTGTGGCGCAAACTGCGGAGCTGAACCGATGAATACGCAAGTCGCACGTCCGGGTCACATGGTGCCCAGTTTCCGCGTCCGTGACGACGTGGGCGGATGGGCGGGCCTCGCCGAAGACACGCCTTACGAGGCTGCAAGGGAGGCGCAAGCGGCCAGATGGCTTGAGCGCGTCCAATGGTTCGCGGGAGGCGCTTGCATCGGTTGCCTTGCCATGTGGCTTGGCCTGATCCTCTAAGGGGAGTTTAAACGATGTCTTATCTTGATCGTGGCGACGATGACGACCGTTACGAGGAGTACGCGGCCGAGGATGATCCGCCCCGCGATTGGCGAGCGGAGGCTTACGAGAACGGGGAAGAGCCCTGCATTGACGCCAGGGGCCATAGCTGGACAGTGAGCGACGAGAACGAAGAGCTTTGCTATTGCTCCAAGTGTGGATGCTACGAATACTAGAGCCCGTTTAAATCGGTTGACATCGGAAAACCCCTCATGCTAAGCGTGGGGGGTTCTCTTTTATGAGGTCTTTGAAATGGTTGACAATGCATCTGCCCCCGATGTCGGGGAAGGCCCCTATGGCGTGGAACATTCGGAAGCCGATGGCTTCTACTATCTCACGCTAGGCGGGGCGCGGACAGGCAAAAGCTTTCCCCTAGGAAAGACAGCTTACAGGAGCGCTCGACAGCTCAATGAGAAATCGAGCAATCACGCCGAGCTGCCCCCTATCTTCCTAGAGGATGAGCCCAAGCCCGCCGCAAAGCCCGCCAAGGCCCCTAAGCCCCCCAAGGCTCCGAAGGTCAAGGCGAGCAAGCCCAAGGCCCCTAAGCCGGCTGCGAAGCCCGCCGATGAGCCGAAGCCTGCGCCCGCCGTCCTGGAGTTCAAGACGGAGGCGTTCAAGGGCACGCGCGAGCAATGGCTTAACGCCTTCACGGATAAGGCGCGGCCTATCTTTGCCAAGCGTGGCTTTGAGCTACCCGTCAAGATCAGGGTGAGCGTCGGCTTCATGTTCCGCAGTCCCAAGGCCATAGGCCAATGCTGGGCGGAAAGCGCGAGCGCTGATGGACACCGCGAGGTGTTTATCAACCCCACGCAAGCCGACAGCGCGAGGGTTGCGGACATCCTGACGCACGAGCTTTGCCACACGCTCTTCGGACCTGAAGAGAAGCACGGCAAGGAGTTTAAACGTGCGGCCTATGGGATGGGGCTGGAAGGCAAGGCGACCGCTACCGTTGCGGGCGATGACTGGCGGGCTTGGGCGTTCCCCATCCTGGCGGCTCTTGGCCCCATCCCTCACGGGGCGCTTGACCCGATGTCATCCGGGATCAAGAAACAGACGACGCGCCTTCTCAAGTGTGAGTGCGACGTGTGTGGTTTCATCTTCCGGGCGACCGCGAAGCACGTCAACGGGAAGGCTCTCCGCTGCCCCGACGACGATTGCGGCGGGATCGTCAAGGTTGACGGAGGAGACGAAGGCGAGGGCGAATAGCCCTTGACAGACCCTAGGCCCCGTGGCATTGCTGCGGGGCCTTCTCTTCGTGTCCACAACAGGATTTAAACGCATGTCCCGCCTCTATCTCTTCACCCTTCCCGTCCGCACAAACGCGGGCCTTACGTGCGAGCTGGCGCGCAAGCGCTGGGCGGCCGAAGCTCTCAAGCTCTGCGGCGGAGTGACTGAACCTCAGTCGTTCCACAAGGGCGTGCGGGACAATGGGGATGGACAGACCTACCGCGAAGAGGTCGCGGAGTACAAGGTCGCCACGGATAAGGCGACGTTCGCCCGCCTCCTCGCCTTCGCCTTCGATCAGTTCCCGGATCAAGAAGCGATCTTCACCGCCGACCTGGGCGAGTGCGCCATTCACACGCGGCCGGCCGCCGATGTCAAAGCGGCCTAGCCGTACCGTCCGCATCCCGGTCGGGGCGCAGGTGGCGGCGCTGGCGCGAGGCTTGAAGGTGAAGCACGCTCCCGGCTCTCAAGCCCGGACGTGGCTGAAGGGTCCGCCCTCTCACCTCTCCCGCGCCGACGCGAAGCTCCGAAAGTTCTGACGTTTAAACGAGACCCTCTGG
>QGNH01000880.1_pt1 | contig 15843 bp, 22 predicted proteins | sample 1735481 | NCBI WGS metagenome assembly QGNH01 (sample SAMN09239004, study PRJNA386568) | Viral metagenome, whole genome shotgun sequencing project. | reverse complement strand
GGCCGCGCTGATTGCTAGGACGGAAGTTTCAAAGTTATCTACTTCTTTGACTCAGTCGAGGTCTGAGGATATAGGTATTAAGTGGTATTGCTGGAAGACTTCCGAAGATGGTCGCGTAAGATCGTCCCATAGGCACATGAGTGATGTATTGATCCCATGGAGCAGTGCCCCCTCGCCTGAGCGGTTGGACGGGATACGTTCTGTTGGCCATTACCATGCGGGCGAGATATGGAATTGCAGATGTTATGCTGAGCCAGTTATTGAGGTTGATTACCTTGATTTTCCGCATAAGGTTTATTATGGTGGACAGATTTTATCGATGAGTAGAAAACAGTTTGAGGGGGTAATGTGACGTGGATAACTCAGAACCAAAGTTAAAAGATAGCCATACCATAGCAATAGACACCTTAAGAGAAATTGCACAAGATGGTGACCAATCAGCAGAAACTAGAGTCGAGGCAAGCAAACTACTTCTTGAATGCTATTAAGGAGGTGGTCACCATACTTAAACGTGGTCAATAATCCTTAAATGTAAACTTATTATGTGTGTCTGACTATGAATATAGCAGAGTAGCGTGTTTAGACCATATTGCTGACATTGGCGAAATGGTCTTTTATTATGCCTGAAAACGAGCGAGAGGAGGTGAGAAAGATANNTATAGCAAGAGCATATTACGCATCAAAAATAAGTACTAATAAGGCAAGAACACCGGAAGGCTACTTGATTTGTTATAACTCTGCAATTGGTAGAACTGGTTGGCAAGAGTACATGCCAAAGGAATTAGGGCTACAAGGTAATATCCCGGTGCAGTTATACCGTGGCGAAGAAGAAGTATTTTGTCCTGCCTCCATTGCAAGCTTCGAAGGGAAACCAATTACCGATGAGCATCCTCAAAACTGGGTATCTCCTGAAAATATTAATTCCTATATGAGGGGCGTTACCACTAATGTCAGGCGTGGTATTGACGCAGATAGTGATCTATTGCTTGCTGACCTTATAATTTATGATCCTGTGATCATATCAGGTATTGAAGCAGGTAAAAGGGAATTATCGGGTGGTTATGACTATGATTGTGTGCCACTTGCTGAAGAGGGTAGGTATGCACAAACAAATATCCGTGGTAATCACGTTGCCATTGTCCGAGAAGGGCGGGCAGGATATCGAGTTGCCGTAAAAGACTCAAAACCACAAAAAGAAAGGGGTAAACCGAAGATGATTAATAAAGAAACAATTTGGGGTAAAATGTTTAAGGCATTTGCCGTAGATGCAGATCCAGAAGAATTGGCTGCTGCATCTAAGATGATGCACAAAGATGAGAAAGAGGGAACGGATGCAGATCCAGCAGTTGAACCTGTTGCCGCTAAAGCCGTTACGCCTAAGGCTGCCGATGCTGAACCTGTAGTTGATGCTACTGCCATAATGTTAAAACAAGTCCTTGAAAAGCTAACAGGCATTGAAGGTCGCATTTCTGCATTGGAACAAGCTGAAAAAGCTGAAGTGGCCCCTAAGGATGCACTTGACGAGCTAGAAACAGAGTTAACTAATGGCGAAGGAATGCCAGAAGGGCAAGAACTTGGCAATGAAGAAGGCGCAGTCACGATTGATCCTGAGACATTGCAGGATGCAGCACCAGTAAGTGATCCAAGTGATAGACCTGTTAATACCATCCAAGGCGCTGATAGTCGTACTGCAGTGATGATGGCGTTGAAGGTTGCAAGACCTATTGTTAATGCAATTAAAGATCCTGTTGAACGTAAAAAAGCACAGGACAGTATGGCTAGTGAGTTTAGAAAACAGTTAAGCGTAACGCCTAATAAGACTAATGCTTATGCGGCCATGACTCAACCAGCAAAGGCTAAAGATGCTGTCAAAGAAGATGATAGCCAAATTGGTATCAACCTTAAAAACAAATTCAATCCACATTATAAAAATAAAAAATAGTAGGGGGTTTTAAATATGCCTGGTAGTGTAATTGGAACAGTAATGAACATTGGTTATCCTGGTAGTTTTTCGCGCAATGGCGATTGTATAATCGTACCTAGAGGAATTAAATCAACCGATACTGTAGGTGTAAGTTTTGGCGATCCTGTAGTCTTAAATACAGATAATACCTATAGCAAGTTTGGTGCAGCTAATACAGCAATTCAATTCGCGGGCATTGGTATCCGTGAGGTGAAGCAAACTGCGGATTATTATAATCCTGCAGGTAAGTATAATCCTGGCGACTCGGCGGATGTAATTGTCCGCGGTACTGTTTGCGTGGTTTGTAATGTCGGGATTCCTACCGCATGGGGAGATGTATATGTCCGAACTGTATTGAATGGCGCTATTCCTGCTGGTGTAGTCGGCGGATTTGAAGCAACGGCTGATGGAACTAACAGCATATTGTTAACAAATGTTAAGTTCAACACTGGCAATATGGATGCCAACAAAATGGTCGAAGTTGTTATCATAATTAGAAACGCATAGGAGGATTGGATATGAATTTGTTAAAAACGAAAGGGGTACAGACTTCAACCTTATCTGTCCCTACTTCACTTAAAGCGCAGGATGCCGCTACAGCTGGTGGTATGGCTTTCCTAGTTGGTGAATTGGAAAAGAGAGATGCAAAGCTACGTGAACCGTTAACATCTGTAACCTATCCGCGGGATATTGTTATCCGAACTGGTGGCGGTTGGGTAGAATCAACCTCTGCATACAACGTAAGTTATGCGGATAGTGCGGGCGCTGATGGTGGTATTGTAAATGGTCAGAGTAACGCTATTCCTGTAATGCAAGCTGATATCGGAAAAGATATTTTCAAGGTATTTAACTGGGCACACATCCTTAAAGTTCCTTTCCTTGATCAAGCCAAGTTACAAAATATCGGCCGCTCATTAGATGATATTCTTGATAAGGGCATTCGCTTGAACCATGATAAGACAATGGATTCTAATGTATATCTAGGTTTCCCTAAATACGGTACCTATGGCCTTGTTAATAGTCCTCAGATTGCACGTGCATCTGCTGTTAATGGCGCTACTGTAAGTCCTCTGTGGTCAAGTAAAACACCTGATGAAATTCTCAATGATGTTAATGCGGTAATGAATAGTACGTGGGCAGCTAGTCAATATGATCTTACTGGCATGGCTAATCATATTCTTATTCCACCCGCTCAATATGCAAGACTGGTAGCTACCAAAGTTAGTTTAGCAGGGAACATGTCAATCCTCGAATTCTTGCTTGAAAATAACATTGGCAAGAATCAAGGAATTGATCTTTTTATTGCTCCTTGCAGATGGTGCATAGGAGCTGGTGCAGGCGCTACTGATCGCATGGTTGGTTACGCGAATGATGAAGATCGCGTACATTTGGATCAAACAATACCTTTGCAACGCGTCATGACTGCTCCTGATGTTGGTCAGTTGGCTTACTTGACGGCTTACGCTGGTCAGTTCTCACAAGTTAAATTCTTATATAACGAGCCAGTAGCTTATACTGACGGTATCTAAATAATAGGAGGAATCATAACAATGCCAAGAATTTTTACAAGAAAAGCATTTAAGTTTGTTAATCAAGAGAGTGGCGAGTCTGTAACTACTGCGCCACTCTCTTTTGCTGATGTTCCTGATTGGGCAACTAAAGACCGAATGTTTGGCTGGGGCGTAAATGATGAGGATATTGAAATCATCGAATCTCGCCAAGATGAATCTGATGCAGAGAACGGCAAATATAAACGTAAATCAAAGAATACTGCTGATACGACACAAGATGATGTACCACCAGTAGCATAAGTAGGTGATCGAATGTTTGATCCTGCATTAAACCTAAATAATTCAATAGGTGGGATGCCTGTATTGGCTACCACCGCTTCTAATATAAGGGTGGGGGATAATCCCCTTTACCTATTAGAAGATTTTTACTCTAATTATCCTGCATATGGTCCCCGTGGTATAAGCCCTGCAATAACTTATCTGGTTGATCCTATAATTATTCAAATGTACATCAACCTGGCTGATGCCAGTATAAAAGAAGTACGTTGGCACTCTGGATGGAAGATTGCAATGGGTTGGTTTATTGCTCATTTTATTACGTTATATTTACAGGGAATGGCTGATGCAAATAGTACAGCTGCACAGGTGACTGCTAAAGGACAGACCAAGGGCCTTATGGCTTCAAAGTCTGTTGGTGACGTATCAGTAAGTTATGATTTTAGCTCTATAGCGCAAGACCTTAATGGGTGGGCCGCATGGAAGCTAACAATCTATGGCCAACAATTAGCCACTATGGGAAAAATAGTAGGTAAGGGTGGTAAGTACATATGGTAGGTACCGCCACTCTTACTACTAGGGATAAAATGGACGTGATGCGTAAAGCTGTTACAGAATTACAAAAGCTTGAAGTGTATGTTGGAATCCCTGAAGCGAGTAGTGCGCGGAAAGATAGCAGTGAGTTAAGCAATGCTGAACTTGCTTATATGCATACGCATGGTGTTAGGCGATTAGCCATGATTGAGGATATGAAATTTGATATTGATCATGGATCGACATACAGTAAGGCGCACCAAATGTACATTCAAGTTAATGGCTCTCCTTTGTGGAAATCTCCACCTAGACCAATCATTGAGCCGGCAATTGAAAACAGTAAAGATAAAATAGCTGAGCAACTTGCAATAGCTGGAGGTATGGCCTTAGATGGTAATCTGCAAGGGGCAAAGGATCAGTTAGAGAAAGTGGGCATGTTAGGTCAAAATATAGTCAGAGCATGGTTCGTTGATCCAAAGAATGGCTGGCCTGAGAATTCACCAATTACTATTGCTGCAAAAGGGAGCGACAAGCCCCTTATTGATACTGGGGAACTTAGAAAAGCAATTACTTATGTAGTAGGTGATAGAAATGATTGATGTATCGGAATTAATAGTTGATCCTGATTTTGCTCAACCTTATATAGTGCATCGTAAGTCTGGCGCATGGTCGGAAGGTGTATTTGTAGAGGGTGAGTCACCATTGCCGTTTAATGGCATAATCATAGCAGCCAATACTAAAGACGTTAACATGATGCCCGAGGGTGACAGAATCGCAGGATTGATGGTATTTTACACAACGGCTGACAAACCTATTTTTGTTACTAGAAACCTATCTGAAGACCAAGGAACAAGTGATGAAATAGAATGGCGGGGTGAACGATATAAGATAATGCAGACATTCCCATATAATGATTATGGCTATATTAAGGCAGTTGGCACACGGAAAGTAGGCGACTGATGGCAGATATATTTTTAACACTGAAACAAATAGAAAACCTGTTTTGGAATGTAACAACTCAGATGTTAGGGCTTGATCCTGCACTGCCTGCCAATGCAAGTAAAGTTCGTATTGCGTGGCCTACAGATGGAGCCCCCAGCTGGAAGATAACTGATGATGTAGTATTTATTCGCATAGCTGATGCTGATGATCCAATTAATGTTCTACGTGATACTGATATGACCGTATTGAATGCAGACAATGCAAACCAAGCTACGGCATATACGCGAGTAGTATCAGTGTATTTTGTATGTTACGGTCCTAATAGTTTCGACAATGCTTTTATGATTAGAAACAATCTTTATAAACAAAAATACAGGGACTTACTTAATGTTAAAAGCTTTTATTTAATTCCACAAATAGGCTCCCCAGCACGTAGGCCAGAACTGTTATCAGGTCAATGGTGGGAAAGAAGTGACTTGTCGGCAAACTTTAACGAGCTAATTCAGTTCAATGAAACGGTTCCATATATCAAGTCTGCAGTTATTCCAATTGCTACAGATGATACTACAGAAACAATTGAGGTAACGCCTGAGTCTTCTGATACTGGCGTTCACATCATACCAAATTGAAAGAGGTGATTTTATAAATGACAACTCCTACAACTCTTAGTTTAAATAAGATTGTTAATGTTGTTGTGTCGGTGTCGCCACTAGCCGCGCCGCGTAATGGATTTAATCAAGCGCTGATTGTTGGGCCCAGTACGGTAATTCCTGCACTCGAAAGATTAAGATTTTATTCAAATACGGACGATATGCTGACTGATGGCTTTACGAATGCAAGCGCTGAATACTTAGCAGCTCAGATCTATTTCAGTCAAAGTCCTGCACCGACTCAACTATGGGTAGGTAGGTATGATATGACAGGCGCTGAAACCATGCTAGAGGCAGTACAGGCTTGTCGATTAGCTAATAGTCAATGGTATCCTGTATTTGTGTGTGATGCTACAAAGACTGATCATTTAGCGATTGCCGCGTATATTGAGACTGCCACGCCTGCAAGTACATACTTTGGTACTACTGCTGATGCTGATGTTCCGACTGCTACTGAAGATAATGTCCTGTTAACCTTAAAAGGTTTGCTCTATACAAGGACGTTCATGCAATACTCTACGACTAGTCTTTATGCTATATGTGGTGCTATGGGGTACGCTATGGGGCAAAATACTGGTCTAAATGGATCTGCATATACGCTGAAGTTCAAAAATGAGGTAGGCGTAGCAGTAGAGCCATTAACAGGAACGCAAGTATTGAACATTGAAGGTGCGAATGGTAATTTGTATCTGAATTACGGATATTACTACAATATCTTTGAACAAGGCGTATCTAGTTCAGGAAGGTTCTTTGATGAAGTTCTAAACCTTGATATGTTGGCCAATAATATTCAGTTGAATATCATGGACGTTTTATACCAAAATTCAAAAGTCCCTCAGACTGATGAAGGTGTATTGCAGTTAATCCATGCTTGTAACCAGGCGTGTGATTTAGCTGTTGATATCGGATTCCTAGCACCTGGATTATGGACAGGGGTTACAGTATTGAATTTAAAAAAGGGTGACACTCTCCCAAATGGTTATTTGGTGCAGGCGCCTGCAATTAGTACGCAATCTGATGCAGACAGACAAGCGCGTAAATCACCACCTCTATATATTGCAATTAAAGAGGCAGGAGCAATTCATTCAGTATTAATTGGTGTTTACGTAAATCGTTAGGAGGTAAAAAATGGCTAATACATCATATAGTTTTCTTGATCTAGCAGGCGTAATTGTTCATCCTTCATTGGGGATTTATACTTTCACAGGCGAGGGGGTGGGTAGTGTAGCAGTTGCAATGGCAACCGAGAAAGTATCTCAGGAAGTGGCTGCTGATGGTAGTGTAATGTCATCGTGGGTAGCTGGTGATAATGGTACTATTACAATTTCATGTCAACAAACATCACCTGTCCATAAATGGTTGCTTAATTGGTACAATTATATAAAATTTGCCAGTACCAATGAAAAGTTTGCAGGATCAGGGACTATCCGTAATACACAGGACGGAACAAGTCATGTCTTTACTGGGGCTGCACCTGGTAAAATACCTGACAAACAATACCAAGCGCAAGGACAGCAAGTGGCATGGGTATTAAATTGCGCTGATATCCAAAGCGTAACAGCATAGGAGGAGGGATATTATGTCTTTCCTCGATACTGTTATTGGGGTTGCTACAGTATTAAAAAATAATAACAAAAGATCATCATATAGCTTTTCAGCTCTTGCCGGTGTAATATCACATCCATCATTGGGTATTTATACTTTTACGGGTCAAGGTATAGGGGATATAAATGTAATTATGGCCGCCGATCACACAGTACATGAAACGTCTGTTGATGGCGGTATTTTTGTGATGCAAATCCCGGGTGATAATGGAACAATGGCTATATCGATGCAACAAACATCAAGCTTTCATATATGGCTGCTTAAGTGGGCTAATCATCTGATAGCATCTAGCACTGATCGCGCCGAATGGGCTCGAGCGACAGCTATACTCAGAAATACAGAAACTGGTGAAAGTCATATAATAACGGGTATTTCTCCTGGGAAGATACCTGATAAATCATACCAGGCGCAAGGTCAACGTGTCACATGGGTATTGATGTGCGCCAACATTGAGAATACAACAGCATAGGGGGATATACATGGACGGTGAACAAAAAATAATTCACTTAGGGGATCGACAATTTTTAATAAAGAAAATGACTGCAAAACAAGGTTCTTGGATTGCAATGCAGTTATTTACTAAATTGATTCCTATTGGTATTGCTGCATTCGGCGATATGAAAAAAGCCAATTCGATGATCAAACCGGAAGATATTAAAAAGATGAATTTTAAAATGCCTGATTTATCAGCAATTCAAAAGATATTTACAGAGGATGAATTTTATCGACTTCAAGATACTTGTTTGAGTTGTTGCTATGAAGTATTAAAAGGTGGTAATATCCCTGTCATTGGTGATAATGGGGCATGGGGAGTCCAAGGTCTAGAGCATGACACAATTAAGGTAATGTCGTTGACTATTAACGCTTTAACATTAAGCGTGGCGGGTTTTTTCGAAGGAAACGCACTGAAGGAATTAATTCAATCCCTATCGGGTTTGAGCCTGTTCGGTGTGAGTCGGTAGATGAATTCCTTATGGCTCCTGTTATGTGTAAAGACTGGCAACAATGTCAGGCATCAGATGGAACCTATAACATTGATGATTTGCTAGACTGGCACGAAATGGCTGAAGTTAAGAATGAAAATAAGCGCAGAGCAGAAATAGCAGCCGAGCAGAAAGGAGCTGGATAACTATGATGGATACCATAAAGGATTATTTAGTTGGGCTAGGATTCTCTGTCAACATGAATGAGTATAACCAAGCCCAAAAAACAGTAAAAGATTTAGGATCAGTTATCCAGTCCCAAACGTCCGGCATGGCTAAAAACTTTACAGTTGCATCGGTAGCTATTGCAGGCGTATTGGTAGGGATAACCTCCGCTATTGCGGGCGTTATATCTAAAGTTGCTGATCTAGATATGGAATATCAAAAATTAGCATTGCATATGTGGACCACTAAGGAACAAGCCAAAGAAATGAAGCTGGCTTTAAATGCTATGGGTGAATCCGCTGAAGATGTTGCGTGGATCCCTGAACTTAGAGCGCAGTATGACAGGCTTATCCAGTAAGGCAGACAAATGCAGACTCCTGGTGATGCTTCAGGGCAATTAGCAAACATGCGCCAAATTGGTTTTGAATGGCAACGTATGAAACTTGAAGCTCAGTATTCGTTAGAATGGGTAGCTTACTACTTGATTAAATATTTAAGTGGGCCACTCAAAGGGGTAAAGGATAGCCTAAAAGATTTCAATGATAAGATATCGCAGACTATGCCACAGTGGACTGAGAAGGTTGCTAGGTGGCTAACGATGATCATCAACTTAGGTAAGTCGGGCGTGCGGTTTATGAGCGATATGGTAGATGGTGTTATGAAGTTATTTGACCAACTGCCTAAAGGGGCAAAAATATTGGTCGCATCACTTCTTGGCATTGGATCACTCTTAATAATGTCTCCTGTTAAGCTATTTATTGTAGCATTGGGATCGTTATTAATATTGCTAGAAGATTTCTATGGTTATATTGATGGCAGAAAATCCAGTAAAACATTGGCACCAATATGGGGTAAGATGATTGAATGGTTTGATATTCTTGCTCAATGGAAAGAATCTCCTGATGTAAAAAGTTTCATTAATGATTTAGACAGTATAGGAAAAATGTTTAAAGAATTAATAGTGATGCTAATTGATAAAGGAGCTATAAAAGAAATAGGTTTGTTTTTATGGGATAGTTCCAGGGCAATAAAAAGCCTCGCAAAAGGCCTATGGAGTGTTTTCCTAAATATCAATAAAATATTTGGAATTAAAAGCCATGGTTTTGTGAGTACAGTAGTTGAAGCAGTAAGGGAATTAGCTTTTATGGGCAGAGCTGTTGCGGCAATACTTGAGATGGTTGGACTAGTAATGCAAAGAGATTTTGCGGGAGCTACCATTAGAGGCAAAGAGTTTATGAAAGACTATCAGCAACATGTAGAGCATGTAAAAAGGTTTAATAAGGGTGAAGAAGATGGCAACGGGTCAACTCGTAGCTGGGATAGCGGTGATGGTAGTTTTGAATCCTTTGTTAACGCTATATCAGGTAACGAATCAGGTGGGGATTATGATGCTTTAAATAAAAGAACTGGCGCCGCTGGTAAATTTCAAATCATGCCGGAAAACTGGCCTAGTTGGTCAGAGCAAGCGGGACTTCCTGAAGGATCAGAAATGACACCTGACAATCAAGAATTAGTTGCAAGATATATGCTTAAACAACTATATGATGCGCATGGAGCTAGGGATGCCGCTATAGCGTGGTATGGTGGCGAGAGTGCTATTGACTATTCAGAGTCAGCAAAGAACCGCAAGCAAGGTCCTGCACATGATGAGCCTAGTATCAATGAATATGCTGATAATATCACTAGTAGGATGGGTAGCTACACTGATGCTGCGGATGTATATGCTGGTTATCGTGATAACGCTGTATCTTCTTATGCGCCTACACCTAGCTCATCTAATTCGAATAATTCTTCTACATTCACTACAGGTGATATTAATGTTAATGTAACTAATGATGAAACACAGATTGCCAAAACGGTAGAAATAAATATAAAGGATTCTAACGGCAAAACTATAGCCCGCCAAGCCCGTGAATTTGGGTTATACGCATGAGTTTAAATAATATTTCACTCGTATGGGGAACATTTAACCGAATTAAACAATTGACCTCAGCTGCTAGTGCTATACCTACTGCACCAAAAAGTAAAGGACCATGGCGACCTACGCAATGGCAAGGGTTACCAACTGACGTAAAACAGCTAATATTAATTAAGACTAATATCGGTGGATTTTTCTTTGATGCAGTATTGCGGGAAGATCATACTGAAACTGTAAAAATAACTGAACATCCTGTTCAGACTGGTGCAAACATATCTGATCATGCGTACAATCTACCTGCTAAATTAACAATGGAAATAGGCATGAGTGATGCTATGGATAGCATGGTTGCTGGACAGTTTACCGGGTGGTATACAAAGTCTGTATCAGCTTATCAAATGCTAAAACAATTAAAAGAAGCCCGGTTGCCTCTAAAAGTGTTAACCCGGCTTAATCTTTATGAAAATATGGTCATCGAGGAAATGAATACTAACGATGATTTTAAGACTCAAAATGGGTTAAGATGCACGGTAACAATGAAAGAGATATTTGTTGTAGAGGTAAGCAAAACGACTGTTAGCGCAAGGCCTCAGACAACAGGGCAGACTAATAGGAATACGCAACAACCTACAGTTCTACTACCAACGGCGGCAAGGGCACTTGAAGATGTGGCAACAGGAACTAATTAAGGGGGTGAATCATGGCAACACAGGTTATTCCACTAACGACTGAACCTAATCAAACTTTTCAAACAACATTATCAGTAGATGGTCAAAATATTATCTTGTCACTGACGATTAGATATAATGAAGTTGCAGGCTATTGGGTTATGACTATTACTGACCCAGCAACAAATATCATTCTGCTTGATTCTATTCCTTTAATTACTGGTGCTTATCCGGCTGCTAATGTGCTGGGGCAATATGCTTATCTCGGTATTGGCAGTGTTTATGTGATTAAGGCTAGCGCGGTAGCGATGGATTACCCTGATAGCACTAATTTAGGTACTGACTTTGTGCTGGTATGGACGGACTAAAAGCTATCTCTTTTTTGTAATATAAACTCCTGGGATGGAAGTTGGTTGAAAAATACTATTTGGAGTGTCTCCTATTATTTTATTAGGTTGAGTATTTTGTTCTTTTTCATCGTATTCTTTAAAATAGTCAGGATTTAATTTTAGCCATTCGTAAAATTCGACTATATTATTAGATATTGCTTCATAATCTGAATTTAATCTTATCGATATAAAAGTATCAAACCAATAGATTGGATAAGCGGATTCATCCATAAATAATAACTTATCAGCAGTAAATGTACTATTTGGCAAATCGAAAGTTCCTTCTATCGAATAGTATCTAATTTTATCTAAATAATCAGTTGTATATTCATAATTATTAATAAAAGTGGTAGCCAGTGTAAACATTTTTTTATTACCAGTATCATTTTTAGGAAGATAATATAGTCTGACAGAAAAAGTACGTGAATTTTCGTAATTTAAATAGATTTGAGCTTGCCTTAAATCGTCCGTATCAATATAAACAGCAGTGTTGTCGTTTGATAACGCAATTAAATACGTAGTTGCTTTTCCTTGAACTGTGGTTGTTCTAAATTGTGGAGTTCCGTTATTTGCAAATGTTGTTTGTGGAATTAATGTAATGATACAAAATAAAATTATTAGAAGCAGTATTTTTCTCATAAAAACATCTCCCTTATCATATAATAATATGTTTTTCAATATCCTTATATTTTATTCCTTCTTTTTACAAAATTATCTGAGGTGATGCTATGAGCGACTTTTTATATGGCCGAAAATGTAAAATTTTAATTGCCAACCAAAATAATGATGCATGGGACGTATCGCAACTACGATGCATTTTTAAGGTTGAAAAATCGGTATTCCCCAATGTGAACTTTGCGGAAGTGAAAATATATAACCTCAATGCAGATACTGATATTTCCATTATTAAAGAGGGTGTCCGCATCGTCATTGAAGCTGGGTACGATGGATTTATCCAAACTGATACCATTCAAAACGGCGAGTCAATAAAAGTCCAATCACCTAAACAATATGGTAAAATATTTGAGGGTGAACTGGTCCAGTATTTACATGACCGCGAGGATAATATTGATTATACCTTAACGCTGATTGCCTATGATGGCGACACTCTCAGTAACCGTAGCTTTATAGATTTCAATGTAAACAAAGGCATGAATCATCGTCAAATTATTAACCAAATTGCAACACAGGCTACCAGTTCTGCAGATGTGGGACATATATCTCCAGATATAGGCAGTAAGACTTTACCGCGCGGTAAGGTCTTTTTTGGTGCTCCGAAAGGCTATTTGCGAGATATAGCGCGAGATAATAATGCAAACTTTTGGATTGATGATGGACAAATAGTAATTGCTAAAGTAACTGATATACCCCCAGGGCAGGCGTTGGTACTATCGCCTACGACTGGCCTCATAGGCGTACCGCATCAGACACAGGAGGGCATACAGTACCGCTGTTTACTCAATCCATCTATTACGCTAAGAAGTATGGTTAAAATCGATAATTCTATTGTTAGATTAATGAAATTGCAGGCTTCACAAAGTGCGCTAGGGACAGTTTTTGCCCTGCAATCCCCCCTTGATGCTGACGGCCAATATACAACGGCTAAAGTAGTGCATACGGGCGATACCAGGGCAAACGAATGGTACACGGATGTTGTTGGTATTAGTCATAACGGCATAGGCGTACTACCTATGCTTATGTCTAATCCAACACAAAGTCCAAATAGATAGGTGGTGATTATTTGTTATCTCTAAATGAGAGAGTACAGGATCCTAATGAGATGTATAAGCGCATGAACGAGAATAGTGCATATGATTTGCGTGTTGCATCTCCTGGTATCATTCAGAGTTTTAATAGTGCGACACAGACAGCAACTGTTCAGCTTGCGATCCGCGAGAAAATCAATATTGATGGGAATGTTAGTCATGAAGAAATTCCACCATTACTGGATGTACCTGTTTTTATGCCTAGGGCGGGTGGCTACTGCTTGACGTTGCCAGTAAGCGTAGGTGACGAATGCCTAGTGATCTTTGGGGACAATTGTATGGATGCCTGGTGGCAGTCTGGTGGAGTGCAGAACCAATTAGAAAAGCGCAGGCATGATTTATCAGATGGGTATGCTCTTATTGGTATTTGGAGCCAACCAAAAGTAATATCGGGATACTCGGCAAATAGTGCTCAGCTAAGGAATGAGTCGGGATCTGTAATGATTGAACTTGCTGGATCTACAATTAATATCGCAGGTGGCGATATCAACCTTGGCAGTAATACCACTATTGATGGTAAAAACTTTTTATCTCATACGCATTCTGATCCCCAGGGTGGTAAAACAGGCGGTGTGACATGACAATGAAATATAGGAGATTATCAGACAGTGACGACTATGTTTTTGGGCAATCCAACCAAGACTTTTATAGTGGCGTTGATGCTGTAGCTCAGGCTATTTATACACGCTTAAAACTACTATATGGCGAGTGGTGGGAGGATCTAAAGGATGGTTTACCATTGTTTGAAAATATTCTAGGAACATCTGGCAGTCCTCAAAATAAGAAAGCTATTGATGCATTGATTAGCGAAAGAATTTTAGGAACCTTAAATGTCATAGGAATTACTGATTTTTCGAGTAGTTTTGATGCAAGTACTAGAGCGTACACATTTCAAAGCACAGTCAATACCGCCTTTGGTCAAGTGACTATTGGCAATTAGGAGGTGATTTATAAGTGGCTTATTTCCCCCCATTTATTGATTCAGCGGGGCTCCATATTCCTATATATTCAGATATTCTTGCTGATCTCATAGCACAAACTCAGCAAATTTTTGGAGCCGATATTTACTTGGGAATAGACAGTCAAGATTACCAATTTTTATCTATTTTAGCTTTAAAACAGAATGATACGCTGCAAGCAATCCAACTCGCCTATAACAATCGCAGCCCGGTTAGCGCTATTGGGAGTGCTCTCGATGGGCTGGTCAAAATAAATGGCTTGACGCGAAAGGTACCCTCTTTTTCCACTTGTGTAGTTATTTTATCCGGAGTTCCTGGAACATCAATTTCAAACGGTATCGTAACTGATATCAATAATAATCGCTGGGATTTACCCGCTCAGATAAGTATTGGCGCTAATGGATCAGTATCGGCAGCTGCACAATGCGAAACCTTAGGGGCGATCACGGCTTTATCTGGAAATATTAATGGGATAGCGACGCCTACAAAAGGGTGGATTTCTGTAACTAATACCGTATCTGCGGTATCAGGAATAGCCGTGGAAACTGACTCGCAATTGCGGGCCCGGCAAGATATTAGCACCTATTTACCATCGCAAACGTTACTCGCCGGTACCACAGCTGGAATCGCTTCTGTGCTTGGAGTTACTCGTTATCAGGTATACGAAAATGACACGGGAACTGCTGACGCCAACGGACTTCCGCCGCACAGCATAACAGCAGTTGTCGAGGGCGGGATCGATGGTGATATAGCCAGTCAAATTCATAGCAGAAAAGGGATTGGTTGTTATACCAATGGGACCACTATGGTTCTGGTTGCTGATTCATATGGCAAGAACACTACTATTAGATTTTATCGTCCCTCTTATGTTCCTATATTTGTAAATATAAATGTAACTAAAATGGCTAGATATACTGACAATATGACAGCGGCTATTCAATTAGCGATTAGCACCTATTTAAATAGCCTGCAAATTGGAGAAACACTTGTGTTTTCCGTTTTAAACGCTGTGGCAATGAGTGTACAACCGAATTTATCAGCTCCCGTATTTGCTATCACGGCGGTTACAACTGCAAAAACAATAAATCCAACAGGAACTGTAGATATTCCGATTGCCTTTAACGAAGTTACACAAGGAATTCTTGACAATATCGTAGTAACCGCAACATAGAAGGGAGGGGTGATTAGTGGCAAGCAGACCAATAGAATATTATCAAAATCTGATCACGTCAGAACATCGCGACAAACCTAATTTCGTAAACTATCTAACTTCTAATCTTGGGTCATATTCTGATACCAGTGATATTATAGATCGGTTAGATGCTTATTTCGATATCGATAATGTAAGCGAATATCCTTATTTAGATTTTTTCCCTGGGTATGTCGTTGGATACACCTCTGGAAAATTCATTGCCAGTACGGATGGTGCCCAATTAGATATACTAGGGGAGCTTATTGGAATTGGTCGCGTTGTAAACTTTAATCCCACTGATGGCAGTAGTCCTATACTTTCT
>QGNH01001594.1_pt1 | contig 15854 bp, 22 predicted proteins | sample 1735481 | NCBI WGS metagenome assembly QGNH01 (sample SAMN09239004, study PRJNA386568) | Viral metagenome, whole genome shotgun sequencing project. | reverse complement strand
GATAGCCGACCGTCATTCGTTCCGTTGTTACCAGGTCTTATTTGACTTAAAGGCTCGTTAGGATATTTAGTTTGCGCGGCATTTTCGTTCGCTTTTAAGGCGGCAGATAAACGCTGTATTTGTTTGACTGCGTCTTGAGGTGATAAGCGTGATAACTGCTCGATGGCAGCCATCTTTGTTCGGTCTTTGCCAAGTTCGTACATAATATCAGCAGTATTATCAGCATATTTTGTTGCTAAATGCACTGCGTTATAGAACTTAGAATAATCGACACCATCCATGACATCGTCAAAATCAGCATACTTTTGCTTTCCTGTCGACAGTTTGTTGAAGAATTCGTTTGCTATGTCCTGCGCTTCTTTTTGCTGGTATTGCTGTGCATCATTGGTACGTGCTTCTTCCTGCAAACGTTGCGTTTCTTTCGCAATTAAATCCTTAACATATCTCTCATCTAGTCCTGCATGATTTTGCGGCTGCGTCGAAGCAGCATTACTTGAATTGATTTGAGAACGTTTGTAGCTTTCTATAGCTGCATCTTTCTCTCTCTTAACAATTCCATTCAGTTCTACTTGAGAAAATCGTCGTTCTACTGGTGCTTCTGCCGGTTGTGGCGCAGGAGCAGGTGTTACAGGCGCAGTATTGTCTACTGACGCGCTCATTCCTTGAGCTTCATCCATTAATAAGACTTCCTTGTCTTTGACTATCTATCCCCGTCACGGTTAGCCCAAATATCGAATTGGTATCGAGCTATTGACCCCGCTACGGTATTCCTTATCTTTAGCGTAAGTGGCTGAGGATTTTGTCCGACGTCCTTGTCATGAACAAAACCCATCACTATAAGAGTATGATAATTGAATAGAATGTCAATAGTTTTGGTGGAGAGGCTAGGATTTGAACCTAGGAATCACGAGGAGGATTTACAGTCCGCTTGCTTTAACCACTTGCATACTTCTCCATGGCTGCCCAAGCACGGATCGAACGTGCAATCTCTGATTAACAGTCAGACGTTATACCATTTAACTATAGGGCAATTTGGACATAAAATGACCAACCAACTCCTTCTGTGATGAACAGATGAGATGGTAGCGGAAACACGAATTGCACGTGCGTTCTTCTGCTTATGAGATAGACGAGATACTACTTCTCCATTCCGCTATTGACAGCGTAGTAGACTATTAAGGAACGTAACGTGGTTTTCCGTCATTGCTAGGCTTATATTCGCCTTTGCGCATCTTGGAACCCATTTTGCCACCTTGCCCGACTTCCATCATAGCGCGGCCAACAATTTTACGATGAATGCCGTCATTGTTTTTAGACATGACGCCATCTTTTTTCATCATTTTCTTTTCTTTCATTTCTCACAATCCTTATGTTTGTTGATCAACTGTTCTAATTGTAATTCTATTTTCGTAAGTCTGTCGATAACTTCGCTATCTGACACAGACACGTGCCGTGGGATAGGGTCATATTTATACGGTAAATTTACGTGCTGAGGGGGCGGAAAGGGTCTGTTTACATAGCAACACGTACACATAACAGGTTGTGCCATTCCATGACATGAGCACGAACACTGATTTATATAATTGGGTTCGTACGCAGTTTCATCATTACTCATATGTCTATTCCAAACCATTTATAGGATGCATCCTTTATCCAGTCGACGATATTTTCCCGCTCATTTTCTTTAAACGTATTAACAATAGTCATTTTGCTTTCAGGATTTTGAAGCAACAAATGCGTTATACGTTGCTTGCTGACAGAAATTCTATAGGTAAATCCATGACGTTCAAATTTCTTAAGTGCTTCATCTAGCGTCATTTTCACTTCCTGTAAAACTCACATCATATTGTCGCTCAAGCCCTTTTACTATAGACGCTCTCGCATAGTATCGGGCAAGACTTACATGATGGTTTTTGCGCATTGTCGAAATAATTTCTTCTTGCGCTCTTTCCATCTTATGCAATTTTCGGGAAATATCTTTCCAATCAATTGGCTTGGTCATCGTTTCTTTTGCCCTTTTCCTTCCATTTTATCGGGTGCATTCGCCATGTTTTCAAACTCATAGGCACGCTTTTGCTTTGCAGCCTCTTTGGTTGCACGCGATTTTTGACCTTTAATTTTGCTATTTTCAGGTGTTTGTTTAAGACGCGCAGGCACCTTGTCTTTGGTTGGTTTAATTAGTTTTTTCATTTTTTCTTCTTCCTGGTTGATTTGCCTTCTACGCCCTTGATAGTTCCTTTGTTTTTGGATGCATAAAAAACTTCTTTGGCTTTTTTTTCTGAGCCATATTCTTTTTCCATGTTATTCATGATTTTAGAACCTTTTTTAGTTAATGGCATTACATTTCCTTATGATTAGCAGGGTTTTTAGCCACTGATTTTTTGGCACTTTGAATAGGGGGTTCATTATCGCTTCACCTTAAAATGGTTATCGTATTCTTTGCGCATTTCAGAAGGCGTTGCGCCATCAAGATGCTCGCGTATCGCCCTTTCTGATTCTCTGATGCTACGGCCTTGATCTAATGTATGCACGCGACCTTCTCGCATTTGATTGTAAGTAACTCGCTCTTTTTTACCGGGTCTTATGATTATTCCTACCACGTTCTTTTGCCTCCTTTCTGGCTTGTGTGATGTCATGATGTAATCGTAATGCTTCACTGAGATGACGATGTCCCATGTCCTTATGCTCGACTTTCTTTTTGTGCTGTAGCTCTTCGCGTTTCAATTGAATTTCATCTTTTTTCAGGACATTATTCGCCTTGGTTTGCTGCACATCGGCAAACACTTTCATGAGTTCGGCTTTAATACGTTGCTCATCGATTCGATTTTCAGATTCCGACTTGCGTTTATCATGTTCCAATCGCTCTTTATCAATCTGTGCTTTCATAACAGCCGGATTATTCTGCATGGCTTGTTGTTGGGCTTGCATAGCCATTTGTTTTTGCTGCGCCACTTCCTGCATCCATTCCTTGGCCATGCCTTTAATTTGCTCAATGCCACGGATTTCAATGTTATCCAGAAGAATTGGTAGTCCTTTTTCATTCATAAAGGCAGCGAATTGTTGACTTGCCTGCATTAATCCGATAATTTGCGCAAGTGCCTTCGATTGTTGGACGTGGAAGTTTATTCCTGCTTCCACTTTAACGTTGAGGGCATTCTCATCATAGAAAACATTTGGCCCTTCTTCGTCGTTTATCTTGATATAACTTGCTTCGCCTTCCTCGTTTTTAATGGGTATGGTTCGAGGCGTGGTATAGTACTTTGGCATAAGGTCAATATAGATTTCAGCCACGCGTTGTAAACCCTGCAAGTAACCTATGATATACGGCATAGCCGCCGAATTGGACTGGGTAGCGCCTTCTACAATAGCAGTTCCTGAAAGCTGATTATTATTGATTCCAAGCGAGGCATCATACGAACCTAGGATGTTTTGAATGAGACTTTCGCCGACGTTGAAGGATTGGAAGATTTCAGGGGGAGCGGGGACTCGGGCGATTTCCCTGATTGGATCAGGAATTGGCTTATCAGGATGCTGTTCATCAAATGCATTAGCCACCAAAACAGATGCCTTTTGAACATCCTTATAAGCAGCGAGGAATTCTTCTTCCTTTGGAAGAGCTTCTCTTTTAACCATGAACTTATGCTGAACAGTATTTTCCACTTCATTGGCCAGTGCAATACCACCAAAGTTCTTAAGTCGTTGCGCACCTTTTGCATGATAGACATAGGGTCGGGTTACCTGACGAATATTGCCATTTTTGTTTGCCTTGATAAGGATAGAATTTCCATCCACAAAGACCAATGGAAATAAGCGGAAATCGGTCTTTTCATGTTCTAGCACTTGATTTTCAATGACACGATATCGGTCAATGGAATCAATTTCTGTCCAGCGTGGTTTCCCTACAATTTGCGGCGCAGGGATAAAATCACGCCAGTTATCCATGATTTTCTTGTATTTATCCCAGGTTAGTACCTGACCGTTTTGCATCTGGACAATCTTGACGCGCTTTCTTACCTTCTCATAGTAGTCACCCACGAGAATAATTCGCGTATTATCATTCAGATAAGACCAGTTAAAACCTTGGTAGTTTTTCCTGAAGCTAATAGCACTAATATCCGCGTCAGGATACGTTTCCGTGAATTCTTCTTCGCTCATAGGGAACAATTCAAAGCAGAAACGGCCATCTCCTTTGTGAGCATAGCGTGATAAATGGTCATATCCCGTCATGGTGGGGTCAAAAACGCGATTAAAGTTAATAACCTGATTAAAGCTCATTGGGTGGGCATAGTCAGTCGTCACTTTGAACCCCGAAAATCCCCCGCTTAGCAAATCCTTGTAGACATCATATGCTGTGTGATGATTTTTGGAATCGGTGAGCGTATGACGAAGATGATTTTCCACAAGACGAATCATTTGTGGATCACTAAAATCCTCGTTATCCGTCGCAACAATGATGGAGGGTTCTTGTTTCGAAAACTCCCCCATTAGCCGCGAGATATAAGACTCCAAAATATTAAATTCCAATTGAGGGCGAGAGAGCGTCATCAATAACGTGATTTCTTCTTCTCGTAATGAAGATTCAAAAACAAACCGCCGAAATTCATTGAAACGGTCATAGTTTGGTTTAAAATATTCATAGGCGTTACGCACATTCGTTTGAATGAGCGAAAGCTTTTCCTGCTTTTGTTTAGCCACTTCCATGTGACATAGTCCTTCTTAAAGGAAAAAGATATTGTTATGAGTATAACTCACTCAATGTTTATACGCAGCCTTCTTTAATTTATCGATATTGGTAAATACGCGCGCAAAACTTTGTGCTACAGATGAATAATGCTTATCAATGGTTTGCAACACGGCTTTAGAAGGAAGCGCAAAGGTCAGCGCCATGGCATCGGCTGTATCCGGACTACGAAGACCGCGTTTTTTCATGTCTTCTTTCTTCTCTAATGCGATACGATATTTGGAGTCCACCTTCCATGTTAGACCACATAAATCAGAATGCAATTCGTCGGAATCGGGTATTTGCACGGGTTCATCTGCTAACCATTCCCGCATAACTCCCCACATTTCTGCGCGTTTATTAATATAACGATTAGCATCCAAAGGACGGCTGCCCCCATTAACCGCGACCACCACATCACGGTGCCCGAGTTCATTGAGTCTATCCACCACCCCCGCACCAATACCCACCACATCGACAAATACCTTCGAAGGACGATTATCGTCAATGAGCTTGTGAACAATTCCCGAAATTTCCATGGTGTCTTTTTTAGCATAGCTTTTTAATCCAAATATCTTGCGGCCTTGGCGCATGATAATGCAGGTTCTATCATCCCCAAATCGCGCAGGGTCAACACCAATTAATAGCGGACCAATAGGCTCTACCTCTGTTTTGCGTGCACGCATAACCGATGCAGCATTAATAAAGGTGTCTTCACCCGTGGAAATAAATGCCTCAGTAGCCGTATTGGGATATTCTGACATGAAGGCTTTAGAGCCATCCACGCCACCGACTGAGAGTTCATTGATTTTGACGCGCCGCCACATGAGTTGTTCATCTGTCAGCCCGTAATACTGTTTTAAGTCTTTCTCATCATCGGTAACCGTGAAATCGGCGGGAAGCGGAAAAACGTATTCGTCTTGCCAATACCACGGCACAAAGATGGGAATGAATTCAGATTGGCCCGATTCAGCTAGCTGCCATTGCTCATGGAAGTAGTTTCCGACGCCATTAGCGGTTGATTCAAGGATAATTTCTGTGTCCCGCTCATGTGGAACAGCCTGGAAGATTCCTTTGGCATGTTCAGCGGCATTAGCCCAATAAGCGACTTCTGAATTAGAAGAAGATCCATTAATAATACAATAAGAATGGTCGTCATGATTTACTTCGAAATCATAGACTTTTTTCATACCAACTGGCGTTATTTCTTTAATTCTTATCCATGCATAACCATCACTAATTTCAGTAGTGTTGGCTGCATAATTTTTAATTGATGTGGTTTTAAATCTTTGCCTAATAGGAGAAGGTTTTCCTATTTCATGAGCCAATTTAGTCGCGCCATCACCACATAATTCAAAAATGAAAGCCTCTTTTTCATTCCTGCCAGAGCGTATAGCAGCGATTTTGTGATTAATTGATGCCCATCCGTATCCAAGCGCAGCGGCAATATCTCTCATAGAAATAGTGATTGCCGATCGAATAGAAGTGGCGATTATTTTTCTATTATTTGCATAACTTCCACCATCGCCAGACATATATCCATGAAGTATACCACGACAAAATTCTTCGCCATATAAATGCCAACTAATTGGACAATGTTTAGTTTCAACACGACCGCATAATTTATTCATTAAAGTCGCAAATCTATTTCCATAAACAGTAACCACAGAAGCAAGTGAGTTTTTACGATCAAATATCTTAATACTTGAAAAATATTCTGAAAAAAATTGCAACCATTCCACGGTTCTAGCAACTTCGTTTCGATGAACTGCAAAAGAAACATTGCATGGTTGAAATGGCACTGTATGCTGCAATTTGACATGGCCTTCAGTCAAATAAAGACCAATTATACGACCTAATTCATAACTAACTGGAATGGAATCAGGACAAATAAACTGTCTACCACCGCCATGTGCACGTTTTAATGGCTCAGGAAGCATTATTTCATCATATATATTGTCTATTTTCTGAATTGGATAACCAATGCTGTCGCCAATTTTCAATTTTTTAAGTTCTTTCCAACCATCTTTAGTGAAAAATTCATGTTCTGGCGTCGCAATCAGAGGAAATTTTGTAAGACCGCGCATGGAGACCGATAAGCATTCTTTTTCTTGGGAAGAAATAAACGAAATGGGCGCAATTTTACGGGTATGAGTTAAAATCAGATCATTAAGCATAAAAGATTCAATAGGACGAACACCGCCAGTCATTGGATCGTAAACCAATGTCCCTTCAGCTAAGCACCCATGTAAATATTGAATCGTTGACGAACGACCGACTGCCTTATTTCCAGCGGTTCCCAATCTATAACCTGAATCTAATTCTGCAAACACTAGTTCTCTCGCATTAGAAGCTTCTGTCTGGGGACGCATGACATCGGGACAGTTATCGTAATATCGTCGTGCCATCTCAAAGAGGTTTTTTGTTGCTTCGTCTTCATGAGTAAGGATAAACGCTCTTACACCAAAACGGTGAGTGACTTTCCAGTAAAATCGACCTTCGATATAAGTAGAGCAGCCTTGTTGACGGCCTTTGAGAACAATAGCCCGTACGTACCCCAGTTCTCGTCGTTGTTGTTCGATACGGGCATGAATATAAGCTTGTGCTTTATTAAGGGTAAAAGGAAGTATCTGACCGGATTTAGTTCTTATCCTGAGACAGCGGGGAGCATAATGCTCGAAGTCATCCTTTAATCGCTGAAGAATTCTTCTTTGCGTTTCGTCTAGTGGCATCCTTGCCTCTATTAAGTTACTTTAGGGAAATCACTTAATAGTGTAGCGCCTGCTAAAAGAAATGCAATAGAACATCGTTCCTTAACTCGCTAGTGCTGCCGCAACGACAATGGCATTATCCGCTGCCAGGGAAAATTCAATGAACACGATTTTTAGAAAATCAATAATATGGTTCATTCACATTGTTTCTGTAATAATTGTTCTTTGTACCATTCAGGAACGCCTTTAATAAGGGAGCGACTTAATCCTGGCCAGAAATGATCGAATAAAATGTCTTTTATTTCCTCTTCACATTCTTTTCGTGTGTCGTCCATTACTTCTTTGACTAACTTACCAATATCCCTTGGGCTGCTTTCTATTTCGCCTCGTTCTGCCAGATGAATAACGGCTTTTTGCCATCGTGCAGGCGTTTTATAGCGCGCTACTAGTCTATCGGTTACCTCTTGTTTAGTGGGGAAGTCTTTACGCCATTCACGACCGTGAATCTCTTTAAAAGCTTCGCTGACGTATTTTGCCATCAGTACTTTTTTGTCTGGATAATAGCAATTATAGTTTTTAACAACAAATCCTTCGATATTCGCACCACCCAATATGCTTTTAGTGTTCAGTAATAATGTTAATTCGTCGAGTGCAGTCACTAATCCTTGAAAAAGACAAGGCACACATTCAAATCCAATTTCATAAGCTATGATAGATTTTTCTTCATAAGAAAGGTAATCTTGGTTTCCTTTATCAATATCAAAAATCATGATATGACTTTCAGGAATTCGATCATAACTAAGCGTGTTGTGATGCGGGGAGCGCAAATATTCGCCTCGATAGGTATACCCTTCCTTGAGAAACCCTTTTCTATAGCGATTTTCAATCTTTTTTACTGCAATAGCAAACATTTTTTCAGGAGAATCGATGTCTATATTTGCATTTTTAGAATGAATAAAAAGTGACCCGCCAAAAACGCCAAATGAAATCTGTGAACCGTCTATCTTTTCTTCGACAATAACGGATCCCGTAAATAACGCTTCTAGCGTGGGATGACCTAATGTAACAAGACTAGCGTAACGTGCTATCATATCCTTTCAATCTCCCGTACGCCCCATGTTATGGTTGCGCTCATGGGCACGTTAAGTAACTGTGTAATAAGTTCCCTAACCAGCATAATCATTCCTCTCATAGTCCCTAATGTAATCCACAGTCGCCGCTGAAAAACCGTCTATATGCGTCCACGCGCCATAGCCCACCCCATTTCTGCAATTAGCGATATTAATGAGATAGCCTTTTGCTTTTCCTTTAGGCGACATTATTCCATTACAGCTTTGTTCATCCGTAATAACGATAATACGGTCATAATTCATTGTTTTATTAACGTACTCAAGCGCCTCCAGAAGATTTGTCCCACCGTTTTCTTGGCTATATCTCAATGCAGCATGAAGCGCAAGACCTCTTTCTCTTTCTGGAACCTGAACGAGTCTTTCAGAAAATGTCGTGATAATACGTTCTTCGCATTTATCAGCTAGGATAATAGCCAAAGCTGCTGCCGCATCAAAACGACTCATAGTGCCCTTAGCGGAGATTTTAGCGCAAAACATACTGCCAGATACATCCACCATGACAATGGTCTTGCCAGGCAATTCAGGCGCTTCCTTAATAGTATTTAATAGCATTGTCTCCAAGGAACAATGAAACCAAGACGGCGCATTGAAATAGGCCGCAATAATCTGAAAAGGGAAAATGAAACTGACGTCTAATCCCGTTGCATAACCATCCATCCGCGCGGAGTCAACACCTGCTTCTACCATACCGCGTATATTTCTAAGGAATGCAAGTGCACCTAGTTTATTTTCAGCCATTAATCGCGTAAATGTTTCCTTCTTATCAGCACCTGAAGATAACGCCACCTCCCACGTATCGGGAGTTTGCAACGTTCTATCGGCTATTTTTTTGAATAAAACATGCTGCGTTAGGGTGTCAGGCTTTGGATGCACCAGAAACATGACATCACGCAATTTAATGGGTGTATCACGGTCGTATTTTGCAAATTGGTATTCACTAAATTTGGTAAAACACCGCGCTAATCCGTCTTTTACTTTATTAGCAAGAGGCCTCTTACCTTCTTTCCAATAAATAGCCAGGAATTCCGCCATTTGGTCTGGTCTGGTAATAATTCGTTGCAAAAGGCGAGATAAATACTGTCGTGATTGCGTATGACGGGCCATTTCACTGGCTATCAATAATGGAGCGTGACGTAATTTACCGTCTTCTCGGGCATCACATGCTAATTTAGAACAGGCTATCGGATCAACTAACGGCACAAGTGCTTTGATTCTATCAACGATGGACTCTCCACTTTCATAGAAATTATCCTCCCATAGCATGCATGCCATCACAGAACGACGTAGCTGCTGCAAAGGAGCTACGTTACGCGTGGCTTTACCACCCTCATGAGTGCGAGGATGGATATATTTGTTTAATTGCATAGCAATAAGCTCCAGAAAATCGATACCGGCATTTTCATCACAAGAAGTAGCCGTTACCTGCACTAGGATTTAATTTACCATGGTGGTAGGCCTTTCACCTACCTGTGTCTGACATCCGGAACTGCCGCTCAGCACTATAGCACGAACGTTTGGTGGGGTATGCTGGGATCGAACCAGCCGTCACGTCCCTAGGCTAGCTGGACGCAACGTAGCCCATAATACCCCTCATTTCATTGCCGGAACATGCGAAAACAGATGTGCACTCTTTGTTAAGAAATGCGCGGGCTGCCATTGCCCCATAACCACCAAGCGTATTGCCCTTTCAGACGCACTTGTCTGGGAGTGGATTCGAACCACTATTAATCATATAAGTACCTGTTTTCTGCGCCAGGCTGTAATTAAAACGAGAAAGAACCCGCCTTTTTTAGCCAATCACCCGCGATTGGGTTCTTTCTCTATCTGGACTAGCCAGAATTCTGCATCAAATCAACCAAGCCACTTTTACCTTGACTGATTTTTCTGCTTCCTTTTCGGAAGCCAGGACTTCAAATCTATCGCTCATCTCTAATCTTCCATTAGCCCTTCGTGCACGTTCACTTCAGTTGACCAATTAGCCCCCTTTATGACGGATTCTAGTGTTTTTAATTTCTGCGTTTCTTCATCTGAAAGACCCAACGCTTCTCGCCGACATTCCAATTCATTGCGGCGATTTATTATTTCTGCAAGCACGTATTTTTTCATGATTTTCTCCCTGTAGAACAGCATCCTAGCAGGAGAATTTGAGGCTGTCTGTAGGAAAATGCTGAAATTACCGTCTTCCCCATGTGCTCATTACTACCGTCATAATAAGCACAAAAACAGCAACGCTACACGCTAAAGCCAGAGGTATCCACAAAGGGGCCAGCACGAACACCCAGCTCCAGGTAATCACGTTACATAGCTTTAGCGTGATGAAAATTAACGCCAGGATGGACATGAAGGGTAAACTGCTTTTATCGATGTCTTTCATATTAAGTAAGCTCCATAACTATTAGGTAATAGGTGAAAAGTATGTAGCGGTAAAATGGTGTATGTCACTCTACACAGAACCCCCACCCCCTCTAGATGCACCCCCTCGCCCTACGGAAAGGGGATTTCTCCCCTGTTCATGCGCTTCGTATCCAATGCAATCGGCATTCTTGCCGCGCTACCATCTTAACCCAGTACATCGGCTTGGCGTCTGCTCTGCCCTCGCGCTTCTGATTCCATGGTCTGTGCTTGATGAGTAGATAAGCTGCTTTGATATAGTATGTCATGTCTGCGTATTCCCTGTTGTTGCTTAATATGTAGCCATTACATATATCGCGATATCACGTGTCAAGGGGTATTTTGTGTTTAATTGAAGATATTTTGAAAGGAATAGGAACGTCTAATCAAGATCTCTCCCGCGCTCATCTATCTGCTGTTAGTGAGCTCGCATTGCTTCGCCCGCTCGCTGCTGCGCTCGGGTTAACCTCGCTTATCTAGAAGCGAGGTTGTACTCGCTTGCTTGCTCGTTGCACTCGCCGCTTCGCTCGCCCCTCGCTTCAGATTCCTATTATATTATATAAGCGACAATACAAAAATTTGTCAAGAAGCATGCTCTAACAGATTGATTACATTGATTAATTAAAATACGGAAGAATAGCATATTGCTTACAAGTTACTCAACTTGCATTGATGTAGGGTGTTACATTGTTCCACGTGGAACATTATTCTAATTGCTTGAGTTGATCGCCGTAGGGGATGACGTTGATAGTCGTTTCTTGTTGAAGCTTGTCACCATATACTTTGCTAGCTAGCTTAGATGCAATCCACTTCCGAGCTTCCATGCGTAACTTAGTTCGTTGAATATGCTCAGTATTCGGTATCTGATTACCGTCCCCATCGTATATATAATCGTTCTCTATATTGTCCGCTATAGCGAGCACTTCTTCAGCGTGCAAGTGCGCTCTTTTAGCTAGTGCTCTATCATACCGATCACTAAAATCTTGCTTCTCCCAGCGCCAGCGATTGATAGTTTGATTGCTTGGCCAGTAAGCTATTGATTCACATAGCTTTATTAAGGGAATAGTCGTAGTGGATACGTGCTCTAATATATCTTTGACAAGCTCTTCGTTATAGTCAGTTGGCCGACCTTTTCCAGCCATTATTCCTCTTCCTCCTCTAAGTATTCATCAAGCATATTAATTGACATTATTTCTTTCCCAGCGCCTTATCAAGTAAGCTTTCTAAATGCTCATCGGTCGGCGTATAGTTCTTCGTCGTCAGCTTCTTGCGCAATACATCTTTTGCTTGCGTATACTTCAATGTATTGCGATGATCATCTGTATTCTTATCAGTCAGATAACCAATTTCATCATCCGTCTTTATAATCTTACCCGCTCCATCACATAAAGCACAATTCCGCGGAATCATTCCGATCCCGAGTACTCGCCCGCTTCCGCCACACGGCACGCAGCGACTTAACTTTTCCATACTCTTACCTTCTATCTATATAGTGCCGACAAACACAAACTCCTCGAGTCCGCTTTAACAGTATATAACAATTTTTTTTAAAATAAAGTAAAATACCTCTTGATATCGTGATATCATTACGATACAATGCATCACATCAGACAACAACAAACAGGGAAAATTAACATGATATCACTTATAAAACTCGTTATTACCCAGCTCCCCGATTACAGGGGAAAAGGGCACGTCGTGCTACAATATGAGCTATTTGACCGTAAAACAGATAAATTAATCAATATGGGCTTTACAAGCAATGAAAAGAACGTCTCATTAAACAATGTCATACCCAATATGATTCATGGATTATTGGACTTTAACTTTAAGGAGCTAAACGAACATGACGATAGCCAAATTAAAGCTACTCGTCACAAGACGAAGCAGGGTCGAGCGTCACGCCTGCGGAGTGCTTTCTGAAGAAATAGACGCTGTCAAAAAAATACTATTAATTGAATGAACAACAACAAAAAAGAACAATCATAAATGAACAACAACAATAAAGAACAATTTTTATTAACTACTATCTGCTATTTGCAGGGCTATTTGCAGGGATTATCGCATGATGAGAAGTTTAAATCAGTCTTACAGGCACCCTTGGAGCTTATTAGCAAAGTAGAGCGGCAATATAAAAACTGGGAGGGAAAGAAAGAAAATGAATTGAGCTAGAACAACCAAAAATATCATACAACGATGCAAAGGTGGACAAATAAATGATGACTATAAACAACAAACTAAAAGAAATAATGAGTAGAATTAGCGAGTTAGAGCCGTGTTATTACGACGATATCCTTAGCTTTCTCGACATGAAGAAGCGCGTAAAAATTGTTCCTGATGCGCGGCGAAGCACAGGGTTTTTCTCTAAAAATGAAAAACCTATCAGGGAGAATGATATTTTAGTCAGCAGACTAGGCATTAAATATCGCGTATACTTTTGTAAGATTACGGGGGCATGGCGTTTAATCGAAGCTTTATTAAATCCGAAAATATCAGAGAATTTTTATAACAGCGATTTTCTTTTCGAAGTGAATCACGTAATGACACATGCCACAGATGAGATAGATTAGTAAAGCGCCGCCCTTTGTGGGCGGTTTTTGTTTTAAGGAAATAAAATGACTGACTATGTAATTTCGGATTTGCATTTGGGACACAAAAATATCATTGGCTTTTGTCGCCCGCAGTTTACATCGCTAGCACAAATGGAATCTGTTATCGTGCAAAAATGGAATGGGGTTGTAACGTTTCAAGATACCGTCTATGTCGTGGGCGATGTTTTATTTAACAAAAAGTCATTTGAATTACTAGAGTATCTCAAAGGCACTAAGATTTTAATCGCTGGAAATCATGACGCAGCGTACACAACGCAAAAATATCTCAATCATTTTAAGAAAATACTTGGCGTTGGCACGTATTATCACCAAAATGAAGCTATATGTCTTACTCATATTCCGATCCATCCATCTTGCTTCTCGCGATACGCTTACAATATCCATGGTCATTTGCATAACAAAACAATCGATGATCTACGCTATATTAACGTAAGTTGTGAGCAACTTAATTTTGTGCCTGCCGACCTCAATAGATTAATTGCAGAACGGAAAAAAATCTGTACATAGAAATACAACGTATCGACACATGCTATTAACGAAACTATCGTTTAAATCGCGCTAGAGGGGGTTTTAGCCCTCTCCCCTTAAAAAGGGATGTCGTCATCATGAAAACCGCTCTGATGGTCTTTTGAGTCGTTTTGAGTGGGTTTATCGTTCTGATTGTAACTTAACATCGTTAATTCACGCCCGATCACTTTTACAGCAGAACGTTCAATGCCGTTTTTATCGATATATTTCTCTGTGCGTAAAGAACCGCCCACAAAGACTTTAGCGCCTTTTTGCAAATATTTTGAAGCTATCTCAGCGAGGCCATCGAAAAACACGACTTGATGCCATTCAGTGCGTTCTTGTCGTGTTCCACTTGCATCTTTCCAACTCTCTGTTGTCGCGACAGAGATTTTAGCCACGATTTTTCCGTTACTCAGCGTAGAAATCTGGGGTTCGTTACCCAGATTTCCAATCAAAAATATCTTATTTACGCTAGAAGCCATATTCTTTCCTTCGTTTCAGTAAAAAATTTTGTCATGATGCTTCGCAAAAGTACTACAAATTGCTCTTTAGTCGTTACAGCATATTCGTCTATCAATTCTAGTATAATACCTTTAAAAGTTAACGTGAATAAATTTTGAAAGCTATAAAAAATATCGTTATACGCTCTCGTGTAAGTAATGTATAATTTTAAGTTGCTCAAGATGTCAGACGGTTTTGCTATATTTTGAGTTGTCAGAAAATCTACTACAATTTCTGACGTGATCACATTAAAGCACGCTATTACTTTTGCTTCGCTGTTGTTATAGCGTGCTTTATAGTGCATCGGATATTCTTTCGCACCCTCTTTGCGTCCGTCATACAAGCCATCTAGCTCATTTTGACGAACGCGTGCATTAATTCCCGCTAACTTCTCTGTCCATTCTTTCGAGTTGTGCAAGTAAGTCACGTAAATAGCTCCCTGATTGTGGTTTTTCTAGAGGCTGTGTTATGTCCCTAACTTTAGCCGCGCAAGTAGTTTGTTGTTCTTCTTCGAAAAGAGAAAGTTGTACATCCTTTTTGTTTGATAATAGTGAAGATGCTGTTTGTTTTTTTACTTTTGTGAGTATGTCTGTTTTTACAGCATTGAGATAAGCGCCAACGTTGTTGATCTTTGTGCGAGATCGGATAGATCGACGCGCCGTTGTTAAATATTTCTCAACAACAACTTTGTCATATTCTAATAGCTCTGTACGAATGCTATTAAAAAACTTCTCTAGCTCTATCTGACTTATTCCGCAATTCGGTAGTACGCGTTCGCTTCCCCCTTGGGCAGCGACAGCGGCAAGCCCAAGTTCAGGGGGAAGCATTCCGCGTACGTCTACCTTTTCTCTTATATTCTCTAAATTATCTTCATTATTAAGGGGTGGATTAGTAAATCCCCTTAATTCATTTTCATTTGAAACTATGCAGTTTGTGTGTAACAAAGCGTAGTACAAACCGTGTACTTTGCGTAGCAGTAACTGTGTATTCTGCGTAGAAGTAATTCTTAAGGTAATATTACTGCTCATTACTTTTCCATGATTTACAATTGTTAGGTTAATCAATCGCTTATCATGCAGTAATTTTAGGGTAGGGGTAAGCCATCTTGTGGAGCATCCCGACATTTGCGAAAGGTAACGGTATCCGTTGGAGTACTGTTTTGCTTTTGAAATAGCGAAATAGTATATCAAACTAAAATACACCGCACACGCTTTTTTTGATTGCGTCAGTTCATAAACAGCAATGCTTTCGGCTTCAAAGTGGGGCATCAATTTTGACA
>QGNH01000801.1_pt3 | contig 15854 bp, 15 predicted proteins | sample 1735481 | NCBI WGS metagenome assembly QGNH01 (sample SAMN09239004, study PRJNA386568) | Viral metagenome, whole genome shotgun sequencing project. | reverse complement strand
GGCTATGTTCCACCTGCCCCTGGCCCTTCTCCCACCGACCCAGGCCAGCCTTTCGGCCCTCCTCCGGGGTCTCCGCCGCTTAATCCTGATACCGGACAGCCTAACAACCCCTTAACGTCTCCGGGACAGCCTTTCGGCCCTCCGTTAGACTCCCCCTTACCGATTAATCCTTTGACGGGGCAACCATATCAGCAGCCTAATTCTGCTCCGTATGGGGGTCTAGGGGTTCCTCCGGGCACCCCCTCTACGCCGCAAGGGCCTAATACCTCGTCCCCTTGGACAAACCCCGACGGCTATACATTCGGTACTAACGGCTTAGTATATGCTCCTGACGGCTCATTATCTGGCAATTGGCAGCAAGCTAACGGCTTATATGGAGATGCGACTACTGGTACTTGGTCGACCCCCCCTCTACAGGGTCCGATGCCAGATGGTAGCGTGATTGGAACCCCACCCACACCCGCACCTTTACAGCCCTGGGACCCTTATGGGGGCGGCGTAGCATAGCAAGAGGTTACTAAAATGGCAGACGACTACTCAGCACAAGACACCCCGGATACCAGCTTCACCACTATCTCCCAGTTGATCGCGGCTTTGGCGCAATCAAAACCCGCGCAGATGGCGCCGAAAGCCCCTGGTGCCCCTATCCCGCAGAACACACTTAATGGGAAACCTCTACCGCAGTCTGCTCCCCAAGGGGCGCTCCCAGGAGGGCAGGATCCCGCAGTCGGTCCTTATGGTCCTATGCAGACCCTACCCCCAGGTGGACCGGGTAACAACCCGCAGCCAGGCACTAATGCCCCCGCGCCACAGCCACAAAACCCTGCGGGCGGGCAGCAAGGGCCGTCGATCTCTTCAATGCAGCAGCCGCCTTCGGACCCTAACATGCTGCGGAATTATATGATGCAGAACCCGGGGATGTCTTTGAATAGATTTAACAGTGCCGTGAGCGCAATGAATACCGCAGGGATGTTCCCCAACTCTAGGGCAAATAAAACCCCCGAAGAAATAGCAATGGAGCAACTAATGAGAGGCGGGATGAGTGCAGAAGACGCCTATAAAACCGTCCAAGGGCTAAAATATAATCCAGGGATTGCCTCGAAGGAGAAGATCGCAGCAGAGAACATTGATGCGAAGGGCTCGAATACTGATAAGAATATCGCGTCCAGGGGGGCCTTGGCCGATAAAAGGGACGCTCTTATGGAGGACCTCCAGAGCAATAAAATAGGTTACGATGAGTTCGCCGCTGGAATGAAGGCCCTTGAGCAAGAGAAACTTCAAGCACAAAAAGCAGCGGACACTAGTGCACTAAAGGATAAAGAAATCGCTGCTGGAGAATACACCAAAGCGGCAGGATCCGACCCTGCAAAAATGCAATTTGCAAACGATATAAAACCTAAAGAGCAGGGCGGTGGGGGTATGACCCAAGAGGCGGCTTTGGCTAAATACGAAGATGCTGTTAAGGGTATATCCTCGGCCAAAAGCGAGGGGCACGACGAGGGAAAAACCAAAGCGAACCTGCCGGTATTGAAAAAAGAGGGTGCGGCAGTGCTTGATTTATATAAGAGGGCCCTTGTCGCGGCCGGCGCTGCCCCAGGTGGCTTTAGTGGTAACAAGATGGCTGACTGGGCAAACGCAGCAAATATAGATACAAAGGGGACCCGAGCACGAGCCACACTCGCTACAGACATAAAAAACCTTCTCTTGGCCACGATCAGGACTTTAAAGGGTACTGGTCGGGTTATGCAGACCGAAATACAATCAATATTAGGGGCGATGCCAAAAGAAGGAGACTCTAATGCGGTCATGAAAAGCAAATTGGAGGAGGGTATGTCTACCTACAAAAGTGCTATGACCTCCAACGGTTTCGATCTTGACAATCCAGGAGCAGGAAGTTCTCAAGACAAGCAAGGTGAAGTCCCCCCAGCAGTCGGAGAAGTAAGATTTTTGGGGTTTGAATAATGCCTAAAATCGCTAAATTCGATATGGGGGATGGTAGGGTGGGGCGGTTTGAAGTGCCGGACGAAACGACGCCTGAAAATGCTCCCGCGCTAATCAAGCAACATTTGTCGTCGGCAGGACCTTCCGCAACGGCGACCCCAGAAGAGCATCACGACTTCCTCGATAATTTAACCGACGAGGCCGTCCAACAATTCACCGCCGGTGCTGCTAAATATGTAAGCGCAGCGGGCGAAGCGGCGGCGCATGGGTTTAAAAAAGGGTCTTTCGATACCGCTATGAAAGCTGGAGAGGCGCGGAGATCAAAGTTTGAATCGGAGAGCCCTTGGGTCTCGACTGCTGCGGGTATCGTCGGCGGAATGGCGACCCCCATGCCGGGGCTGAAGGCGATTTCTACTCTCGGTCGAATCGGGGAATCCGCGCTTCATGGCGCAGCATTAGGCGGGATACAGGGGGCATTAAATGCGCCGCAAGGGCAATTACCAGAGGGGGCTGTCGGCGGGGCCGAAACCGTGGGGGGTACTTCTGCCGCCTTGTCGGCAATAAGCCCCATCGCGCGCAAGGTCGGCGGGGCAGTAGGTAAATTTTTAACTCCTAAAGCTGGGGAGGCTGGACTTACTCCCGGACAAAGATTTGGGGGGAGGCCGGGGGATGCTCTAGCGGGGGTCGAGAGGGCCGCTTCTAAAGCACCCATTTCTGGCATACCTCTCCGAAACGTTGCTAAGAAACAAGAAGCCAATATTGCTAAAGAGCTCCCAACTCCTTTGGATGTATCTCCGGAATATTTAGGTGGGGACATTAAAAAAGGCATGGATGCCGACTACGAAAAATTCAAAGTGGAAAAAGATAGAAGATACGATGCCGCATATCAAGGGGTAGACCAGCAAAAACCCATATCTTTCCCGAGCACTAATGCCGCTCTGGAGGCTCTCAAGAAGAAGGCTGGACCCACCACATTCAGAATATATCTGGAGCAGGTTCCTGAAATAAAGCGTCTGTTAAAAGCAGTCAATGTAGATGAGTTAGGGGAGGCCCCAATCCCACCCCCAAAGGGTTTTGAGAACTCCCCTACCAGCGGGGGCAGTACGCTGGGTAAAGATTATGCTTTGAAGATGGCGGAGAGAGGCGCGGCTGAGATCCCGCAGATACCCCTATCTTCGGCAAAAACTATTATCAGGGGGGATATTGAGGCCGCTGCTGATAAAGCTAATAGGGAAGGGAATCGGGAGCTTTCGGTGGCTCTGCGATCATTGTCCCGCGCTATTAAAAAAGACGTAGCAGATCATTTAGAAGGGGAAGCCCCCGGCATTTCCAAAAGAGTAAGCGATGTGGACGCTTGGTTTAAGGGGGAGCACCAAGCCTACGACCGGATGAAAAGGGTCTATGATCCTAGAACTGGGGTAGAAAAACCAGAAGCGGGGATCTACCAAAAAGTGGCAGATATGATGAAAACTAACAGAATAGATTCAAAAACTCTCGCCCTTTTAAAGACGAAGCTCCCAAAAAATGTTCAAGTAAATATCAGAAACTATGTTTTGGGGAATTTGGGCAGGGGGCCCTCGGGAGAGTTTTCTACGAAGTCCTTTCTCACCAATGCGGGGAAACTTACCAGGAGCGCAAAACTTGTACTATTTAGTGATGATATAAAGCGGCTAGAGGCTTTTGACAAGCTGGTAGGTTATGCTGGCAAGACGATGCGCGGGCCGCAGAAAGAAACAAATCTAACAGCCGGCGTGGGGGCAGTAGCGGGTATGGCGGCTGAACATTTTTTATCCCCGTGGCTTCTGACCGCCCCGGTTACAAACCTCTTATATGGGGCCCTTGTGAACAAGAAAATGTGGGCGGAGCAAGTATTAAATAAAATGCCCTCTAGGTTTTGGGAGCGGGCCAGCGGTCCTACCGCCAGAAAAGCCCTGATCTCCGCCGCACGATATTTCGGGGCTTCTGAGCAAGACGTGCAGGGGTTATCCCAGTGAAAATCCTCGCCATAGACCCCGCCGGCGCCGCCCTTGACTGGTATATGCGGTGCCTTGACCACGGGCATAAAATCAAAGTATGGATGAAGCCGGGTGAGAAGACCGAGTATATCGGTAAGGGTATTATCGACAAGGTCGAGGACTGGCGCCCCCACGCTGACTGGGCAGATATGATCTTCCTGGCCGACAACACCCGCTATCTGGATGCCTGCGACGTTCTTCGCAAGCAGGGCAAATGCGTCATCGGGCCCACCAAAGAGTCATCCCTCTGGGAGCTGGATCGCGGTATCGGGCAGGAGATCTTTGAGAAGAACGGGATTGAGACTATACCGTCGGAGGTGTTTTCGAATTATCAGGATGCGATAAAATTTGTTAAGAAGAATATGAAGAGATATGTCTCGAAGCCGAGTGGAGACGCGGATAAATCTCTTAGTTACTGCTCAAAAGGCCCTGAGGATATGTGCTTTATGCTGCAACGTTGGGAGCGCAACAATAAACTAAAAGGTGAGTTCATCCTTCAGGAATTTAAGGGCGGTGTGGAATTTGCTGTAGGCGGCTGGATTGGCCCCGGCGGGTTCAATGAATATTGGTGCGAGAATTTCGAGTTTAAGAAGCTGATGAATGATGAAAAGGGCGTGGCAACCGGAGAGCAGGGTACTGTGTTGCGGTACACTAAGAAATCCAAACTTGCGGAGAGGGTCTTATTACCGTGTGAAGAGGACATACTTGCCACCGGCCATAGCGGGTATGTGGATGTAAACTGCATCATAGATGGAGACAACATTTACCCTCTCGAATGGACGATGCGGAACGGATACCCCACCTTTGACCTACAGCAGTGCCTACACGAGGGGGACCCCGCTGAGTGGATGCGTGATCTAGCAGAGGGGGTCGATGCTGAGAATATAATCCCGAACAAAATTACAACTGGGGTGGTGTTGACGATTCCCGAGTACCCCTATTCTCATTTAACAGGTAAAGAAACCTCCGGCATACCAATTTACGGTATAGATAAATATCGAGACAATATCCACCCGTGCGAGATGATGTTGGGATCTGCCCCACATAAGGTGGATGGCACGATTAAAGATAAAAAATGTCTTGTCACTGGGGGAGACTATGTGCTTATTGCAACGGGAGTTGCTGATACCGTGAGTGCGTCCTCGAAGGCGGCGTATAAAGTTTTAGATAGCCTGATAGTCCCAAATAGTCCCGGATTCAGAACCGACATCGGGAAGAGGCTTAAAAAGGAATTGCCTATTCTACAAAAAGACGGTTTTGCTTTAGGAATGGAGTTCTAGGTATTCTGCGGCCCGCCGTAGATTCTCAGCACTATCATTAAACTGCCCAACCCCTATATTACATTTACTACATAAAAGACCCCTGTTTTTTCCAGTCTGATGATCATGATCCACGCATAAATATTTTTTTCTCTTATCCTTAGAGAGGTTTCTACAGATCGCACATAGGCCGTTTTGGGTAAATAGCATTAGGTTGTATTGTCCAAGAGTAATACCGTAATTTTTGGTTAGGAAATAACTCTTGGTTTCGTCAGGGTGTTTTTTTGTGTAGTTTCTTTTTCTTTCGGAACAAACTAATTTATTATTTTGTTCATATTTTCTTGATATCTCTTTTTTACACTTTTTTCCCGCGTCTGTTTTCATGTATTGACTATGCCTATAAGCATCACATTGTTTGCACCTACACTGATTTTTATAAAAACCGCTTAGGGGTTTTACTTCCTTGCAGTGGCCACACCTTTTTGTTATAATATCCATAGGAGCACTTTACATGGTAAAAATACTAAATCAACCCTCTTCCAACATTATAGACGACGCCGAACTCGTCGCAGTCCCGGAAGGGTACTGGAAGAACTTGGGTGAGGCCACTACGGGCGCCCCTGAGACCCGAGAGATCGCTCAAGCCGCCCTGCGAGACAACGGAGACCTCCTCGCGGTCATCGTCACAGAAAGCCTCGAAGCCATCCGAGAAGTCATAGCTCTCGATCCTAATGATTACGACGACGCCGAGATCCGGATGAAAGTCATCTCGATGAAGAGTAACGCTGCCCAAGGCATGATTAATGCCGGTTTGAAATCCGACGAGAACCGCTTCCGCCGGGAGAACAAGGATCTGCTCTCGGAGCTATTTGCCCGGATCGAGGCGGAGAAGAAGGGCATTATAATTGAAAACCAACCTTCGGTTCCTTCGCTTTCTCTTCCTTAACCGACTGCAAATCATCGACCAGAGCCAGACCTCCCGTCAATGCAGGGTGCGCCATATCAATGACTATACAGCTCGTTTGCCCAGTATCGTACTGCTCCCCCGTGCCGGCGCCTAAGGTCACTAATTTTAATTCGGGTGATATAATCCCCAATTTCCTACACTCTTTGAGGATGTGGTTGGCATCTAAGGAATCAATTTTACAATATTTTCGGAAAGACGAAGCAGACATATAGGTTATCTTGCTTTCTTTCTCCATCCGCATATGTACCCCGTTCCGAGAGGGGTGCCTGAGGACAGTATTTACCTTACCCTTCACCCACGGGCGATCAACACCCAGAGAATCACCGAGGTTTCTACTCATGATCCCCGCCAGTTGGCTTTGTGGTTTTTCTGTGCGCTCTTTCTTATTCCTATCTCTATCTTTTACTTGGGCGAGCGCGTAGCTCATAACTGTCGGTATATCGAAATTCAGAATGTTGGCGCTGTTTACCAAGATGGCGGTCATATGGACTACCGCCAGGATGTAATAGATAAAGCGCCCCTCCTGCCCAAGACGCAGCTCATCTTGATATTTCTTATGGAGTACGGGAAGGTTCTTTTTGATAAATGCCATATTTTTAGGGATCAGAATGAACTTCAAAAAGGCTTCGCCGGCGATACCGTGGTGCTTGTCCAGGAGTTTCTGGAGGGCCTTATCCGACTTGTCTGTCAGGTGGTCGGGGAGGCCGATAGCCAACTCAAAAACACGGGCGGCCATCGGCTCATTATCTACGGAGAGAGCCAGCTCGATAAAAGACTTGTTGGAGGATTCAATCATAATCATCCGCCATTCCTTGGGCATATCCGCATCCTCGCCCCTACTGGTCATTCTTGCGCGTCCCTGACCGTCGGTGAAAGCCATCTTCTCTTTTATACGGAATCTAGCGTCCTTCTCGCCGTTATCCTTCTCGTCCTGCATGAGAGAGAAGAACCCGAGGATCTCCATCTGGCGGGAAGCTGAGTTGTTGGTGTCCACGGTCCCCAGCTTACTGCCGCGCAGGTGCCCCCACACGCTTGCTGCGGCATCCATAGCCGTAGATTTCCCCTTGCCGGTCCCGCGACTGCATAGGGATAGGAAAGCCCCCCCATCGTTACCACAGATGAGGTGTATAAGGATGGAGCCGATCCCGCAGAGGAGGGTAATACCTTGCGCCTCACAGCCGGGGGCATATAGTTGGTTGGCGCCGCCCTTCCACGCCTCCAAGTCCGCCCCCTTCGCCACTTTGAGAAAAGACGCGCGGGGCTGTAGTCGGGGGGTGAGGGATACTTTCTCCACAGTCCCGTCGGACTTATATAACCTGTCCCCCCAAAGGCATTGGGTAAAGTCTTCTCTCGGGCCGAACTGGTCGTACTGTTTCGAGTTCATAACGGACTTCCTTATTATTGGTTGCATAGCTTCGACGTAAGATGTCCACCCCCGGATCGCGTGGGTGTTTATGGTGATGCCATGTGCTGACAATGCCTGTTTCCACGACACCCCGGCCAGTTCGTAGTTGGGGATTAAAATCTCCTTCCAGCCTTCGGAGGGGTGCAGGGATACTATTTTTGTGGTCTCTTTCCCGTTGGTCTCGTTGGTGAGCATCCTCTCGATATAGACGGGAGCCTCGGAGATAGTGGCCCATATTGTTGCTCCGTCCGTGGTACTGTTAGGGTCCGGCTTCTCATATTGAAGACACTGCCCGCGACCCCAGCGGAACCCCGGGGGGAGCCAGATCGGCGTCTCAGTCCCGAAGGTTTTCTTGGTTTCCGCCTTGCGGTTTTCCTGCTCCTTGGCGACGAGGCGAGTAACCGCATCGACGAGCTTCTGGTCGTCCAGAGGGGGCTTATTGAAGGTGTTCCAGGCTCTCAACTGTATAATGGCGGCATCGAAGCCCAGCCCGTCAGGACCCGTAAGCCAGCCGGCGCGGGTCATCATCCCGTTCGTGCGACCCTGACCATCCACGATACCTTCGGTCATGCTGGGGCGCGCGGAGCCAGTGCTGATACCGCTGGAGAAGTTAGATATGATACCTATGTTAGGTATGATAGGCATAAACTCCGTCGGCTCATCCCCTTCGTCACGGACGAACACGTCGGTAATAGGGCGAGGCGGCTCCCCTTCTTTAGCCGGTTTGCGATTCTTTGTCCCAGGTGGGCGTAGGATGGAGGCCCGGTCGGCGGTGCGGGAGGGGTCTGCGTGAAGGCCGTGACGTACCAATAAGGCTTTCAGCACCTTAGCCTTGGGGAGCCACTGTTCGGGAGTAATCTCCGTGGGCTGTATCCAGTAGACGTGAAGGCCGTAACCAGACTGGATGACAAAGGGAAAAGACATCTCCGCCGCATAGCAGAAGTCCTCCAGCGCGGAGAAGGCAGCGTCGGCATCAACATAGGGCTTGCCCGGGCCGGCGTCGATGTCCGCCCAGAAGGACTTCATCGCGCAGGCGTTCTCCGCGTCCCGGTTCAACCCGTTGGTAAAACCCGAACATGCAAAGAACACGTCCCAGCCTGCGGCGTCAAGCTCTATCAGCTTGGTCACAAGTTGCGGTAGGGTGGAGCAGGACCCACGTTGAATCCCGCCGAGATAGTTAGTGGCCCACCACTGCTTTACCCCGCTTGGAGGTAAGATTTTGCTTAGCGACTGGAGCATAGGCATGATTTTTCAAGTCCACAATAAATTGATGATGGTCTTTGCGGGGGATCTCCAGAGGGATAGGTAAGGACCCATCCTTAAAGAGACTTTCTAACTTATTCAGCCTATCTTCGAGCATCTGCTCCCTATGAAATGCAGGGGGGACGCCCTTCTCCCACTGATGGAGAGAAGTGCGGTCCACGCCGAACCACTGCGCCAGGTCGGTTACGGTCAGATTACCGAACCTCCTGACGGTGTTAAGGCGATTTCTAAAATCCCTTATCATAGTTTGAACGCCTGAGCGAGGAGGGCGTCCATGTCGGAGTTGGCGGCGGTCGGATTGATGACCACACCAGCTACGGCGCCTGCATGATTAGGGAAGGGTGCCGGAGGGGTGAAGGGCTCGGCGAAACCGACGGGAGCTGGGGCGGGTTGTGCCTCAGCCGCACGAGCAGCAGCCATCTCTTCTTTAGTTCTCCGCGTCCGTTCCTTTTTAGGGGCTTCTGCCGCAGGAGCGGCCTGTACCGGTGGGGCAGGTTGCGCGGGCGGGGGAGTAAACGCCTGCACTGGAGGGGCAAAGGTCTGAACCGGAGGGGCAATCTGCGGGGGCTGAACATATGCAACCGCTGGAGCCTGTACAGGTGCCTGACCCTCATCCAATCCTACGACCCGACGAACCTCTGCGGATCCAACCAGCTTGGCGATAATAGCAGCCTGCTCCTGGGTGGCATATGCCGCCGGCGTAAAGACCAGCTTGGGGTAGTCCACTGTGCTATCGAACGTCAGACGGAACAGGATGGTCGAAGGGTTGATCCCGCGCTCTTCCAGTTGCCGGAACACGTTACCCGCCGAGGAGAGGGATGCCGCCGGCAGCCTCAGCTCATATACAGGTCCGGTCGGGTTCTGTGCGAGGATGACGGCATACCGCTTGCTATCCGCACAAGCCTTGGTTTTACCGCCGGTGGGTGTGATCTTTGATCCCCAGGCATTATGCGGGCAGGCCGCGCAAGATAAGCATTGCGGCTTGCCGGCACGGGAGGATGGGGTTGTGCCGTTGTCACTAAAGCAGTCCGGCGCCTTGCCTACGCCCTCAGCATCGGCGGGGTTATAGGATTGCGCGTAGAAGTTCTTCGACAAGTTCGGGTTTGCGTCGATCACGAACACGTCGAGATTGAGTGCGTTGACCACGGTCTGCTCGCCGGTCACTTCGTTCAGGCGGAACCTGCTGCCTTTGATGGAAATGCGGGCGAAGGATCCGGAGCTGATACCGCCGGTCAGGTTAGAACTGAAACCGTTGGATAGCTGCTGGAGGTATGCGGGGGGTGGGGGGATATTGATTAGGTCGTTAGACATGTAGATCTCCTTTAAATTGTAAATAGGTGGGGGGTCATAATAGCGTCAACTACTCGCCCCCACCATCCCGTACCAAGGAATTATTGTCTCTTCTTCGTCTTCGCGTATTGCTTACCCTTCGGGAAGGAGATCGCTCCATCCTTCTCTTTAGGCTTTCCAGCTTTTACTTCTGTCGCGATACGTCCTTTAACTACTTTTTTAGCTTTAGTCATTTAGGCTCTCCTTACGTTAATGTTAAGTACTGGCGTGACGGAAACCCCCGGCACGGGGCTCTGGTGTTCCTCTACATACTCCTGGACGCCTTTCTTCGCGGCCCGGAAGTCAGTAACAGACCAGAGGGGCTGCTCCTGGAGGATAGTAAGTAAGTGCGTCTTGTCGTTCTCTTCCAATTCAAATCCTGCTGCCGTGAAGTACGCTTCAATGGCAGTGACCGCCGGAGCCAGTACGAAAGATTTAAATTCTACAGGATCCGACATTGAAACGGAAGCTGTACGTGCCTTGAAAGCGGTTCCCTCGGGAGTTTTGAAACTTTCTACCCCTTCGGCATTTAACTTATCGAGGAGAAACCCTTCGATGGTTTCCAGAGCGTCTGAAAAAGGCTTCAGCTCGTCTTTATGTTTTGCCGCCAGTTCCGCTTTCTTATCGCGGAGTTTGACGTATTGTGCGACGGCTTGTTCTACTGTGTAGGTCATTGTTTATTCCTTTCTGCTAAATCAAAATAAAAACCTGCGGCTTCCATGAATCCCTTACGGGTACCGCCACTTAAAAAAGATACTAGTGCGGCAGTGCATAAAAGGGCTAACATATAGATGCCCTTATCAGGGAAGTCATCATAGTTTTTTTGGAGTTTGTCTACAGCCTTTAGAGTTTTACCGTGCACCACATCCAAATCTTTTTGGTATAGTTCTCTGCCCATCTATTCCTCCCTCTGTATAATATCTAGGATTGCGCCCTGCATTGATTCTTTCGAATCCAGTCTTTTAAATATCTCCCGCTCTACTTGCGTCGCCGCGAGCCGGATGATGTGCATAGACCTGGTTTGACCGGGCCTGTTGATACGCCCGTTCGCTTGCGTGTAGATTTCCGCCTGGTCGATGGGGCCGTACCAGACGATTGTGGCGGCTGCGGTGAGGGTGAGACCGTGTGCCATCGTCCTTGGGTCCGCCACAATGATGCGAGGGTCTTTTTTTGTTTGGAAGTTAAGGAACGTCTCGTTGCGGTAGGACGTGGTGGCTTCACCGTTGATTTTTGAAACAGTATGACGCTTACCGAGATGGCGGCAGAGGAGTTCCGTAACCGATATAAGAGGACAAAAAATGAGTAACTTACCCTCAGTCTCAGCGATAATCTGTTCCAATACTTTGATCCGAGGGGCACAATCAATCTCGTTAGCCGAATGGTCTCCTCCGTATACTGCACCGAGACCAACCTGAATAAGTTTAAGCCGGAGAGCTGCTTCATTAACGGCGGTAATTCCCTGACCACCTTCGATCTGGGTCCGGAAGGTTTTTTTGAGTTCTGAATAGGCTTTTTTCTGGGCATCTGATAACTCCACATCTAGGGTTGATAGTGTCAGCGGGGGCAGGTCCAGGCAGTCCTCGCGGTGAAACCGGATAGCGGGAGAGAGGACCTTGCTGACGTAATTCTCCGCATCTTTCCGGGGGACCCATTTGAATTGGGTGATTTTAGTCATAGTCTTTTCCCGCATATTTTGCAGGCTCTCTGAATAATCCCTACGGACTATCCTGGCTTGTGACCAGGCGTCCGTAGGAGCGTTTGGTGTCGGGCCACCAGTTAGCCACCAGACGCAGTTTTTATCTTTAATCATTTGTCGGAGTAGTTTGTATCTATTTGTTCCTGAATCCTTAAAGACACTTCCTTCATCAACGATGACACAATCGATGTCCTTTCTTCCGGCGATAGTAGATGCCAATTCTCCCATGCCCAGGCGACCGTCGCTTCCACGACCTGATCCGACCCCCAAACCATCGTGGTTAATGATGTAGACATCCTTATCCTCCCTCAAACGGGCAAGGCGCTTCTTGGCGTCGCCATGTAAAATTGTGCAGGTCAGCCTGCCTAGAAAATGGTTCAGGATCTCGTCTTCCCATACCCGAGATAGCGTCGAGAGGGGGGACAGTACCACGGCGCGCTTCAATATGCCTTTGCGCTTTAAATACTCGAAGGCCCAGAGCGTCGCTAAGGTTTTACCAGTCCCTATATCAGATAGATTAAAAGAACGGGGATTAAGAGTAAGAAAGCTAGACACAATTCGTTGGTGGTCAAAGGGGGCCTTCACTTTCATTTTGTTACGGGGCCAGTCATACTCATGGATCATAGGGGATAGCGCCGGCAAACGCAACCGAGCCATAGCACTCATCGACTCCATGTTGCATGGAACCATCCAGGATTTAATAGAGGGGAGAAACCGCGCGCCTGGCACAAGACCCATCGTCGGGGGCAGCCCCTCGACCGGGTAGACACAGGCTTTGTGTGATTCGGAATAGATCATGAAGGAGCTTCTCAAATTTTATTATTGCCGTCAATGGGGAGATTAGTGATATTTTACTTTTTTATAAAGACCAGGCACATTTTCATCCGGAATAATACCGACACCGTCTTCGAACAGTGCGCGGACGTCCGCCATCGACCAGGCAATGGTCACGCATCCGCCGGCTTTATATATTTCCTCAATCTGCTCTTTTTGCATATGAGTAGGATGCTTGCCGTGGGCTTTATATTCGATAGCAAAGAATAAACCTTTGTAGCAGATCAGATCATCCGGCACTCCACGCTTGCCGTAGCCTGTCGGTACCGTGGCGTAATACCAGAGCATGGGAAGGGACCGCATATATTCGCGGGCTTCAATTTTAAGTTTCGCCTCGGACATTTTATTTTCCTTTTTTATTAAACCGACATTGTAAAACCGGGCACCATCCGCAGAGGTGAGACGGCTTCTCCGGCCACTCCCCTTTAGCATCAGCGGTTTCCGCCGCGTCTAGGGTCCGTTCGATGTTTCCTTTGATTTCTGGTAATTTCTCGCGGGTGATCTCATATGCTTTACCAATTTTGTTCTCTCTAAGCCAGATGTTCGCGCCCGTGATCTTTTCGAGCTGCGGGATCCATGAGAAGACGAAGAGGGCGAGGATGGAGAGCTGCTCGTCGCTGTCTCGACGTTTACCGGTCTTATAGTCGAAAATGATACCGCTGCGCTTATCAGGAGCAAGCAATACAACATCAGCAGCGCCGCGACCCCAGACGTGATCATCGAAGAAGCCCGTGGGCTGTCCGAAGACGTCGATGCCATATTTAACTTCTGCTTGCAGGTCATAACCCGCCTCCTGTTTCTGCTTCATAGCGTAGACCATCGGCTCGTACTTCGCCAGTTCAGGCGGCAGCGGCCTGTTCCCGATCACGCGATCCTCGAACGCCTTATGAACCCGCTTGCCCTCCGCCATCTCAGGGGTTTCAGGCTCTTTCTCTTTGAGGACGTAGGCGTGGTATGCCGCGCGGGGGCATTGAGTGAACTTTGAGAGCTTTGTGAAGGACCAGGGCAATAGGCGGTTCATCTCGAATATCTCTTCCCTTCATATCCATCATAAGACAGCGGCAAACCCGGCGCCCAACTGGGGGCAATCTTAAACTGCTCCCCGATTCGCTCCAAGGCTTTTTCATCGTTCTCAGGAACTAAAAAAACAAGGTCATCGTGGGTACACAAGACTAATTTATATTCAGGATATTTCTTCTTGACCTGCACCATCACGCCGGCAAGAAAGACACGGCCTAAAGCCTGTATTATGTTTTCGACCACAAGAGCACCGTACACTTTCTGCTCCCCTCGGTAATAGTCAGCGCCGTCATACCGCAACTCCGACCAATCCAACCATGTGCCGTTCGGCAGCTTGAATTTCCTCTCCTCCGCCGGCGTGCGGTACATCTCATCCAGCCATTTATCATATTTTTTCCACAAGGCGACTACGAAAGGGTGAGAGGTGCGGTAAGCCTGGACCAGCCCGCGCGCCTCGCTCTCATCTAGGAATACAGGCTCTCCCCCGAGGGCGCCTTGCGCTAGGGTGCTGCGGACCTTCACATGGCCAACGCCGTACCCTGCACTGAGTTCCAGGACTTTGAACAGAAACCTCTCGGACTTGTCGGCCTTGGTGATCGGCCTGCCGTAGAACTTACTGGCGCTCTCGGCATAGACATCCCTGCCGGCGCGGAAAGCCTCGACCACGTCCTCTTGGCCGGCGAAGTAATTCAGCAAGCGACACTCGATCTGGGCGCTGTCGGTTTTGACGAACTTATACCCGTCGGGCGCCACCAGGGCGCGCTGTATTGCCGGCGGGAAGTTCTGGGGATTAATCTTTCCACCACCGGACCAGCGGCCTGTGTTGCCGGCGCCCCAGTAGTTCAAATATAAACACAGCGGCCCCCGAGACTGCATATCAATAAGCCGCTCCAGCCTGGTCTCCATAAGAGTAGACTTCTCGCCTTGCCGGGCGGCGGCCAGTGCGGCCACGCAAGGGTTGGGGTGGTTTAATAGCTCCTTCATCCCCTCGTCGGTTTTTGCTAGTGCGGGGATCTCCTTATCCTGTTTTGCTGAATACTTCATCGGCACTTCGGCGCCGGCGTTGACAAGGAGCTGTGCGAATTTGGCGGAGGATTGCAGGTCTGCCTTATCGACGCCCAAGCTATCCAAGGCGAGCTTCTTCAATGAGCGGATCCGGTCCAGCTCCGCCTGGGCCATCGGCACGTCCAGACTAATAGAAGGCTCTGTGAACATGCGGACCGTCAGGTCTACCACGGGTAATTCGGACGCAGGGAATAGTTTAAGGAGTCGGAGAGCGATCTCATACGTAAGCGCGACATCGTGGAGGCATCCACTGGAGAGCATGTCATATACTTGTGGACTAAGATCTCTCTGCCCCATAAATCCTTGGTAATCAATAGTTTTGCTTGGGAGTCCGAAGTGCTCAGATAAAGATTGCAATGAGTGGCTTCTGAGCTGCGGCAATACTGCGCGAGCCATTGAGAGCGTGTCAATCCAGGCATAAGGTTTTACTCCGTAATGGTGGTTAAGAATGAGGCCGTCGAACTGGGCGTGATGGGCGACTACTATTGCACTGGAGCACCAGAATGATACGGCCTGGGGAGATATAATCTGCGGCTTCGCCATCATCGACGGGCAGTAGGCGCCGATACAGTGGGTTTTGAACCGTGGGTCCCGGCAATACTCTTCTGCGGTCATCTTCTTCAAGGTATAGTCCTTGTCGAAATAAGTCTCGAAGTCCAGGACTATGAGCTTGTTGGTCATTTCAAAACCCCTATGAGATGTAAAACAGCCATCCAAGGTGTTCAATCGCGGCGGTGAGATCGTCTGGGGTTGTCATTTCATCCTCTCTGGCATAAGATTTTCAAACGTTTTAAGGTCTACGACCGAATATATTTTCTCACAGTCGCCTTTGGAGAAACGGCGAAGAAACTTGCTAATGTTCTTCGTTCTGACCGTTCTTTGTCTAAGGCGCGGAACGTAGGTTATGCGGTATTTTTTCATCTAACTTACGCTCCTGACCGGTCGGCAGGACAAGCGATAGTTGCCCTTACGGCCCCAACCTCCGTAGCCATCCGAGAAGTCGGCATTCCACACAGTGGACGGGTGGTCACGAAGCTCCGTGCACGACCAGTACCACTGG
>QGNH01000878.1_pt1 | contig 15863 bp, 10 predicted proteins | sample 1735481 | NCBI WGS metagenome assembly QGNH01 (sample SAMN09239004, study PRJNA386568) | Viral metagenome, whole genome shotgun sequencing project. | reverse complement strand
GCTGCAAGGTCAACTGTGGCAACCTGGATTGGAGTGGCGCTCCCGCCTGTACCAATGGTTCCTGTCAGTGAGATAACATCGATGATAATTGAACCAGTGATGCCGGATGTGCAATAGACCAGGGTTGCACCAGGGACAAGTGGAATGGATGATCCGCCTGTAGAGGTCACTGTCAGTAAGTACGTCCCTGTATTCTTGATAATTCCATAGTAGCTGCCAAGATTAACAACTGTGATGGCCTCTGCGGCTGTTGAGGTCACTAACTGAATAGGTGCAGAGTTTGCAGTAAGAGCGAGTGTGCCTGACAGGGCTGTAGTTTGCGTGATACCGAGCATGAGCGCACCAGCAATGTATGCAGCAGCACGGGCAGTCGAATAGCCAAAGAAGCCCTGGGCATCCTGCCAGTTGGCCTGTGTAGTAACGTTTGGAATACCATTACTTGATCCAGATATTCCACCAACCGCAAGGGTTGAGGCAGCTAAGATCCACCCACCTGTGAGTAGGGGGACCATTGTGGCCTGACCGAACGCCACAGCAACAGCAAGCAATGGAGAAGTCTGAGCATTGACTGTATCACCGGCTGTAATAGCTACATAGATGTTGACAGTATTCACTGCGCCTGGGGCATTACCTGTTCCATCCCAAATCTGAACTGATTGACCTTGAGCCACAGCAGCAAGTGGAAAGGTGACAGTCCGATTCGCTGAGAGCCCAGTGTAGATGATGATGTTATCACCCGGTTTGACTGAGTAGTTGGCATCATTCACAAATACGCAGTTGTACCGTATACCCTGCAACCAGATGATACCCTGCATCGAGCCTCCGGCGAGAGGCAGGGCGCCTGGACTGGCCGATGGCAACAAATCAGCATCATCACCTGCACCCATCCACACAGGCATCAGGTTGGCCGGATTCTGTGGTATATCCACATCGGTTGGAAAGACTACTGGTGTAGTAGTGATTGATAGTACCCGGCCAAGGGCATCTACCGAGACAACAGGAATGTCAGTCGCATCACCATAGGTACCAGCAGCAGCACCAGATGTGGGAACCTCATTTATTAGGAGGTCGCCATCATCACCAGCCCCCTGCCACACCGGACCATTGCTAATCGGGCCTTGTGGCCCTGGAATCCCCTGTGCTCCTGCACTTCCCGGAGCACCAGCCTGTGGCGTCTGCTGTAGGGCCAGCGTGAGCAGGTCACCATCATCCCCTACAGTCATCCATACTGGCATGGTGCTGGAGGGAGGTACTACAACAGGCGGAATCACTGGCACAGTCGGTGTCGTGGCGATGCTCGTTATACGTCCCAAAGCGTCAACAGTGACAACTGGGATATCCGTCGAATCACCGTAAGTGCCTGCGGCAGCACCAGATGTGGGTATCCCTAATGGAAGGTCGGCGTCATCTCCCGTAGTCTGGGATAGAGGGATCGTAGGTGGGATAGCTCCACTCTGCACTGTCTCTTGAACAATGGTACTGACTACATCAACCGGAATGTCTGCGGCATTGATCTGGCCCCCAGGCTGAATGCCTGGAGCATAGGGATGCTCTGGATTGTTCCCATGCTTGGCCTTTGATGCGCTCGCAATCCTACCAATTGCCACGGTCGCGTCTCCAGTCGGTGTGAGTATTCCCAGAGTCTTTCTGGATCGTGTGCTTGGGCATTTGTGACATCTCTCGGCCAATCCGCATATCAGTAATCATTATCCCACCCATGCGGCTAATCTGCATCATCTTCTTAAGCTCTTTGGCTCGGGCATCATCATTGTGGCGCTGCACCATCTTCTGCTGGTCACGAGCCATGCGGTGTGCCCAATACTCACCCGCCATTGCTAGGCTCTCGATCCTATCCTCATGTGCTAATGAGCCCTTGTCCCGCGTCAGTCGTGTCATCTGGTAGATAACACTATACATTTGGTTCTCATCATCAGCCCCACGCCACTTCATGTCTTCGTCGATGAGAGCCCGCGAGATGATAACTTTGTGAGACTGGATCAAGGGCTCCAAAGTGTCAAGGATGCGGCGTTCCTTCTGCCCACGGGACCACTTGAAGTCTTCTACGAGTGCTGGGATTAGATATTTCTGTTCAGGATTTGCTGTAGCCATTTCCTCAAAGACTTTGACCAGCCAAGGCTTGAGGAGTTGTCCGAAGGCTCCCCCTCCATAGTTGGGTTCAAGGATGACGTGTGTGCAGCGATGGAGGATTGCTTTAGTAGCCAGAGATTGCTGGGTAGCGTCAGAGAGTCCGTCCTTATATCCTCCACAGGCGACCCAATAGAGAAGCCCTTGTGCATATCGAACGATGGAGTATCCGGTTTCATCGGTTCCTTTTCCAGATGGATCAATAGCCATGACTGTCCCTTGATAGTCAGAACGCTCAGTGGATGTGAAGAGGGGACTTCTCCACACATCGCCATCCATTCCTCCAGCGGGATAGTTCGGGATGGTATATCTAGGGTCGCGTGTCCAGACAAACCGTATGGGTGTGTCTTTAATATCGAAGTCATAGACGATGAAGTCTCCACAACGGAGCGGTAAGCGGTCAAGATCGGACGGGGACGGGTCTAACATATACTGCATCTGGTACTGGGTAAATCCAAGCGCAGCTTTACGCTGTGCGAGTTCATCTAATCCGTGGCGTGTCGGCTCAATAGGTGTCCCACTGGGCACACCATTTGCTATCATCTGCTTGACAAGCGGCGAGAGACAGTCCTTGTACTTGTCGGGAAACGCTGGGACTTCAGACGGCCATATGACCAGAGTATAACCAAGCTCCCGCAACTTGTTATACAATGTCTCTTCAGTATGTGGCGTCCCGAGGTAGATGATGCGCGCGTCCTTCTTCGGCTTGAGAAGGGCATCAAACTCCTTTACAGTTACGGCTAACTTGGTACGCAGAAGATCCGTGAAGGAGTTCTTTGGTGTCTCAGAGTCATCTACGATCACGATGTCAGAGCGGTTTCCCGTCATCTGACCGCCGAGTCCTACTGAAGAGACAGACGGAACAGGGTTGGGCCGCGCACCTGCCACGTCGAAGGCGATAACACTTGATCGCTGATCGTCTCGTGGACGAAGGAAGGAGAGGATCGGCATGTCTCGGACGATCTGTGATATGAATGTGGCGACTTTATCCGCGTACCCTTGAGATGCTGATACAACCAGAACGTTAAGCTGTTGGTCAATGAGCAGGTTCCATACAGCAAACGCGCCAGTAATCCATGTCTTACCCGCCCCACGGAAGCCTTCCAGTACGAGCCGCTTATCTCCGTACTGGAGGAAGTGGGCCATTTCAAGCTGGACTGCATCAGGTTCCGGCAAGCCAAGATGTGCCCACACCAGGGACAGAAAGTTTGCAAATACGTCAAGTCCCGCTTCATGGATTTCGTCCTTTGTCCAAGCCACTATTCACCTGGGAGTTTGGATGCGTCAGGCATCGGTCGTTTAGCACGAGTGGCTGCAACCATCTCGGCCAGATTCTGCGGAAGGTTATTGGCATCTACTCTGAAGTTATTGTCCTTCAGGTAGCGGGCTATCGTGGCACGATCTGTTGGTGAGGCGGCGGTCATCCCATTCTTGTCTGGCTTCAGGATAGCCTCAAAGTCATTGAGCAACATAGCCTGTACGCGATCAGCCTGCTCGACTAGTTTCTGCTGGGCCGGAGTGATGTCAGGCATTTACTTGGGGACTACAACGTGAAACACAGCATTTACTAAAATAGATATGAGCAGGAAGATACCCGTCATCACAAGGCTAACCTTCCACTGCATACGCGCCATATCGGTTGCACGCTTATCGATAGCCGCACGTCCCTCAGCTATACTACCTTCCTGAATCCGACGTAGATCCTCTAATACCCGAAGCCGCGCACTTAGGGCCTCATATTTAGTCTCAGCCTGATTGATTAGACCATCCACACGAGTGTTGCTTGCCATGAGTAGGCGGTCTTCATCCTGTCGGGCACGCTCTCCATTGAGAACGCTGAGGCGACGTTTCAATTCCCGAAGTGCTAGTTTGAGAGCGCGGCGAACAGATTTCTGCTGTGACTTCCGCATCTCCGTTTCATGTTCAAGCCGATCCTGAAGGATTTTATGTTCCTTGTGGCCTATTGGCATTATTTCTTACCTCTGGTTGTATTCCAGTGCATCATACTTCCTTGAGAGGGTGTAGGTGCATTCACTTTTGCTGCTGAGTCACCGAGGATAGCGTGTCGTACTGCATGAGTGATACTATCTGCCGCTTCCTTGCCAGTCTCCTTCTGCTCCTTAGCAGCCTCGACCTGTAAAGCAAAGTTGTGATAGCGGGGTTCTGACTCCATCTTGGCGATGGCTGCTTCATTCATCTGCTGCATCACTTCAGCAATAATATTGTATCGTGGACCATCGGGCATGAGTGGGTTCGTATCTGGAAGCTTCTTATATTCATCGCTCTCCATGATCTCCCGAACCACATCCTCTGAGCTTCTATCACCGAACATTGGGCTCGCAAGTAGCTGATGAACGCGCGCATAGGGAGACACACCTTCTGCACCCTTCTCCTGATCCCATTGTCCGCGATCAGTCCAGTCCACATCAGGCAAGCCATCCTGACCTGGAGTGGCCTTTGCGATGCCGGGTATAGACTTACCCATAGCAAGCAGGGCTGTCTGTATCCAGTCGGGACCACCCTGCATACAACTCTGCGCTGGATTGGTATGATGATCCTGCTGCCAGTCGGCAAAGGCAGGCGGAGCCTCAACTTCTGACCCAAACATATTGTAGTTGGGCTCAACAGTGCCATAGCCTGGAGCCTTAATTTTGAGGTCTGTAAGGAGGGAGCGTATTTCACCATGAATCCCATCCGAGTTGATACTCTTCCAGAAGGCAGCACCCGGAGTAATCATGGTCTTTGCTTCGGTCAGTGCCCACTGTGCCAGCTTGGCCCCATTCTCTTCAGTATCCCCACCCGTTATGATCTCAAGCAGGTGCGACACAGACCCGAACCATGTGGGATCAGTTGAGTTCTTTGTCAGATTAAGTGTGATGCCTGACAGTGCTTTTGCACCATCTGACGACAACGTGCCACGGGTACCCGATACAAAGTCAGCAATTTGCCGCATATGTTGGAAGACAGGATGGTTGTCCATATAGGCATACTTATTGCCCTGTGCCTCTTGCCAATACTTGGACTGAGAGTCTTGGCGCGCACGGAGAGCAGACACCCCATCACCAATATCCTTTGTATCCTGCACCATTGATCCAACAAAGGGGATGCGATCAAGGGGAACCCGTACCCCACCAAAGGTAAAGCTATAGGGCTTCACCCCATTGGCTACCTGCTGGTCACGTAGGTCCTTATCTGCGGGTGGAGCACCAGTCAAATGTCCGCGCATCGCAGCCATCATCAGGGTGGCCGTGGCACTCGCTCCGATCATCTGATTGGAGTAGGCGCGTGCCCAATCGTCTCCACCATTCTTAAACTGCTGCTGCACACTAGCCTTTGCCGCAGCGAGGCCCGGCATCATTGACCACGTTTCCGAAAAGGCATTCGTGCCAATCTTTTGGAAGGGAGCCGCATAAAGACGGGAGAGTGGGTACTTCTCTAGCAGGTCATGTACGCGCTTACCCATCAGTGTACCATCGAGTGGCTGAGTCAGTGAGGCACGGCGGGCCTGATAGAGAGCATCTTGCAAGGGACCGCCAGTAGCCGTGATGTTTGTCCCCATTGCCTTGCCTTCAGGATCAAAGGCATTCTTAAGTTGGCTACTAACAAGTTGGCTAGTCTCTTCAGGATTCATACTCTGCTCTGTAGCAGAGCGAAGGGCCTGTGAACGTACCCATGAGCGATAGATGAGTGTCTTTGTAAACTCAGTCATCGTAGTATGGATACGGCCAGGAGCACCCACCACATTGTACAGGTAATTCGCCTGTCCGAGATCGAAATACTCTGGTGAGATGCGGCCACCAGGGAAGATGACTGAGCCTGGATCTATATGAGACTGGCCTGAACGGAGAGACCGCGCTGCTGCCCTCATTGCCTGATTGGCTTCCGTCACTAGACCAGCAAACTGATCGAGTCCCTGTGTCATCATAGCTGCTCCCGCCTTTGTATCTGCGAGGGCTCCCGAGAAATCTCCACCTATGGCCTTCTTCACAGCCCTGATCCCATAGGGACCACCACCAACAAAGGTCTCCATTGGCAAGTGGAGCATCTGAAACATTTGGGACATAGCCACCTTCTCATAGGTGGGCACACCTCCAATCATGTTGTTAATCATGTACATAGAGAAGGATGCTTTGGCTTTATCCCACTCTGTCATCTGTGAAGCTTTTGTGGCAGCACGGAACATAGCAGAAGACATGGGTGGCTCATCCTTCGCCATTGCTTTTCCAGTCGCAGAGATGAAGGCAGGAGAAGAAGGACCAAACTGCTGTTCTTCTCGCGGCGTAGCTTCTACATTCTCGGTCGCATTCTTGAAGCCAGTCGAAGCTGGCGGGAAGCGGGGCGGTGGGGTAGCGGCTGCATCCGTCGCATTCGCAAAGGCAGGAGAGGATGGTGGGAACTGCTTCCCACTGCGGGGGGCTGCTTCTGCATTCTCGGTCGCATTCGTGAAGCTCGTAGCCTGTTTAGGAAAGCGTGGGTCTTCCATCGCAATTCCCGTCGCATCGCGGAAAGCCTGCGAGTGTGGCAGCATCGGGGGCCACTTCGTATTCCGAAGCAGCGTCTCACGAATCATGGACTGCCGTGTAGCCTCTAGCAACTCTGAAGGGTCGCCATTCGCAATGCGGAGACTCTGCCCAAACTCACGTAGTCCTTCAGGATCAAGGGTGATGGCTGACTGTGTGGCGGCCAGTTTCTCCGTCGCCTGCTCACCAGCCGCCTCACGGGGTGCCGGTGCGCCTTCCTGTGCGCCCGCAGCCTCAACACGGCCACCCTCAAGTTCGGCAGCATTATCTTCAGCACCGCCACCATAGGCTTGCAGTATGGAACCCGTGCGCGAGGCATTCCCACGCCACGGCACATGCAACTCCATAAGCGTCTGCCACATCTTCTGCACGTTCATCTGTGCTGTTGGAGACATGGGGGCTGCACCGAGGGCTTCCCCTACCTCATTGGACTGGTGACCGAGAGCACGTATATAAAGCCCCGCACCCGTTACCTTCGCTTCAGGATCATCTCCAGAACGGAACCAGTCACGAAACCTGCCCATCGTAGTAGTCGAGGGCTCATCAGGATTCAACGACTCGGCTGTCTCCTTAGCAAGCTGCTCAACTGTCTTACCTGTGCCCTCACCAGTACCCGTGCCGCGTATCATCTGTCCTAGACTGTGGACATAGGATTGGATGTCTTCAGCGGGGATGCCATATGGAACACGGATGTCATGGTCCCGTAGGATCTGCTGTATGTCAGCGCGGTGTGCGCCCGCCTTCATGGCCTTTGATAGCTCTCGCCACCCTGCTTCATACTTGGCTGGACCCGCAGCGGCAATCTCACGCTGGCTAGCAGCCTCATTACGTTGGGCTACTTCAACCTCTGCGGAGCCGTGGTCAGGCATGACAACATCAGGCGTAGGGGCAGGGGGCTTATTGTCATAGAAGACATCAGAGTTTCCCTGCTGTATAGCATATTTAGGCTCTCCCTCTGCCGCTGCCATCTCATAACTACGGCGTCTACTTTCCCCCTGAAGTTCTGTATTTAACTCCTGCATACGGCGATTTGCAACACCACTCCGTCTCTCAATATCGGCTAGCATGTGGGTCTCTGCCTGACGACGATCCCAAGCCGTAGATGGCGTAGCAGGCGCGGCTTCGGCTTCTGGGGCGGCTAGAGGCTCACCGGGCGGTACATCAGGCGGTATGTCAGAGACCTTGACTGTCCCATCTACCTGATGAGCCATCTCAGCCACATCCTCTTCAGCCGGTTTGGCAGTGGCTAGGAAGGTCTCTAATGCAGGCTGGCCACCACCACGAACTGCGGCCCATACACCGGCAGCAGCCCCAATACCCAACTCCATCGTGCCAGCGGAGATGAGGTTACGCCCTTCTGCACGAGTATAGGCGAGCCAATCAGGATCAAGTGGGTTAGCTCCCAACAAGTTTCCAAAGTATCCACGTACAGAGCCGCGTGGGGCCTGTTGTAGCTGCTTAGTGAAAAACTCGGGGGTAGAAGGATCGGACCCAATGGTCATCAGGGTTCCCACCTTCGCCGTACCGAGTGTCCACTTAGCTGCCGCGATACCTACCCTCGGCCCAATAGATGCATCAGCCGCCGCAGTGAGGCCAGGACCACCACCACTAGTGAGCAGGGCAAGCGTCCCAAACTGTGCCACACCGCGCGCAGCATTATCCATCCAGCTTGCGGGCTCACCAAAGGCAACCTTCATCTGGTCAGGCGAAATCTGATATGGATTCACTCGTGCAGTCGGGGTGTCTGATGTGACCTTCTGTCCAGATAGAATGCCCAATGCGTTATTCATTGCATCGGGGCGAAGCTTACGTGCCCCAGCAACAGCAAGATTAGAAAGCATATTCCCCGCACCTGTGATGCCAGCTTCCGCATCATTGAGGGGGTGCATGTGCTTCGCATTGTCTACCTGATCGGAAACAATGTTTGCTACCTTCTGCCCTATAGTGGGGGCACTCTGCTCCGTCTCAGCCGTTCCAGCCGCAGAGCCCTTGATCTGTTGAGCTAGGTTGTATGCAGCCTGTTCGGTGCCGGGCTTCTGTATCGGAGGAGCGGCGGGTGGGGCCGGTGTAGCTGTGCTCTCTGCTTGAACAGGGGCCGGGGGACCAGCCTGGGCATCGTCAGCCATTACTCATCCTCGTTGTTCATTGGGGGAGGGGCCTTTGCGCCCTTACCAGTATTCGTGACATTGACTTCCTTAGCATTCGTCATTGACGGCTCAAGATAGTAGTCAACGAGGATTTGTGTATATTCTGCGAGATGCTTATTCAATTGCTGCGCATCCATCTCGGGATGTGCCTCTTTGTACTGGAAGAATGCGTCTGATAGCTGGGCCACACCCGAGTTTTGAGCATCAAAGATATTCCCCTTGAAGTATTTGGGTGTGTTGGCGAGGGCTGCGGGCGAGATCGACATGCGAATCTGCTGCTGGTACCGATCAAAGATGTCCTTCACAGTCTGCGGGTCGGCTGCTGTACGGCCACCCCTATCAGCACGCCCGTCCCGCGCTGCAACACGGGACTGAAGCTTGTTATAATCATTCATGTTAAGCTGCCGGTCAGCCAATGCTTTAATCAGCGTATCCTGGGTAACGTAGGTACTGTTCGTCTTCTGCAAGGAACGATCACTAATCTGGGCACTATACCTACCTGCATCAGTCGCAGAGATAACGTCATCAATAGGCGGGTGGCGTCCTGCCTCAATAAGTGCGGGTATCTCCTTTATCTTCCCCCCAATCCCTGCTGCTGTATAGGACGCCCGAAGTGGGGCCTCGTCGATTACTGCATTTGGGTTCTTGATAAGTTGATCTATGATGTTCGATGCAGCATCCGCACGTACCTGGGTCTGTTTCTGTAGCAACTCAGCATTGTACAACCGCACTCCAGTAAAGGCAGTGCGGGTAATTTCAGCCTGACCAGCCGTGCGGAGCTTGATGAAGTCTACATCATTGCCCATGTTATACTTCGTGCCGTCTGATCCTGTGACCGTTACACCATCGGCTAGGCCATAGACAGAGATTTTACCTGACTTGTGAGCCATTGCATCAATCGCAGAGTTGATTGCGGTACGCTGTACAAGCTCTGGCAAGTGAGACTGGGCGGCAAAGGTTGTGAGATCGGCCTGTATAGCTTCACCACTGGCTCCACTTGATATCCCATCCTGCAAGTGGTTTGTCATTAGGTCCGACAGATGCTTTCCATTCAGTGTCACGAAGTTCTTTTCAATCTCGGGCACAGCACGATTACGCTCTTCCTGCGTCTGTACGGCTGCCATTGCCTGATAGTGAAGCTGAAAGAGTGGGTCTGAGTGGCTGGTATGCCCAAGATTCTCCTTCTCCCACTGTTGACGCGCTCTTGCCCATGCATCATCATGCTGCTGAAGAGTGGTGGCGTTGGCATTCTCGCGGATATAGTCTTGATTAGCCCGAATGTCATTGCCCATCTTATCCCCAGACAGCTTACCAAATGTCTCACGCGCACGTTGCCGTGCCCAAGGGTTAAGGATGGAGGGCACATCGCCATTGGCTATTGCCTTATCCCAATCCCCACTATCCTTCGCGAAGGCTGCCGTTCCTGCCGCCTCACCTTGCTGCTCTGCCTGATCCTGAAAGCGTGTCTCAATTTTCTCTAGGGCCGGGTTCAAGTCCTTCAGTGCTCCAGCAAGTTGTCCAAGACTTGACTTCTCAGGGGAGACAGGCCGCACATAGGTATCAACGGCATGAGCAGTAACATCAAGAGATGGCTTTGGAATGCCCTGGGACTCATTGATAGGGGATTCCGACTCAATCGCTGTGCCGGGCATTAGGCGAGGGCCGAGGAAGCACTACTGATACCCGACAATACATCGGGACTATTGAGAGCATCGAGGGAGCCGCTAGTATCAAGGGAGCCAGCCGCAGACGTACCAGCAGGGGGCATAGCCTTCTGACCCATAGAGGCAGCCTGTGAGGCAAGATCAAGACCAAGTGACAAACCTGTTTCCGGCTGATTCTCATTGATCTGGGTCTGTGCCTTCGCCAAGAAGCCCTTAGCATCCAGCTGATTCTGCCTGAGTTCATTCGCAAGGTTGACTTTAGAAGTCGAGGCATAGTTCTCCACATTATTTCCCACAGTCTGCTCACGTTCAGCAGCCGTTGCGCCACCCACTCCACCGCTGGCACTTTGGACACGAACCCGTGAGGTAAGCGACTGCCCAGACCGTTGAGCCTGAAAGACATCCATCTGTGCCTTTGACATCTCCTGTTGCTCACGAAGCTGGGTTGCACTATACTGGCCTTCAAGATCTGTTATGGTACTCCCCCAGGCTTGTCGGGCAGCCTTGTCCTTTGCTATAGCTCCTTCGATGGAGCCTGCCGCTGCTATCCCCATCTGCACTGCCATGATCGCTGCCGGGCCACACACTATGACATCTCTCCTTGGGTTTCCGTGATTGGCGGGCGCTGAATTGAGAAGTACGCGAACTTTTGACCATTGAGGATCTTGCCGGTGCCATCGAACTTGCCACCCATACGCTTGATCCACTTAATGTGCCGCTCATTTCGCATGTCTACGAGGTTATGCAGACCAGCGGGGAAGCGATCCAGCCATGCATCGAGCCAGAAGGGGGCAGCCTTGAAGATATCCATAGAGGTCTTCAGCAGCATGTCCGTCCCAACCAACCAGATGACCCCCCACCCAGGACTCCGTTCACCGTCATCCACAACGCCGAAAAGAGCCACTGGTGCTCCAGCCACTCCATTAAGAATTGGATGTACAGCAAAGCTGTCGGTGGCTACAGTAACACCAAACTGTACACTTTCTCTGGGCGGGAGACCACTGACTGTCGTAATCTCTAAGTCGTCTGCGGCACAGAGATGATCTGCAACCCACATCACGGCAGTCTCATCCGATTCCCTAATCTCTATGCTCATCGTCCTCTTCTTCCTCCCTCTCGGGAGAGTTGTGGTGGATGACATACGCTGTGTCGGCAGCATCCCACAGGTCAACGACCCATTGGCCGCACTGCTTCTTATACTCAACGACCAACTCTTCATGGTTGGGTTTAGGCATTATACTCCCCTTGCACGCATAGTAAGCGTGCCCTCCCAGTCGTAGGACACAATTCTAAAAGAGCCAGGAGTTGAATCGGAAAAGACAATCGTAGAGTCTTCATTACGCGCTTGGATAGGTATAGTAAACGGCTTAACTTCATCCATTCCTGCTCCGGCTGTGGGATCATAGAAGACATAGACATAAGGTGAGCGCCCCTGCGGCGTCACCGTTGCTGTCAAATTAGTCATCGGTTCGTAGGCGAAGTGGAAGTATCCCAAACGCAAGCGTCCGCGCTGCTCTGCCTGCTTATTCTGGTCACGCTCGTAGATGGTCGAAAGCTCCCATGAAGCATTGAAGAGGACGCCGATCAGGACCGGAACGGCTGTGAGGTTCCCTGCTCCCGAGACGGCGATTTTGTTATTGGCGGGTCGGGTAACGGTAACTCCAGCGTTGACCGCCTGAGCGGCATCCTCAAACCATACGTTCGTGTCCATGCGGCAGATGGTCAGGTGCCCCATTGTGACCTGATCTGTGGTCACGGTATAGGGCAGAGTCCATGTTGTCGTGGGAGCACTATAGGCTGACGACACCCCGGTTGTCAAGTTTGTGACCTGTCGATCTAGGTGTTGGCAGGATGCCGGAGCGTTTGCCATTAGNNGGGTTCTCGTACAGGGCCAACTGCATGTCGCAGTATTCGAGATAAACACCGTCCGATCTTTGGATAATCAGTCCCAGCACACCATCGAGCATATCCATAGCCAGCACGGCACAACCCGGATCAAACTGCCATGTGCTCCAACTTTCCATCTCTAAATCTTGTGCGGCATTGTAATGGAAAATGTAAGGATAGACTTGGTTTGGCACGGCAGAGGTCAGTAACACCACCATCTCTAATTGCGGGTCTCCAACTAATTGCAGGGGGATGCCTGCCAAATACGTTGGAATGTGTTTAGTTATTCCCTCAGCAAAGAAGCCTGCCAACGGGAACCTTGCACGCATGTATCGCATCACTTCCGTCACTGGCACCGCAGAATTAGGGCTCCGCAGCCTTGTGAAGAAGACACGGCGGTCCATGCCCAAGGGCCGCATGGTGGGTTGTGACTGGTAGATAGTCAAGGACTGGATGGAGACAGAGCTATTTGCGAGCGCGGGATCTGTTGGAAGCTGCGCTTGGACATTGCCTGCAAATAACCATGCCCCTTCAGCCCAGTGTACTAGGGAGTGCCAGTCAGAAACAGTACCGGAGTTAGCGGATATATCAATCCGGTCTCCGTCCAGAAGTTGAGTAACGGTGGTCCTAAAGAGGTTGAAGATATCATTGGAGCCGGAGCAGACGACATTCTCACCGCTGAGAAGAACAAGCCGTCCCGACGTGAATCCCACTTCAGTAATGAAGTCATAGGTCAGAGAGGGGAAGGGGTTAGTGGTATCGTCTCCGACTTCTCGCGGGGACCAGTTGACTGGCTGGAGCACAAATACATTTGCAGGTCCAGCCACAGCCACCACATCATTCTTTCGTACTGTGTTAGTAGTTCCGCCACTGAGACCACCAGTAAAGGTGATGGTTGTGGCCGTGTTGCTGGTGATGGTTGCGGTTGATCCATCGGTGAGGTCTCGGAAGATGTAGCCCACAAGCTCATTGGTCGCCATGTCAAGACTGGCATTGTGATACTGCTGGGAGGGTGTCCATCCATACGTCACACTAGCCGCAGCCGGAATCGGATTGAGCCCATTCTGTGCAAAGAGAGTGGAGATCCCATTAACCACCGACCCTGTGAGTAGATGAGACCAGCCCGTCAGCGCCGCCACGCCCGCAGCAACCTGGGCTGCCGTCTCATCAGTCGCGGGTGTATAAGTCTCCGTACCAAATCCTGCGATGGTTACATTAATCGCCACACCCATTGCATACGTCCAGTCCGCATTCCACGTTAGCAGCACACCATCTGGGATAGACTCTGTAACTGTATTCAGTCCAGTCGAATCATTATAGGCGTGGAAGGTTACAGTTGCTTTCTGTGAATCCTTCGGTGTGCCATTTGAGTAGTTCAGCGTGCAGATGAACCCGTCACCACTTGACCCTGTGGTGGGTATGACCTGCGAAAAGTTGAGGACGGTCGTGCCACCCGCAAAGTATTGAGGATAGTTGATCCCAAGACCGACATCATGGATGTTGACCGAGACGAACTGTCCAACAGGAAGATTACCCGCATCTACATCATAGTAGAAGGTCAGAACTTCACCTGCGATACCCGCCAAGTGAGCCAAGGTATAGGTAAAGTGGTCCCCATCATTCACAAAGGACTGTCTTTGTGTGGCAGTGTAGCCTGACAGACCTTCATACCATATTGTAACATTGCCGGGTCCGACAATGGGCATTGGCGGTGTGCCATCAGCATTGAACCCAGCAATGATATCCCCACCCTTCGTTAGTTGCCACGGCATAGTAGCAGGGTCAATCGTGGTCAGGATGCCGGGGGCGGCACACTCACGCCACACGCCAGCCAGATTCGCTGAGCCAAGATTGTCATACGCATAATATGTCACATCAAACTTGTTGTCGGGATCGGGAGCGACTTCAACCACTTGCCCATTCATCGCGCGTGCTGGCAGGTTTTCGATGTTCTGGACTGTGCCCTTGACGACCACAATTCCACCATCATTCAAGCCGTCATTGGCCGAGATTTGGAAGTCGGCTCCGTCCTTCCGAGTGATGTAGATGGTAGATGCGCCTTCAGTCGTCCCGATGATGCCAAGCAGTGTGAAATAGAACTGCCCATTCAGCGTTGCATTCTCTGTGAAGGCGACGAACAACTGTTGAGCCATCTGGTCCGTGGACAACTGTGCTCTCGACACGGGAGAGTTCGGCGTGGTGGCCTGGAACCCGACAGTGATGCCATTGAGAGTGACGTAATAGTTGGTACCATAGTCACCCAAGGCTACCGTGACAAGGGCCTCTGGTTGTGCGGTCGGCGTGAACTGACCGGCTAGGGGGTTCGGACTGATCGTCTGGTTGACGATGAACGTGGTATCTTGGACCTGTGCAAACCGGAACCCTGACTGCATGGCTGGCGGGCTAGTCGGCGCAAGAGTGAGATACGCCGAACCCTTGGGGGTCAGGACAGTATACGAAGCGCCTGTGATGCCATCAAAGACGTAGCAGCTACCTCCAGCCACTACGACGTGATACTTCGTTACCGAGTCCCGATTAACGGCGAAGATGTATGGATTGACCCACGTACCGCTGCCGAGCTTTGCGACATGCGTAGTTGGGGGACGTTTGATCTTCCCATAGACCATGCTGTCGAACACATTAAGCTGCGTCTGTGACTGACCAGTGGTACGAAGTTTGTCAGGCTGCTGACTCACACCATCGTAGATTGCCTGGACGGTTTGTGCGATGAGGGGCATTAGACCTTCGCTTCAGCGTAGGCTGGCGGCTCTCCACGGATGTCAATGTAGCCCACGTTCACAGCAGGACGCATACCCAGGGCACGCATCGCATTGCCAGTCCGCAAGAAGTTGAAGCTATCCAACTTTCCATACTTCCGCATGAGGCGGGCGTAGGACCATGCTTCATCAGTCTTGATGAAGCTAGCGATCTCCGATGAGTTTACGCTTCGCTCGACAAGTTGGCGGGCCGACTTGGCAACGACGTATAGTTGGGCTTCATAAGGGAGATCGACAAAGGGCATGAGCCACACAGGGTCGATGGCGAGGAAAGGGTAACTTCCGGCGTTCCACCCTTCGCGATTATGGCTTCTATCGTAAAAGACAAGCGGGTACACTCCGGCAGAGTTCCACACGATTGCCCGCCGCCATCCGATGTCAGTGTAGTTGACTCCAACCTGTTGCGGCGCTGACGTTGTTCGGTAAGCCATGAGGTTAGCTGGAATGGCGAAAACATTGAGTACCTCCACGGTACCGCCGAGGGTGGGCGTCCAGTTGATCTGCCCGATGGGCTGAAGCTGATACCCAATTTCAGAATTGAACTTCCACTGCATTGATAAGACTTCCGTCAACACGTCATTGAGGGTGGCAAGGGCCATTACACAGTCGGCCTGTGTCGCGGTGGCCGCAGATGCTACGGGGGCTTCACCTATAGCTCTCAGCAGATAGTTCAGTGCCGAAGTCTCGGTGAAATACCCACCAGTAATCAGGTTGCTCATTGGC
>QGNH01000271.1_pt1 | contig 15873 bp, 14 predicted proteins | sample 1735481 | NCBI WGS metagenome assembly QGNH01 (sample SAMN09239004, study PRJNA386568) | Viral metagenome, whole genome shotgun sequencing project. | reverse complement strand
AAACCGAAGAATTTTTCTTCTACTTCGATTCCAAAAAACTTGCAGTCTTCACAGTATTTCATTTTACTTTTCCTTTCTTGAATGGACAAATTTTATAGTCTCAGGTTTGAGCCAATTGAAAAAATTGTCATGCCTATAGAGATCAAGATGGAGATGTTGAGAATTATCTATTAACTCAATTCTTCGTGATCGTATATCCCCAAGTTTATCGACAATCCCTGCTTTTTGAAAAGTAGGATATTCTATACAGACTACAGGATCGTGAAAATCTCTTTTGAAGATCAAGAGAGGGATTCTCTGACTCAACCGAGCATCTTCATCGCATTGCTTCCAGAATTTTAGGATAGCGAGATTGTCATCAATTTTGTCACTATCGATGACATCTAAAAGATCCCATTGTGAATTGCTGACAGCTGTCAGGGCAGGGGGCTTTCCTTTTCGTGCTCTCTCTGCATTTCTCTGGGCAAGCATCTTCTTGGCTCGATTAACGGTCACTCTCGCATACCCTGATTTAAGTTCAAGATTAAATGTTTCAATAAATGGGAGGCCAATCGAATGAGTGCAGGTTATATCTCCCATTTGTTTTTCGGCATGGGGCGTTTTGCTCGTGATTTTGACCCGGTTACGCCAGAAAATGTCGTCCATCCTCTTCTCTGTCCACCAGAGAGATAAGAACCTGCATTCCTGCCTCTCAAATTTTCCGCCCTTGTCAGCCATGATTATTCCTTTTTACTTCCTCCCTGTCTGTAAATTGAATGCCTTTCTCCATCGATCAAAATTCTCTGGAGAAACAAATGAATTGCATCCCCATTTTTTGAACATATCGATAAAGTCAAGAGACCATAATTCATCTTCAATGATCTCAGGGACGACAATGGGGCGATCTCCATTGTATGGTAGGGCAACAAGATTGCGGCATTCCTCTTTCAATCTCTTGCCCTCTTCAGATTCAATCTTGTTTTTGATTGATCCATCTTTGAGAGATTTATGAAGATACTTGATCGCAGATTCAGGGCCGACTCCCGGAATCCCTTTAACTTTGTCAGATGTACAACCACCTATTGCTTTGACTTCGATCCAATCGATAGGTCTGAGTCCATATTTATTTGTGAAATAATCTGCAGTGATGATCTTCTTTTTTGACAGGTTATATATCTGGACAGGACAATATTTATCATCCCAGAGGAGTTGTAGCAGATCGTCATCCCCAGTAACGATTGTATATTCATCCGGCTGCCGGGCGACGACCCATGCTATCAGATCGTCAGCCTCATATCCGGATTGCATGAAGACATTTTTAAAACCCATTGCCGGGAGTATCTCTTTTCTCAGAAGATCGAATTGTGTGTGAGCTTGCTCGATCAGCTCTTGCTTCTCCGGATCATGATCTCTCTTTTTGTATCCCGGATAATCCATCTTGCGGAAAGACTGGCGGCTATCCCAAATGAATATAAACTGATTTGTCCCGAATTTTTCAGCGATGGACAGGAGTTGCGAGAGGAAGCCAAAAATCACTCCGGTTTTGTTGCCACCACTGTGAAGGGTGTCAAGATTATAAACAGTCCGGTAGGCCATACCGTTGCTATCTATCATTAGTTTCATTCAAATCTCTTCTTCCGATCTTTGGGAGATATTTCGTTTTCAATTTCTTTCCATTCCTTCTCGCACATATCAGATAAGGTGTCTTCCAATCCCTCATCTTCGATGTATTTGATAAGCTCAGCCCGGGAGAAGTCTTCATCTTCAAACTTTATTTTCTGAGCTTTCGGCCCCCAGTACCAGTCGATCATGGAACTGATATTATCGAGTCCGTAATCATATAGGATTGTGAACTCAGCTTCTCTGAAAGGCTTTGCGACTTTGTTCCTTTCAAACTTGGCTTTGGATCGTATCGCATAGACTCTCTTTTCCTGTCTGAAAACCCTGCTCAACTTTTCGATCTCTGCGAGCCAGACTACTTGATGGGTGTAGAAGTCAAGGGCTTTCCCTCCTCCCCGATAATGTTTCTTGCCGAACATGGCGTTGATCTTTTCCCTGATCTGAGAAACGATAATCAGTGTAGCATCTTTCCCGCTGGAGATATCACAGATGTTTGAAAAGAATGAAGCGCTGCCATACTTAGCTTTTTCTGTTCCATAACTTGCCTCTTCTTCATTGTCTTTTTCGGCAGCTTTTTCAAATCTCTCTTTGCCTCTCTCCGATGTCAGGGCATCCCATGAATCAACAATATAGAGGAGAAACTCGCCGGGCTTGAGAGCCATTACCCTTCTTGCATAATCTCTGCTCATCGCTTCGATTGTCCCCGTCCTGATCCACTCGACTCCATCAACAAAAGCTTTCCCGTACATCGTCTCTATCGGGAAGTCCATAACGTCTTCGACATTGTTGAAAACGATATAGACTTTCTTGACTTTGGGAAATAGTTCAGATTCAACCTTCATGATGTTGTAGAATGTCCATGCAGCTGTTTCGAGGACGAGCAAAGTTTTTCCGGAAGATCCATCACCGACGGCATTGCCGATTCTCCCCCTTGCCCATCCTCCCCGTCTGCCTTTGCCAGAACCAGCCAGATTTACCATGGTCGAGCCAGTTGAGATAAATTCTACTCTCTCATCCTCTTCGACCATGGATCCTGTTCTGATGACCTCGGCTTGTTCTTCAATTGATTTGGACATGATTATTCCCTTCTTCGTCTGCGCCCACCTGCCGGTGCTCCTTCAGTCGAGGCTTCTGGAGCTGCCGATCCTCGTGTTCTCGATCTGCTTGTGTCTGCCGCCGATTCCTCTTTCTTTGGCTCTTCTTTCTTTTCCGGAGGATATTGATCTGCCTCTGTCAATTTGCGTGCCTCTCGTGAGCAATCTTTGTAAACCGTGCAGGGTTCACAATCTTCGGGAAATTTGTCAATCTCTTTTCCAAAGACATGCCCTTTCGGGCAGGGATTTACCGAAGCGGACTTCTCAACCGGCGCTGCAGATTTTTTCTCTGCCTCTGCCGCCAATTCTGCCCGACTTCTCACGGGAGCAGCTACTTCTTCCTGTCCTTGACGAAGGGTTCTCTCTGAGGGCATGGCCTGACCTTTGCCATAATACCAGATCCCGATTTCCTCATAACTGGGAATATAAATCAGCTCATCGAGGACAAAAACCTTCTCCAAGATAGAGTCTGGGATCACATATCCCGGAGGAATCCTGTCGACGAATTGATGAAGGACATATCTTGTATTTACAGATTCTCCTTCTCTTTTGTACTTGACAGATTTCCCGGTTTCCGGATCGCAGAAGTTAAAGATCGGATCGATCTTGCCTTCCATACCCGGCCTGATAATCACCTTCGCCATTTCCCGCAGGTAATCTGTCAACAGATAAGAACTGGTGTGAAGGACTTGGACACCTTTCTTTTCTTCTGCTTCTGTATCAAGGCAGATCACATTGAAAAGAGCCCGGGGACTTGGAGGATCCATTTTTGCAATGAGTTTTTTGTCAGCTCCTTGCGCTCTTTTCTTTGCCAAATCTTCAGATACCGGATCGGGAGTTCCGAATGTCTTTGCAAGAGAAAGTATTACACCGCTTGCTCCTGCTCCGATCTCTTTGGGATAGACATAAAATTCAAAAACGAAAGCCACCTTGCCGGGCTTAGGATCATTCGCGCCGGCGATGTAATCAAGAATATCTATAGTGTGATATCCCTCTCCGTTTTTCATGAAAGGAATCTGGATATCTTTTCGAAAGAGATTTGAATAAAATCCTCCCTCTTTCCGATCCTGATCTTCCTTCATCCTGTCATGAAACCCTGCCCTCATTTCTTCTCGCGATCTTCGTTGTGACATAACAATTCTCCTTTTAATTTTTTATAGTAATCTCTTCTTGCTTGAAAATAGCTTCGGACAGCTCCGTAAGCCATTGCCCTTACCGCGATATAACAAATACATAGGCCGAGAATAATCAGTCCTATAATTTTTAAAGGGTCGTTGATAATTTGTTCAAACATGCCTATGCCCTCTTTCTACGACTATGTTCGCTTATATGATCTCTGAGCCGATCATCTTTTGTTTCTTCCTTTTCTATTTGCCCTGCACTTCGGGGATCAGCAAACAATCCTTTGATAATTCCTTCCTGTATTTTCTCCATTGAGAATTTTCTCGATATGAATTCCCACTGAGCTGAATTCATGATTGAGGCTCTTTCCTTTGCATTGATCCATTCATCTGTGATCTGCTCATACTCTGGATCTGTTCTGACCTCTGCTTCGATCATAACATCTGTCACCCTGAGTTCTGTTCTCATGAGTATCTTGCGATGTTTTTTGTACAACTCTGCCTTCTTTATTTTACGCCGCATCTCGATCTTGTCGAATTCTTTTTGGGCAATGGCAGCTTGCTTTCCCCAGTACATCGATTTCTCTGCCTGTTCATCCCACTCTCTGTCGAGGGAATTTTTGTTAATCTTTAATTCATCGAAGTAATTTCTATCTTCAGACACTGGGAACTCCTTGCTCTGTTAATGCCCTCCAGAATTTCATTCTCATTTCTGTTTGCTTGAATGGTTCATCTTTCAATTCACAGCCGATAGCATTCTGAACCATGCCCTTCAACCATCTTGCTTCATCTTCTGTAAGTTGCATGGTGAATGTGACTGACTGATTTTTGATTACTTTCATTTCCCTGCCTCCTAATCTATATTATATCATAGATTTTTACTGTGTAGCTTTAAAACAAGCGACGGTCAATCCCGGTCGCTTTGAATACATAAATGACTCCGAGAACCAATCTATGACCATTGCCGCCTGCTTGTCAGGTTTGTTGAGAAGGACGGCATTCATATATCCCATGACTGCATATCTCACGCTTTCCGGTTCATCTGTGATCTGTTTGAGGACAGCCGCGATCTCTGACCATGCTGCTTTCTTTATCAGTAAACGACAAAGGTCGATGATCTGAGCATTGCCTCTTGAGGAGAGAATGAGAGCGATTGCATCTTCATCTTTTGTCATGGCCTTGACCATATCGAGCGCAACGATCATTTCTCTGGGGATTCTCTCACATTGATCGATAATTGCCTGTTTGACGGGATCGGAGACATTCAGTTTTTCTTCTTGACAAATCCAGTCCAATAAATTCTTTGATTCAGATTGAGTCAGGGGTTTGACTTCATACTTAGCCGCCCGGCTCTGGATCGTCGTCTGCACCTTTGCAAGATCGGTAGTGCAGAGAACAAAATAACAATGAAGAGGAGGCTCTTCAAGAGTTTTGAGAAGGGCATCCATAGCGTTGCCCGTCAATCGATGACACTCATCGATTATGTATATTTTGTTCTTCCCTTTGAGAGGCATGAATCCGGCATTTCTTTTGATCTCTCTTGCATCGTCGACCCCTGTATTGGTCGCCGCATCAATCTCTTTTATATCGACATCGTCAATTCCTGCCTTATAGGCGATCAGTCTGCCGATGGTTGTCTTGCCGCATCCCCGTGGGCCATGCAGCAGATAAGTTCTTTTTGTCACAATCAGAGAGATAAGTGATTCCTTCTCTTTTGACCATCCTCTGAGTTCATCAAAATTCAAAGGTCGATATTTTAACTCAAGTTCCTTACGATCTTCTGACATTCTTATTTCCTCCTATTTATTGTTCTTCTGAAAATCTCGGAATTCTTTTTTTAAAAGCTAACTTTTGCATATTTTTAATGGATTGTTTATAATAGCTTTTTTTTAATTCCATTCCTATTGCATACCTATCCATTTCTACTGCACAATATGTAACCGTTCCTATCCCATTAAATGGGTCAAGAACGATATCTCCTTTTGTACTCCATAATTCTAAACACCGCTCCACAGTATCTAATTGGAGAGGGCAAACATGCTTCTCATCTTTCTCATCACGAGATAAATCTGAATTTAGAACTCTTGTTTGCCGAATATCAAACCACACAGGAGAAGCATATCTCTGCCATATTTCATGAGATAATTTATTCTTTTTTTGATTATCACTATATATTCCTGTCGGAGCATCGCTTTCTCCCACAAATTCTGAAAATCCGTTCTCTCTTGATATAGGAATAAGATTCTCCCCCGGCTTTCTCATCACAATAATATAATCTGGCAATCCTTGACCGCAGCGAGATGAATCCTTAATTACTTGTTTGTGGGCGAGGGCCAATGCTTTTGTCCTGACTGCTTGTATAAGAGGATCTTTCCAGATACAAACTTCAGAATGAAATATAAATTTTTCTTGTTGAAACATCCAAATTAAATCTCCTCTGAAATCATGCAGCCCCATATATCCATCATGTGTGATTGTTGCCGGTAGATTCATGCAATGAACTGCAATGAGTCGACCAGGACACATTACCCTATATAATTCCTTAATTAAAAATCTAAAATGGTCAAGAAAAGTATTTATATCTTTACAATTTCCCATGTCTCTTATTGAATTCGTATATGTGAATAGAGAGGCGAATGGGGGAGAAAACATAGAAAATCCGACATAGTTATCGGGCAAGGTTTTAATTATTTCTATATTGTCTCCTAAATATAGTTCATATTTATTTGCTTCTTCATAATTGTCAATCTCGTAAATCTCTTCCAAATGAGATTGCTCTTTTAATTCTTGTTTGCTTATGTCTTTCATATTGGAAATCATCTCCCTTCTCATTTTTATTGCATCAGCTTCTTTTCTTTTTATATTATCTGCTACATTTCCTTCAACATCTGTTGTTATTATATAACAGTTTACTGGATTTTTCTGTCCAAATCTCCAACATCTTCGTATTGCCTGATAAAAAGCCTCATAGCTATCTGACAATCCACAAAAGATAATATTATGGCAATGTTGCCAATTCAATCCAAAGCCTGCAATTTTTGGCTTTGTAACAAGTATTTTTATTTCTTCATTTGAAAATTTGATCATATTATTTTCTTTTATTTCATCTTTTTGCGATCCTGTTACTTCAACCGCTCCTTTTATTTCTCTTGATACTTCTTCACTTTCTTTATTTAAATCACACCAGATTAACCATGATTTATCAGATCCTAAAATTAAATCATTAATAATTTTTATCTTTTCACTTATTGATTCCCGTCTTGCATTTCTTCTTTCTCCCAATGTTTCTGCCTTTTGTATAGAAAAATGTCCTGGTTTGGGGGTTCCAAATGGAATAACTCTTTCTATTATATTTAAAGGTGGCAAAATAAATTTGTTGTCATCAAATCCTAATTCTGAAGGAAAAGAAAACATGATCGCCCATGAGCAAACCCACTCCCAAAATTTTTCTTGTCCATGTTTTTTTAATCTCCATGTTCCAACATTTGATGTATCATTTATAAAAAATAATGATAGCATTTCTGGCCTTGATAAGACATTAAGGAATTCTGAATGATTGCCCAGTTCAATAAAATCATTGGGAGAAGGAGTTGCAGTACAACATAATTTATATGGTGTTCTTTGAAAAGAATCAATAATGTAATTTCTAAATTTTCCTGTATAAGATTTTAAAATTGAGGATTCATCCAGAACTATCCCTGCAAAAGAATCAGCATGAAATTTATGAAGTTTTTCATAGTTTGTGATATTGATCCCATTGACAATATCATTCTGTGATTCACAGATATTAATGGGGATTTTGAATTTATCTCCTTCTCTTTTTGTCTGTTTAGAAACTGCTAAAGGGGCAAGAATTAAAACTGGTTTGTTGGTATATTTGCATACTTGTCTTGACCATTCAATTTGTATAGGAGTTTTGCCAAGTCCACAATCGGCAAAAACAGCAGCTCTTCCTTTTTTAATTGCCCATTTTACAATGGCTTCTTGAAAATCATAAAGCATAGGGTTTACATTTTCAGGAAGAAATCCGGTCTGTCTATTTATAATATCCTTCTTTTTTAAAAAATCTTGATATCTCATATTACTTTACATCTCCCAATAGTTTGATCTTGTCTGAAAAGTTTTTAATTCCTGCTTCGAAATCTTTTCTATTATTGGGATTGTGAAGAACTGCTGCAGGATGGATGCACCAACAAATCCAGCAGCCGACCTTCTCGTTCCATTCTGTTTTGCCGCTTATTGATATTATACCCCCGTCTCGATCTGTTAATGCTTTTATTGCAGTGTTGCCAAATGCGAGTATCAGACAGGGATTGACAATCTTGATTTCTTGTTCAAGCCATTTCCAGCATGCTTTGATCTGAGTTTTATTCGGAGTTCGGCTTTTTGCAGGAAAACATTTTGCAATATTTGTAACATGAAAATCTTCCCGATATAATTCATACTTGAGAAGCTCTGGCCATAATATGTCTTTCCCTGCCCTGCCAATGAATCCATCTCCTTCTCTGTCTTCATCTGGCCCGGGAGCTTCTCCCAACGCCATGAGGTTATATTTTCCGGGAGAGGGAAGGACAGGGCCGAACTCACATTCTTTGCCGAGTTCGCAGGAACAACAATCTATTAAACCCCAGTCTACAGGGAAGAAGAATGTTTTCTCCTCTATATAATTCAGATGAGAAGCAGGGATATCCAGAGCCAGTAGTTTGTCTATATCGGGAAACATGAGATCAAGATTTCCCCTGAGCAATTTTGGATACATGAGTTTCTTATCAGTGAATACTCTGAAGGAAAAATACTTCCCGACATCTTTTGCAGGCTCATCCCCGAAGGCGCCGATCTCCGTTAACATTTTTTCCAGCTTGCTCATATTCTCTGTTCCCGTCCGGACATTAAAGAAGCCCTGTAGTTGGTTATTGCTCCTTTTTCTTGCAGTCATACATTCAACAGCTGTCACTTCTCCAATTCCCTTGATCTCTTTGAAAGGGATATAAAGAGTATGATTTTTGGCAATCCATTTATCAGCATCGGAAACACCGACCTTTGGCAGGACAATCTTTAGTCCCAGACGATAAGCCTCTTCGATCAGCTCTATTTTTTTTCTTGCATCTGAAGATCCATATGTCAAATTTGCACAAATAAATTCTGTCGGGTAATGATATTTAATAAAAGCAGTCCAATATCCGATCATTGCATATTCAACAGAGTGAGACCTGTTGAAAGAATAGTTGGCATGCTTTTGTAATGCAGTCCAGAATTCTTCTGCCTCTCGATCCGAGAAGGTCTTCAATTTTCGACAGCCTTCTATAAACGAATCTTTGAAGGGTTTGAACTCTTTTGCATCTCGTTTCTTGCCTATGATCTTGCGGATCTTATCGGCCGTTGCATAGGATAGGCCGGCAACCTTATGAATGACTTCCATGATCTGCTCTTGATATGTTATGATTCCGTAGGTGTTTGCAGTGATCTCTTCATATATGGGATGTTTCTTTTCCCACCTCTCCCCTCTTTTTCTCTTGATGAAATCATCTGTCATGTGGGAATCAAATGGCCCGGGCCGGACAAGTGCAATGATATCTCCCAGAAGACTAAAATTATCTGCTCCAATATCTTTTGCAAGTTTTGATGTCGCCCATGCACTAAATTGAAAGACACCAACATTGTTGCCCGCAGATATCTGAGCAAGGACATTTTTATCATCGAGGGGGATCTTCTCAAAAATGATATCTATACCATGATTCTGTTTGATAAGGTGTTTTGCCTCACTCAATATTGATAATGTATTCAGTCCGAGGATATCCAGTTTCATCAGCCCGACATATTCGGAGTCTTCCATATCCCAATTTGAAACAACATTTCCTGATCTCATAACGAGAGTGCATCGGGTTCCCTGAGTCAGATCATCCGCAGAGACAACAACAGCTGCGGCGTGCTGACCTGTTCCCATAACCTGCCTTTCCAGTTTGATTGCATGCTTGATGACATCTGGATACTTGCGGGCAAATGCCTTGCCTTCCTCTGTATCTCTTATCGCTGATTCAATGATATCTTCATCTGGAGTTGTCTGGGCTGCGTTGTCTATAACTTTTGCAAATCCGTCAACTTCTTTATTCTCGATGTCAAAGACCCGTGCGACATTTCTAATCGCTGCCCGGCCTTTCATTGTCAGGAAGGTGGATAGAGACGACACATTTTTTCTGCCATATAATTCTTCAAGGTGATCTCTGATTAAATGTCTCTTGCGATCTTCAAAATCCAGATCGATATCCGGAAGATCAATTCGTTCATCTGATATGAAGCGAGAAAACAAAAGGTTGAATTTAATCGGGTCGACGGTAGTGATTCCCAGCAGATAAGCAATCAGTGATCCGCCTACACTACCGCGACCCGGGCCAACCATGATATCATTCTTTCTGCACCACTCTGTTAATTCCCAGACAATCATGAAATACGGTGCGAACTTTTTGTCATGAATAATTTGCCATTCTTCAATCAGTCGATCTTGATATTCCCTTTTTCCTTCTGGGAAAATCTCAAAGAGTTTTTCCCTACAAATATCCATGAGGAATTCTTCCGGATCAGCATTTTTATATGCCGGAACCTTTGGCAAATAGATGTCTTGTTTCTTGATTGAGAATCCTTTGCATTTTTCTGCTATCTCTATTGTTGACTCAAGAGATTCTTGAATATCGTAATCGCTGAGGATTTCTTGTTGCCTGAAAGCATCGATCATTTCCTTTTCTGATCTCAGATGTAATCCATTGATTTCAAATTTATATCGATTTGTATCTGTCCATTTCGCCTTTGTCTGTATGGCAAGCAGTACTTCATGAGTCTGATCGTCATCGGCATTTATATAATGACAATCATTTGTAGCCACCAAACGGATATTCCAATTGTCTGCCGTCGAGACACAGAAAAGATTTGTCTGTTTTTGCCCGGCGAAATTGTGAGGCATTACTTCAAGGTAAAGATCATCTCGAAGCTTCTTATTTAGATCACGGAGAAGATCGATTCCTCCCGGGAGATTGACAAAGGAGCTGTGACAGCCGGTCATGATAACCATCCCCTCACAAAATTCATAAAGCAGATCGAAGTCAATCCGGGGACGATGATAGAATCCTTCAAGATTGGCAATGGTCAGCATCTTGCACAGATTCTGGAATCCCTGCTCATTCTTTACAAGCAGGGTTACATGCCCTCTGACCTCTTTTTCTTTGATTTCCAGCTTCTCGACGATATAGGCTTCGCATCCGAGGATTGGAATGATGTTTTGCTTTTTACAAGCTTTTTGGAATTTGATAAGACCGTCAATATTTCCATGATTTGTTAGTCCAAGATATCTCTGGTCAAGTTCTTTGGCTCTCTTGACATATCCTTCAGCCGTTCCAAATCCATCAAGCAAACTGTATTCATCATGCACATGCAGATGACAAAAGTTATCGCTCATCGATTCTCTCTTTCTTGATTTGTTCTAATCGATATTTGAATTCATCTTGGAATTCTCCACCGATGCAAGAATAATAGAAGGTGTAAAGGCGGTCAGCCTGATAACCCATAAGTGTCTTCTCACGAGGAACGGTTATATTTCCTGCCAAGTAGATTTTCATTGTTTACTACATCCCAGAGCATAGAAGGCTCCAACCGATGATATGATTATTCCAAGAACGTACTTGCCGGGAAATTCAGGAGCAAAACTAACCAAAGTTAATCCTGCAAACATAGCTATCGTTCCGAGTGCTTCTTTTTGATATGGAGATATTTTTGTTTTCATAATTTTCTGGAGGAGACGGGCATCTTCGGAAGCCTTTCACAATCAGGATATAACCGGCATCTGACTGCTCTTTGAAGCGCATACTATTTTGGAGCATAGACATAGCCTTATTAGTCGCTCCCCGGTCACTATTAGATGTTTTCAGACCGTCTCGCTATCGCTCCCACTCAAAGTAGTTTTTCTTGTCCCGTCTCCATCTGTCTGGAGGCGGTGAAGGAGGGTCACAGTTTTCCTCCTGCTGTAACAGGATTTGCTCCGCATCTCCCTCCCACCGCCATAAAATTTTAACCCGGTTTGAGAGCCATTAGGTGCTGGAAATTCCCGGCATCAAATAAGGCTCGATTGTCTTTGTAGATCATCTTGGAGCTGTGTTCAAGTATCTTCAAGAGGAACATTGGATTAATCGAGAAGATGATCTTGTCATGAGAGGATATGATGTCTGTTTCATTTTCGATCTCGCCGACCTCACTCTTGCCGCGACACCTGATTTTATTCTTCTCAATCTCGATCTCCACAAGTTTATCAGTATCAAATTCCCCTTCTGTAAGAATCGCAGCTGTCTCAATCATTGCCCCGATATCTTTTGGCAGATCAATCTGAAGCCCCTCAAAGTTTTCAAAATACTTTGAGTAGTCATTGAATTTGCCTTCGACCATCCGGCAACAAAAGAGGACATCATCTTTTGTTGCGAAGAATGCCCATCCTCCGGTGACACAATAATCGACTACCGGAAATTTGATAAGCTCTGTGATCGCAGTTGCCGGGATCAGGATCGAACAATTCATTGCCTTCTTCATCTTGTATTGGCTGATCCTGAGATCATCGGAAGACATTATATAATCGTCTTCAATGAGCAGACAGGTCAATGATGGGTGGCTCATGTCTTTGGAAGCCGAGAAGGAACACAGCTCCGCGCCGGCGACAAAATCTTCCGGCAATGGTTCCAGTTTCTTCATGATCGCTCCCAGCTCCAGAGTCTTTATCATATCGAGGACCTTCTCTCCAGATGAAGTGGCAAGGCTCGCTTTTGTCTTCGCACTCTTGATCTTCAATTTGTCCTCTTCAAGGGTTAGTTCGACATCCTCAGCCGACATCCCTGCCATGATCTTATAGAATTCATTGGCAGAGATCGAGCATTTAAAATCTGAATCGAAGGGGTGGATAATACAAATCTGATCGTTGTATGTCATAACATCCTGGCCAGTAAAAATGAAATGTGTTGCCGCCTCGACGATCTCACGGCGGGCTAATCCGGGTTTTATTGCTGTTAGAGCTTTTACTAATTCTCCCCTTTTTACTTTCATAACTCCTCCCTTTATTATTATTGGCTGGCAAAAACCGATTGCCATCCTTCCCTATCTTTATTTGTTCTACCATGACATGGATGACACAATGTAATAAAATTATCAAAACAGTCGTTTTTCTTATCATAATCTATATGATGAATGACCAATCCTTGTTTCAAAAGCATCCCTTCTAATTCATTTTCATGAACAAAACATAACTGACATGCATTCCCATCCCTATCTTTTATTATTTTTTTTAAGTTTCTTGACCAATTTTGAGAATATGGTTCTTTTGAAATGCCTCCTTGCCAATTAGAATTATTTTCTCCAGTATGTTTTTTCTTAACTTCAGGTTTGTTTTGAGCTATTTTCATGTTTGCTTTTGCTTCTTCTGACCGCCTTTGCCCAAAATTACCTTCTTTTATTTTATTCCTCGTTTCCTTAGAACAACGTTTAATTCTCGCATCAGTTTCAGCGGTTAATCCCTTTTTTGAAGAAATTAATCCTTTTCTTGATTTTCCACTATTTTTACCATATGCAGCAACTCTTTTGTCCGTCTCTTTTGTAAATCCTTTATTCCAAGGTATTTGAGATCCTTTCATTCCTTTATTCCAAGGAGTCCGTCCCAAATTATGAGAATTTCCTTTTGTGTGATGATTATGAATATATATGTTCCAATTATAAGGAGGAATTTTACTTCTCTCAACAGGATATCCACAATTACATTTACATAAAGGAGGTATATTTTGAGACTCTCGCTTGACTTTCATTTCTTCCTCCTTAGTTTTGATGATGCGATTCCTGTTGTAACATATTCCGGCAGATATTCCTTCTGCAGGTCTTTCAAATGGAAATAGGAATAGAGCCTGCTCTTGACTGATTGTTTGGTGAGGACGACCGCTTAATTATCCTCCATCCATGTTGCGAAGTAGACTTTCACTTCTTCTTCCTTTTTATCTTCTTTATCTTCTTCCAGATATGGAGAACCCGGCGACATTGATTCTTTGGATCGAGGGCATAGGAAAACATACGATATAACACTCCTGATTTTCTCAGTTGATTTGAATATTTTGGCTCGCCGCCTCCGACAAAGTAGATTTTCATTTATACCTTTTTATAAGATGTTCCCATTCAGCTTTGCCATCTCCAGTTTGGATTTCAAAAAAGCTGACGAGTTTTGGTTATATACTTCATCCAAATTTCAAGTCTTCCAATATTTTGAATTCCTGACATCCCCGCAAAGTAGATTTTCATTTGAAGCCGAAGCCTTCCACCTTCTTGATCTTGAAAGCCCATGGCCATGGAGGCAGATTGTCCTGGAGATCGAGAAAGTATATGATATTCAGTTCATCTCTGAGACGATAGTCATTGCTCAATCCGGCTGTCTTAATTAATTCTATGATCCCGTCTTCTTTCCAAGCCGTGATCGGTTTATATCCCATGCCCATCTCGACATATTCTCTCTGGGCGTCTGCAAGCTCTTTCCCATACCAGCGCTCGCCTTCTTTAGGTTTGTAAGTTTTGGGATCTTCCTGCCGGAACTCACTTTCACCCATCTCAAATCCTTTGGCCATAAAGTACTCGAGGATTTCTTTCTGCTCCATCTGAGAATATGTCGAGAAGTGCTGTCCTTCCTCTTTGTCTTTAGGAGATCGATTGGAGACATTGATCGTCATCGAGTTCTGCATATAATCATACTTGCCCATTTTTTTCTTTGGGACATAGACAGCTCCGAAGCGCCCGGTCAAAACCCAACTTGTCGAATCAACAGAATACCATGGAAATCTGAGCATGAGATCAAGAGAGGTCATACCAAAGCCATGGATTTTGACTTTTGGCATTCCCTTGTCGTCACAGATAAATTTGGAGAAGAGATTGTCGAGCCATTCTATTAATGAGACATTAGGGATCGGGACCATGCCTCCCAGAGAGACATAATCATAATTGTCCAGGTAATTTGTGAGGTAGTTTAAAGGCTCGCCATAGTGAAAGCAGGGAATCGGCTTCAATCCGGCATCCTCCATGATCTTCTGATTCTTTAATGTCTGGACGGGATCACCGATTGCATCAAGGACAGAATAGTGATCGAGATAATCAATGTGATCCTTGATGAATTGGATATACTCTTGAATATTGATCTCGATCTTTTTTGACCATGCAGAGTATGCACCCGAGTCTAAAAACAATTCCACCTTTTTCATTTTGCCTCTTTCGTAGACCTCCCAAAGTTTTGTCGCTGGTTGGAGCTTACCTACTTCAATGCTATAATATGACATAAGTCTTGATGTCATACCGACACTTGCCATCCATCTTTCTTTCAAGCAAATCGATTTCGGCAACTCCACCCGGACGATCTGCATATGAAGCAAGATAGAGTTTCATCTTTGTATCCTTGCCATGAATTCATCTTTGCAACCGTTCCGATTTTCCGCAAAGTATCCCCGAACGGCGATGGGTTCATAAGGGGAATTCCACTTTTTGACTCCTCTCATCTCTTTGCAAAGATGCCGGGCCTTCATGACCAGTACTTGCCCGAGTGGCTTTGTCACTTCTTCAAAATAGTCAACAACATTATTTATCAATCTCTCTGCAATTTGAAGTCTCCCAGAATAATAGTCAATGACCCGCGCGATCTTGCTTGTTCCCATGATCCATTTATCTGGAATGTAAGCATAATAATATTCTCCGAAGAAAGGAATCATGTGATGTTCACAATAAGAAAAGAAGTATCCTGAGTCAATGAGCATCTCATTATAAATGACTCCATCGATGCCATTTTCAAAAAGAGTTACTTTTGGCATGCGGGCAGGATCATAAGCGCAGAAGAATTCATTATACATCTTTGCGATTCTCTGGGGAGTATCTTTGAGCCCGGGCCGATCAGGATCTTCTCCGATAAATTCGAGGATGCGGACAATGTTATCTTCGATGGTGGAATCTGCATCACTGACTTCCCAGAAGTATTGAATCCAACCATCAACTTGATTTGCATGATAGGTTGG
>QGNH01000270.1_pt1 | contig 15879 bp, 18 predicted proteins | sample 1735481 | NCBI WGS metagenome assembly QGNH01 (sample SAMN09239004, study PRJNA386568) | Viral metagenome, whole genome shotgun sequencing project. | reverse complement strand
TCCTAGAGGTATAGCATGAAAGTTACACATATTTTTCCTGCGACAGCCGATAAGCGCGGTTGGATCGCTGATATTTTGTACAAGCATCCGATTCAGCATGTGGCAATAGTTCATACTGATACAGTCCATGCACTTCGTGGTAATCACTATCATGCGCGTACTACCCAGTATATGTATATGGTCAAGGGCTGTATGAATTACTGGTATCAGCCGCTTGACAAGTCGCAGCCAGTGCAGTTGGTGGTTGCTTGTGTTGGAGACCTAATTGAAACACCACCGTTTGAAATCCATACACTGGACATCTTGGAAGCAGGTACAGAGTTCATCGTATTGGCTGATGGAGTCCGTGGTGGAGATGATTATGAGTCAGACACAATTCGAGTTTTGGCAATTTATCCACGTCTGGAGAAGTCACATGAAACGACTTGACGGTAAAACGGCGTTAGTGTTTGGCGGTACGGGGGAGATTGGTAAGGAGATCGATATTGCTCTGCGTGATGCTGGCGCACGATGTGAAGTCCTGGGTAGTAATGTGTTGCCTTTTGGTGTGCCGGGGGATTGGCACGGTGTGATGCTTATACTTACCAAGCTTCGTCCGGATATCGTCGTATTTGCCACTGGGACTATGCAAGGTGTCGAGCGTGTCGTGAATCATACAGCAATGGATGTGAATTTTTGGCCAGCGTGGTATATTATGTATTGTTACCAGAATTATTTTTGGAATCTTCCTCTGGATGTCGATGTTGTGTTTATTGGTTCCAGTTCATGGGAGAAAGGGTCAAAAGACTATCCTTTGTATACGGCCTCAAAAGCTGCACTCATGAGTTTGTTCCAGAGCATGGTGGAACATTATAAGGAGCATACTCAACTTGTGAGAATGCACATGGTGACACTTCCTAGAGTCAAGTCAAAGATGGCTGAGAAATTGAGAAAGTCCGATGATAATCGGCCATACCTGGAAGCTAAGATCGCTGCCGCGTGGGTGGTTAATGCATGCACTGATACACCAGGTTCAGATTACGATCTTTGTATTGATATGCAGGCTCCATAATGGCGAAGAAGGCATTTATCACAGGTATCGCTGGACAGGATGGTTCTTATTTGGCGGAATATTTGTTGTCGCTTGGATATGAAGTCCACGGTATCATTCGTAGAAATTCGGTCACGGAACATCAGCAAAGCCGATTGGAAAAAATTGCGCCGCATGTTCATGACGTGTACGGTGATGTTCTTGATGTGGGTTCGCTGACTAAGATTATTTTCCAGATCAAGCCTGACGAAATCTACAATATAGCGGCACAAAGTCATGTTCGTATCAGTTTTGACGTGCCCCAGTATACGGTGATGACTAACGCGCTGGGTGTGTTGAATGTTCTGGAAGTGATTCGGCAGAATTCTCCGCAGAGTAAGATGTATCAGGCATCGTCCTCAGAGATGTTTGGCAACTCCATTGATAGTGATGGTTATCAGCGTGAAACAACGCCTATGCAACCCACCAGTCCTTACGGTTGTGCCAAGGTTTTTGGTTATAACATCGTGCACAATTATCGAAAGTCCTATGGGTTGTTTGCATCCAATGGTATCTTGTTTAATCACGAGTCACCGCGTCGTGCAGCCAACTTCGTATCGACCAAGATCATCAAAGCTGCGATTAGGATTAAACAAGGTCAGCAAAAGACGTTGGAATTAGGAGAACTAGATTCAAAACGGGATTGGGGTCATTCCAGGGACTATGTTCGTGCAATGCATGCTATTTTACAGCACAGTGTTGCTGACGACTTCGTAATTGCTACAGGTGAGTCACATTCGGTACGTGAGTTTTGCCAGGTGGCATTCAACATGCTTGGATTGAACTACGAAGAGTATGTATGGATCAATCCAAAGTTTTTCAGACCTGAAGAATTGATGGTATTGCGCGGGGACGCAACGAAAGCTAGGAAACAGCTTGGTTGGGAACCCGTTGTTACTTTCACCAAACTTATTGAAGAAATGATGGATGAGTTTTTGCGGGAAATGAAGGTCGCATAATGGATAAGCACTACGAACAATACAGGGAAGAACTCAGTAAGGATCGGTATGATCCAATCGAAGACCGTGAGGTAGAGAAGGCACTGATCGTTCGATATAAGGAACAAGGAGACAAGGAAGCATTCGAAACGCTGGTTTGTGCCAATATGCGCTTTGTTCTGTATTTGTTGAACAAGGATTACAACTTGCCGCAGGCTATGTCTAAGATGGACATCATCCAGGCTGGGAATGAAGGTCTGATTTATGGAATTAAGCGATTCAATCATAAGAAGCATCCGGACATCAAGTTGTATTCGTACGTTGTTCACTGGATTCGTTTTCATATAAGGAAAGTGTTGGCGCAGTGGCAGAAAGATAAGATGCGTCAAGCAGAACTGATGTCTGATGAAGAAGTGGAAACGTCTACTCGTGTCAACAAGGATGAGGGGGATATTTACGAATACTACCAGAAAATGGATGCTCATCAAACAGAGAATGTGGCATTCGATGATATAGACGAGTTTCTTCATCAGCATCTTGATCCGCGTGAAGTTATCATTATCAAACAATATTTTGGTTTGACTGGGGATAATCCACGCACACTGGAAGCGATTGGGCAGCAGTTGCATATCAAATTCGTTCGTGTTCGTCAGTTACGCGACAGAGCACTTGACAAGTTACACGCTGTGTCGGATGCTGAAGACTTTAATGCCTATTTCTAACTTGCGTTTGAGGAAAAATTTTCGTAACTTATAGTATCACTATAAAATGTTGCTCTTTCAATGTATCTATTGTCTTTGAGGCCATATGGAATACTGGTATTGTGTAATTCGTGAACGTTTCGGCAAAGTTCGTGCCAAGCGTGTTTCATGTCAGACTGCTCCTACACAGGATGATCTGCTTACCCTGATGAATTTTGATCCTACGTTCGAGACTGTTTTGGAATTGGACAAGGGGAGTTCATTGGAGCAGGGACAATTTTTAGCATATGTTGAATTGATATACCAAAACCAAAGTGATATCAAGGTAACCTTGACTGAACTAGAGCAACTTGTTGGTAAGTAATATGTTGTGTTCTATTTCTGTGTGGGATACCTGTGCTCTGTGTTGTGTCATTCCAGTAAATGCCATTCGGTCCTCAGTATACATCCTTCCTGCATACATTTAACCGGAGAGAACGAATGGATCGATTCAGATTGTCGGATAACTTCATCGAGCAGTACAAGATAAAGCGCCCACCGTTTGGTTTCAACGGTTTGGGTGAACTCGTTTATTACAGGACCTACTCTCGTCTGAAACTAGATGGTGGTAGTGAAGTGTGGTGGGAGACTTGTCGCCGTGTAGTTGAAGGCACTTACAATATGCAGAAAAAGCATATTGAAGATCACAAGTTGGGTTGGAATGCTTGGAAGGCACAGAGATCAGCCCAGGAAATGTTTGACAGGATGTTCCATATGAAATTCCTGCCCCCAGGTCGTGGATTGTGGGCTATGGGGTCTCCGATCACTGAGGAACGTGGACTTTTTGCTGCATTAAATAACTGTGGCTTCGTCAGTAGTGCGACACTCAAGGATGATCTGGCAAAATCTTTTCTGTTCCTGATGGATATGAGTATGTTGGGGGTGGGCGTTGGTTTCGACACGTTAGGTGCCGGGCAGCTTGTGATCAAGGGTCCGAATAAGAAACGTGCTGTGGAGAAATACGTCATTCCAGACACCAGGGAAGGGTGGGTTGAAAGTGTCCGTATGCTGATTGAAGCCTATTTCCTGGGAACAGCCCCTGTGGAGTTTGACTACTCTCAGATTCGTAAAGAAGGATCGCCAATTAAAGGTTTTGGCGGTGTAAGTGCTGGAGAGAAGCCACTGATTGAGCTTCATGGGAATATTTCCTCAGTGTTGGATAAAGAAGTTGGTTCTCCGATTTCCGTGAGAACCATTGTTGATCTGCATAATTTTATTGGTAAGACAGTTGTTGCAGGAAATGTGCGCCGTACTGCGGAAATAGCTTTTGGCGATCCCGCCGATGAAGAGTTTCTTGATCTCAAGAACTACACCAAAAATCCAGAGCGTGAGAAACACGGTTGGACATCGAATAACTCAGTATTTGCAAAGCTTGGTATGAACTACAAGCATCTTTGTGATCGCATCTGGCACAATGGCGAACCTGGAGTAGCGTGGCTTGAGAATATGCGTGGCTATTCTCGTATGAACAATGGTCCAGACAACAAAGACCATCGTGTGGCTGGCGGGAACCCATGTTTGGAGCAATCATTGGAATCCTACGAGCTATGCTGTCTCGTGGAAGTTTTTCCTATGAATTGCACGAGTTTTGACGACTATCTTCGTACAATCAAGTTTGCATACCTGTATGCGAAGACTGTTACTCTAGGTGAGACACACTGGGCAGAGACAAACCGTGTTCTGCTTCGTAATCGACGTATTGGCTGTAGTATAGGCGGTGTCCAACAGTTTTTGGCTAAACACTCAATTGGAGAGTTGAAGAAGTGGTTGGAAGAGGGTTACGACACTATTCAGCACTGGGACGAAATCTATTCAGACTGGTTTGCTATTCCACGGTCGAAGAAGACCACATCTGAAAAACCAAGTGGTTCTATTTCACTGGTAGTTGGCGCACTTCCTGGTATGCATTGGCCGAAGTCCAGGTTCTATATACGTCGCGTTCGGCTTTCGAAGTTTAGTGATCTAGTGCCCATTCTGGAGAAGGCTGGTTATCTAGTGGAGCCATGTTTCGGTTCCGAAGATTCTACAGTGGTTGTCGAGATACCAGTTGATGTCGGTGTTGGCGTTCGTACTTTGAAAGAAGTGTCGATGTGGGAACAGCTTTTGATGGCGGCTTTTATTCAGCGGTATTGGGCTGATAATCAGGTAAGCTGTACAGTGGAATTTGAGCCTGAGACTGAGGGTCCGCAGATAGCTCACGCTCTGGATTATTTTCAATACATGCTTAAGGGTATCAGCTTTCTTCCGAAGAAGAAGGAAGTGTATCGTCAGATGCCATATGAAGAGATCACGGAAGAACAATACAATGCGCGTTTTGATAAACTGAAGCGGATCAATTTTGTGAAGAGTAAAGACACAGAAAAAGATGTAGAAAAGTTTTGTGATGGTGATAGTTGTTTGCTTGCCGCTCCAATCGGTAACTCGTAAATTGTGAAAAACGTAGGCATGTTATGGCTTCATATTCATCAAGGCTGGATCAATTGGTTTTGCCAATTGAGTTACCCTGTAAAGGTAAGGGGTCCAAGTCTCTTCTGGGGACGTTCTCTATTGCGACGAATAGTTATATTGAACCTGAGCAGTTCATTAAGTATTTTTTGCCTATTCGCACCGGCACTTTATCTAAAGGTACTCTAGCCAGGGAAGCGTTTAATGCCGAATCGTTGGAAGAGATTGCTTTGGCGATTGTTAAAGATTTCAAGGTAAGTACAGTGGAAGTAGGAGTGTCATTCGATGTACCCATGGATCGTTTGAGTGAAACTAATTTCACTGAGTCTGTAACTATGTATAGGTGTGGTTATCAATGTCTTTATTCGAAGAAGAAGGCGAAAAATCATGCCTGGGTTGAGCTTCCCGCCGTGATTACAGACATCATACCTACTATCTCGAAATTGACCCTGGTTCTGGGTTATGTAATGAAGGTTCCGTATTTGGAAGACATCATTTTTGGTATGGAAAAAGTGATTGTTCCCTTGAACCCGGTATTGACAGATGAAGAGCGCCAGGCGATCCAGGAGAAATTGTTGCATTCCAAGTCTGCTTTCGCAGTAATTACAGAACTACTTGACTCTTATCAGGATTTTCCGTATATTGTATCATGTGCATTGGAGATCAAGTATTCACATTGCGTTCTGCAGACAGACATTTCACATACTGTTGAGGTAAAGCGTAGATGAACAGAGAAGAAGCGTATTCCAAGATTGTTGACACTTATCCAGGCATGTTAAGCGAGAACATATTTAGGGGCATAAACAATGTTCTCGATGCGCTATATAACAACGGTTTGACGGTGGCCCCGGCGCAGTCTGATATGACAGCCACTGACCAAGCAGAATTCGAACAAACGATTCTTCAATGGAACGCAAATGAGGCAGTTGAACTTGAAGACATCAACGGCGCTGCAATCATTCAGGCACTTCAGACGAGAGGCTGGGTAATACTACCACCATCATGATCACAATCGAGTATACGCCTGTTCAAGCACGACTCGTGGGTGAACTAATTCCACGGCATTTAGCAGACCTTGACAAATTGATGTCATTTCAGATGTCAGGTGCTGAATACAGCGATAAGTACCTGATGGGTGTGTGGGATGGTCTCAAACATTACTTCTCAGTCAAGACACGGAAATTCAGTCCAGGACTGTTGTCTGTGGTTTTGAAGTATTTTGAAGAAATTAATATGCAGTACGAGCTTCGCGGGTACCCAGGGATTTGGCGGTACGACCAAAGCGGCGACTACAAGCTCAGACCACATCAGGTGACGTGTGTTGACACGATGTTTGGTATACCACGTGGTATTATTCAGTCACCACCACGTAGCGGCAAAACAATAATTGCAAGTGCGTTCCTAGATCAATCACGACTCTTTCCGGCAATCTTCCTATGTAACCTTATTGACATTGCAAGTCAAACGCTTTCTACTTTCAAAAAATGTATCCCAGATGTGGAATTTGGGTTCATTGGAGATGGAGAATTTCGACTTGCTCCTATTACTATAGCCACCGTGCACTCCGCGATCATGGCTTACGAAGTAGCCTACAAGATGAAGCATATCGCTAGGCGTAAAGCCAAAGGTAAAGCTCATGGTAAAGGCTATGAGCGTATCGGGACAAAGAATGAATTGACTGATGAACAACGTTTCGAGTTCAGGAATTTTTTTGAAAGCTGTCAGACTGTGATTTATGATGAGTGCCATCATAGTCAGTCACAGATTGCTATATTTCTTTACGACAAGATACGGTCGGCAAAGGCTGTGTTTGGACTGAGCGCAACGCCGAATTACGGTCGTGCGGAAGATATGGTGGTTGAAGCTACTATTGGCCCAGTAATTACCAAGGTGACATATCATGAGTTGATTGAGCAGGGATTTCTTTTACATCCGAAGATTTTCATGTATCATCTTCCGAAGGTTGACGTTTCCAGCAAAGTATACAAGACAATCTATAAGGAAGCCTTAACTGACAACATGTTTCGGAATCTATTGATTGCACGGATCGCTAGGAAATTGAATAGTATGGGTAAGACCGTATTGATTGTGGTGGATGAATTGGAGCATGGTCGAAGGATCAGGTCATTTTATAAGGATGCCATCTGTCTGTATGGTGAGGCGGATTTGGATCATCGGAATGACATAAAAGACAAGCTCAACCGTGGTGAGTTGAAATGTGTAATTTCAACCTTATGGGATGAAGGGACTGACATTCCAGGGCTGAGTTTCGTGATAAATGCTGCTGGTGGAGCAAGTCCTATTGCTACATTCCAGAGGCTTCGTTCTATCACTCCCGATCCAAACAATCCAAAGAAGTGGTATGGTGGAGTCATCGATTTCAAACACAAAGAAAAGTATTTGCAGTCCCATTGTCGATTTCGGAGAGAACAGTACGAAGGTGAACCAGATTTTGAGATCATAGATCGGGACGTGCATGACTGGACTCAGGAAAATATTCTAAAGGAGTTTCCATGACTGTTGTCACAATGAAGGAAGACGATCTATCTTTCTGGCATGCAAAGGATTTTCTGGTTCATTTCATGCGTAGGTGGAAAGAGTATCATCACGATAACCGACAGTTTCCTGCTGCGATCTGGCCGAAGTATATACCGCACATTAAGCGGTTCATGACCGCCAATAATCTGAAACCGAAAGAATACCGTGATTTCGTAGACTGGGTATTTGAGTTTGCTAAGGAACGTCACCGACCGTATGTCAATTTTTTCGCTACTGTTGACGAACGCTTACTGTATTTGTATCAGCGATCTAAGCAAAAAGCGAACAAGCATGCGGTGGTTCCTGCTACAGAAAACGAGATTTTCCGATTGTCGGATATTGCATGCAACGATGGCGCTTGTTTTCCCAGGAAAGAATGACATGATTAAACTCGATCTGACAGTCAAAGAGCGCAACGAACTTGTGGAAGCCACACGTGGTTCCTGTAATATATGCAACGGGAAAGGGTATACGTTGGATGGACAGTCTCTGAAAGACTGCGGTTGCATAGAGGAATTGCGGCGGCGACTGCGATATATAAAGACTGGTATCTACCCTAAGTATTGGGATTGGGTGCCTGACGAAGCCACGCTTGAGGCAAAGTTTGTTGAGAAGAACCCGCAGGCAATCAGCGATCTCCAGGCATATGGCAGTGATATGAGAACGTTTATCAAGAACGGCACTGCTTTGTTCATTTGGGGTGGTTTCGGGACTGGTAAGACAGCGTTCAGTATGTGGTTAGTTAAACAGGCATTGACAATTCTAGAAGAGGGTGAGCCAAAGTATGCTTGTGGTGTGATGACACTTCGAGAGCTTGTACAGCTTCTGGGGGAGACCAATGACGCGGAAGTTGGTAACGCTAAACGAGCGATTGTTGATGCTATTGAGCAGCTTGATCTGGTTGTCATCGATGAATTTGATAAGGAGTACGCTACCGGAACGAAAACTACATTTTCTGGGGTGGCGTTTGGTGATATTTTCAATTTGCTCTATAACGCGAAGAAGGCAATGATTGTTCTATCGAATTCTAAGCTTTTGGAATTGCAGGAAAATGGTATTCATACGTTGGACGTTCTGGACCGGTTGTCTTCGTTCGATCAGATTATTGAGTTGACAGGCAGCAGCTACAGAAAGCTTCCAAAGAGGCATCGTTAATGGCGACATCAGTAACACGACTTGATGACGAGACAACAGAGAAGACCATCCTAGCTTACGAGCTATCAGACCCCAAATGGTTTCGATTGCTGGAAGCGGAGTTCTTTGCTTATGCTACTCAACGGAATACTCAGGCTTGCATGAATGAGTTCTTCCGGAAGTTTGGTGCTTATCCAACGGCTGTGAATATCCAGCAGTATACTCAGGACCCTGACATCAAGTTCTTCGTCATGGAAGCCCAGGAGATGCAGACAGGGGATGACGGTGTTTACAAGTTACTCCTGGATGATCTGGTTGATATGGCGACAAGTCGTAAAGTAGTCGATCAGATCGAGAAGTTGGCGGCTTCCATCAAGAAGAATACCAGTGGTCGGGAAATGGTTCGGGATACCATTCAGACGTTTTCCAGTCTTCCCAATCCGCTACTGTTTGGAGAAATACGCCGTGGGTTTGTACACGATCATGAGTACCTGAAAAAGACTTGGGAGAACTACAAGGCACGGCATGCTCATCCTGAAAGGTTCAAAGATTTTATTCCTTATGGAATCAAGGGTCTTGATCAGGTAACAACTGGTGGGACTCGTCCTGGTCACATCACGTTAATTTACGGCGATACCAGTAGTGGTAAGACCAGATTCAAAGTAAATGTTGCCTATAATATGGCAGTCTTGGGATTTCGGGTGTTGTACATTTCTATTGAAGACCCGTTTGACAATATAGCCAGGATGTTGTTGAGTAGAGCGTCATTGCTTGACTACACAAGTATTGAGTTAGCCAAGCTCAGTAAAGAGCATGAGCAGAAATTCCGCGATACTATCATGAAGATTGATAAAGCGAAGAATCTGCCCTATCTGGCGTTCTGGCCTGGGACTGGCTACGTGGATGACATAGACAGAGAAGTTCGTGCGTATGAGGCAGTTACTGGTTTTCCACCGCAAGTGCTTATTGTAGACTACGCGCATGAGATGTATCCGCGTAGACCATACAACAATCCATCGGAGCGATTCAACAATCTGTTTTCAGAGATTCGGACATATGTTGCTGAACGGAAGTTTTCGTTCATTACGTCTTTACTGCAGAGTAGGACTGGAAAACAGAAGAAGAAAGAAGAAGATTATGGTCTGGAAGACATTGGGCAGTCACATTATGTGGCTGGTCATTGTCACGTAGTAATCTTCATTAAACAGACTCCGGAAGACAGGATATCGAATATTCTGAACGCTTATGTCCAGAAGAATAGGTATGGTCCGAAAGACAGAAAGATTCCGATGACTTCTCATTGGGATATCAGTTTTGTGGGGGATGCAAATCGTGTGATTTCTCACGATTATATTAAGGAGTTACTGTCTGAGCCTTGGGATGCTGGCAATGAGGCAAATTATGTGTTGGCACCAGTGAATGATCCTGAAAGTTCTGCGACTAACGAGTTGGAATTGGATCTTGCGACTGAGATCGCATACGTACCGGAGCCATGATATGAAAGAAGCGCTATATTGGATAATCATCGCTCTCGTAGCAGAAATGGTTATTGAATTGCTATGGAAGATTTTTCGATTCATTTTCACAGGTAAGTGATGCTTTCCGTTCAGCAAGTGCTCAAGCATTACAAGATGGCTGTTCATCAAACGATAGGTGATGAATTAAGCTGTCTCTGTCCGTTTCATAATGATCACAATCCATCGCTCAACATAAACAGTGAGAGTGGTTTCTGGATTTGTAGATCGGGATGTGGTGGTGGGAACCTGATCCAGTTTGTGGCGAAGAAAGAGAAAGTAGATTTCGCTACGGCAGAGCTTCTGTTGAATAACGATTTTTCGGAGATCATCAATGACAAAGTTGGGCATACGCTGGAATCTCTGCATCAGTCGGTGGCGATAAACGATGCGCGGGAACCGGCTGCAGCAGATCAGGCGTTTGTGAGAGGATTTATCAATACAATCTTTGAGAATCTGAGTCGTTTGCCGGTTACAGATACCAGGACGATCAGTGACTGGATGAAGGTTCTGATTTATGCGAAATCCGATACAGAACCACACACGCAAGATGATTACTTCTCTTTGTATCGAGAGTTTCTGAAGGATGCGAAGTTAATGAGGGAGACAGGTAATGTCGAAGCCGACTAAAGAAGGCGTTCTTTATCTTCCGTTGAAGCCGAAGGAGCAGAATTACGTTTGGAACTGTGGTCCTACGGCTCTCTATGTGGCTTTGCGATTTCAGTTTGGTTTACCATTGACGTTGAACGAGCTTACGTTTCTTACCGGAGCTACAGAGGCTGGTTCGGATGAGTTTAATTTGATTCGTGCTCTTCAATTGCTTGGGTTTAAGTATCGTCTACGTATGGATGGTACAGTGGGACAATTGAAGAAGTGTTTGGAATACGGCCAGCCGCCAATTGTGCACATAGTGGTTCCAGATGGAGAAGGACATTATGTAACCGTTTGTGGTGTAGACGATGAAAATGTTAAAGTTGCTGATCCAACAAACGGTGAAGAAGTAACTTATGGTTTGCCGTATTTCATCGGTTGTTGGCGAGTAGGAAAAGAAGAGCCACCGGAACATTGGTATATGGTAGTGACTGGACATTCTGGTGATAAGCTTGCACCAATGATTACCAAACTAAAACGGATTCAACGAAAAATAATCAAATATAGGAGTTGAGATGACAATTACTATCACTAAGCGACAGTTTAGAGTGATTTTGTCAGCTTTGGAGAAAGCAAATCAATGGGAATTGTCACTTGCCGATGCGTGGACTCCACCTGGATTTTTGAAACGTCCTCTTCCAAAAGAAGTGAAGCAAGCTGTGAAAGCAGCGCATGTGTATCAGGAATTATGCAAAGAATTAACATTAAGGAGTAATATAGTATGAACATCTACGGCATTTCGGACCTGCACTTGTCTGGCATTCCACCCTTTAAGCCAATGACGCATTTTGGTCCACAATATACCGGTCACATCGAGAAATTGGAAGCTGGGTTCAAAGCGCTTCCACCTGATTCTGTTGTAATCAATGCCGGGGACATTTCCTGGGCTATCGACCGCGAAGAAGCATTGACTGATCTCAAATGGTTGAATTCATTTGGCGTGAAGATCGTCAACACGCGGGGAAACCATGACTTCTTCTGGGGAAACAAGGGTGCTCCGTTTATGACGAACTGGGCACTTGACAATGGTCTGGATAATTTGTATTTTGTAGACCATACTGCCCTCTTTCATATTGGTGGTCCAAAACACTTCATCACTGTTGCGGCAGTGAAAGGGTCGGAGAAGATGGAGCAGTACGAAATCGAGTTTGATCCTAATAAGTTACCCCCAGGACACAAGCCGAAGAGTGTAGTTATCACCCCTAAGCACTGGAATAAGCATCAGAGGAAACTTGAAGCTGCGCTGGCTCTGAAACCGGACATTTTGGTGAGCCATATTCCGCCGTTTGATTTAGGTGGAGTGGAGAATGAGTGGACCAGGCTTGTCTACGGGTCGGGAGTTGGAATGGTGCTCTTTGGACACTGGCATAATGCTGCACCTAACAAATTCGATCACACCGTGGTGCAGGACGTGCTGTTTCATAATCTGTTGTGTGAGAGACATGATTTCGCTCCTATTCGTATAGGACAGGTTGATGAAGAGAGGGGAGTAAAGCAGTTGTGGGGATTGGATGCTATCGGTGGAATTGTGCTAGAGGTTAGGGCACCACTTAGTCCTGATTTTATACATACTGATGGTATGATCTAACGGAGACTCCATGGAAGCGCTTAAAAAAATGGTTGTTGGTTTCTTGATGGATGAATCCCAAATAAAAATTGCTCTTATTGAGAAATCTCGTCCTAATTGGCAGACAGGTAGATTCAATGGTGTCGGTGGTCATGTCGAAAAGGGTGAGAATCCGACAGAGAGTATGATTCGAGAGTTTCGGGAAGAGACTGGGAAGATAATCACTACTTGGAGACACTTCGCTACGTTGACTCATTTATCTCGTGGTGGATTGGTTTATTTTTTTGTAGCGAAGGATGATGCCGTGTTTGACGTTGCAACACAAACGGACGAGCAAGTATCTCTTTGGCTTGTCAAAGCGCTGCCTGAGATGGTAATGCCAAATTTGCGGTGGCTTATTCCTATGGCGCTGGATGAAACGCTTACTGAGCCTATTGAAATTATGGATCGGGGGAAGAATTAGATGACAGTTGTAGTGCAGCAAGCGGCACCTGATATTCTGATTGTCGATGGTGAACACGCTATCCACCGGGCGATCCATGCCTACGAGATGCTTCATACCAGCACTGGTCTGTTCTCTGGAGCGTTCTATGGGTTCTTGGCTATCTTGAAGACGCAGATTGACGAGCTTCAGCCAGCATGCACAGTCATAGTGTGGGGTCATCCGAAGTCTGGCGTTCAACGGAAGCAGACATTGGTTACATACAAGGCTGGAAGAGTGCATGACTCCAGGCTTTACACACAGATGGCAGATGATCAAGCGTTCCTTGCTGCTGAAGGCTGGACGCAGTATTTCAACGATGAGGGTTGGGAAGCTGATGATGTGATAGCTACGTTGGTTCATCAATGGGAGAAAGATTATCAGATTGTTATTCTTAGCGGAGATCATGACTTCTTTCAACTGATTAATGCCAATGTCCGCTGTCTTCGTCCAAAGAATGGTGCCAATCCGCCAAAGATGTTCGACCAGCAGGCGATTGTTGAGACGTATGAAGGTGTTCCACCTGAGCATCTGGCTGATCTCTATACATTGACTGGTGACACAGGTGACAACATTACTGGTGTTCCTGGTATCGGTAAAAAAACCGCAGTCAAGCTTCTTGTTGACAACGGACCAATCGCTGGATGGTTCAATTCGATTGATACAATGTATGCCAGCAAGAGGTTGAAAGAAAAACTTCTGGAGTATAAAGACCAGATGGTGCGGAACAAACGACTTATCTCATTGAAGACCACTAATGTGAAAGTGTGTGAGATTCCGCCGAATTTGGATTCTACTGAAGCACAACAGCTTCTGGATAAATACGAAGTCAAGAAGTTTACGTGGGAAGATTTCTTAGCTCAATAATGCCGCCTACCAATACTAAAATATGCGACAATATGGCGAAGGTTGACTGGCTGATTGGAAAGCTGTCAACGATGCCTGTGTTTGCGTTTGATACAGAAACGTCTGGTGTGAGTTTTCTGAACGATTACATTTTCTGTATTTCATTCTCCTGGGTTGAAGGCTTAGGTGTGTGCATTGATTTCCGTGACTTCTCTGAAACTGACCAAGAAATAATTTGGGATAAGCTACGTGAAGTGTTCAATAACAAGGCACGGAAGATTGCGCAGAACGGTGTGTTCGATGTGAAGTTCCTCTGGAAGAAGAACATTGGTGTTCGCAATTGGTATATGGATACCATTTTAATGGCTCATCTTCTGGACGAGAATGATCTGGTTGGATTGGGTCCGTTGGCTCACAGGTACACGGATATGGGGGGTTATCATGATGTGCTCGATGATTACGTAGAGGAACATCCAAATTGTGATCCTACCAAGGCTCTTGTCGGGGACACATGGAAGAAGAGGAAGGATGCCGACAAGAAATTTGAGAAGTATGAACTTGTAGGATCGTACACTCGTATCCCAAGAGAGATGTTGGATGTCTACGCATGTCAAGACGCTGATGTGACACTTCGTGTGTGGGCTAAAATGCTTCCATTGCTGCAGAAGGAGAGTCTGATCTGGATTCTACTTAACATTCAGATGCCGATACAGAAAGTGTTGGCTCGTGTTGAGTATTCCGGAGTTTCGGTAGACCGCGAGTACCTGGAACAACTCTATGTGGATTACAAGAAGAGGATGGATGAAGCCTGGGAGAAGGTGTTGAAGATTCCGGAAGTTCAGGAATTGGAATCCGACAAGAAGGGTCAATTCTATTCCAAATGGGATCAGTCTAAACGCATTAAGCAAAAGATGGGTGCTGAAGCGTATGTCAATAAACATGAAAAGGATTGGAGATTTAAAGCATCTACTAAGCAGCTTGAAGAATTGATCGTCGGAAAGTTACATCAGAAGCCAATCAAGTTTGGAAAGCAGAATAAGAAGACAGGGGTTGCACAAGCATCTATGGATGCCGCTGTTTTGGCAGCGTATGCTTTGATTTTGCCACAGGTTGAAGTGATTCAGGAGCACAGGACTCTACAGCACCTGAATGGTACGTTCATAGAAGGGATGCTTAAGCGCATCGGTAAAGATGGTCGCATTCGTTCAAATTACCCTCTGTTTCGAACGGTAACTGGTAGGGTGGCATCTAATGACCCCAATCTGAATAACATTCCCCGTAAGGCGGTAGAGATCAAATACCAGTTCATTGCAGATCCTGGTTGTTTCATGGTCGAAGCTGACTATTCACAGGCTGAATTTCGTCACTGGGCGCACTATTCCCAGGACCCGCAGATGTTGTACGACATCAATCACGGCATTGATATCCATAAGCTGACTGCAGCTATGGGCAAGGGTGTGAAAATTCCTGAAGGTAATATCTCACTGGATGACTTCAAGGAGTGGACAAAGGATATCACCAAAGAAGAACGAAATGTGGCTAAAACCGTAGTATTTGGTATGATGTACGGTCGTGGGCCACGTTCGATTGCTTTGGGGCTGAAGATCACGGAGAAGGAGGCACGGAATATCATAATGGTCTTCTTCAAACGATACCCGGTGGCCAAGGCATGGTTGAATACGACTACGAGTCAAGCTAAAATTGATGGTTATGTTCGTGATCTGTATGGGCGTAAACGTCGATTGACTTACATCAACAAACTGGACGAAAAACATAAGGAAATGGCGGCGAAAGCTGAACGTATGGCTGTGAACGCGCCAATTCAGGGGGGAGCCAGTGATACTACGTTTCTTGCTGCCATTCGAATAGACAATGAGATGATGCGGCGACATATGAAATCACGGATGATATTAACTGTATATGATTCATTGGATTACAATGTCATACCTGAAGAAG
>QGNH01001565.1_pt2 | contig 15884 bp, 19 predicted proteins | sample 1735481 | NCBI WGS metagenome assembly QGNH01 (sample SAMN09239004, study PRJNA386568) | Viral metagenome, whole genome shotgun sequencing project. | reverse complement strand
AATTAGTTGCAACAGAAATATATCGGCTAAAACATAAATGAATGGCGAAGTTAAACTTATTTCTAATACGTGTACCCCCGAATATGGCACAGCAGGTAATAATTATTGTATTAACTACTTAAATGTAGATAATCCAGTTCCAATAGGAGCATTGATCAGACAAGCACTAATAAAAAGCTTTCCAACAGGTAAGTTAGTTCCGAGTACTATTAAATACAAAGTAGTAGATTGCATTAAACAAGCAAAGAAGAACTATAAGTTAGCCGTACTAAAGGATAAAGATGAAGGGTACTTACCAATTTTTTACCAGGTAAAAAAAGGGACTATCTTCTTATATGATTACGACTATGATGGAATGGATAAATGAAAGCAGAAACGTTAACAAAACTTTTAGAACTCAAGAAAGATTGGGAATCTTACAACTTAGACCAAAAGAAAGAAGAAATTCTTAAGTTTAGTCTAGATAACCAAGAAATCGATCTATATGTAGAAGCAGCGGATTTCTTTTTTGAAACTTTCACCCTTATACAGTATTTGAAAAAACTTAAATCTTATTTATAACTTACTTTTTGTATAAATACAGTATAATAATAGCATGAAGAGCACATTAAGTGAATTTGCCGGAATCTTTGGTCAAGAAATCGGCCCAAAAGCCTTTAAGCACTGGGATAAGTATGAAGATTTCTTAACTGAAATTAATCCCCCAGAATATTCAACTGCATATAAGCATGTACAGATTTTAATAGATGCTGTAGATGGATTGTTACGTGGTGATTATGATAACTTAGCTATTCACATGCCACCCAGGCATGGGAAAACCGAAACAATAACTAACGCTTTACCAATCCATTTTTTGTTAGAGCATCCAAAATCCGCAGTATGTGTTGCTTGTCACACTATTGACTTAGCTAAAAAATTTGGTGAGCAGTGTCGAGATAAGATGGCTCGGTATGGCCTTTTAAGTAAATCCACAAAAGCTAAAGATACTTGGGCAACAACTTTAGGGGGTCGATATGTAGCTGGGGGTATGTCCGCAGCACCTACAGGCCAGGGTTTTAACCTTATTATTTTTGATGACCCCATCAAAACAATGGCTGAGGCTCAGAGTCCGTTAGAACGAGAGCGGTTGGAATCTTGCTTTTTCAATGACTATTTATCCAGAAAAGCTCCAGATTGTAAAGTAATTTTAATAGGAACTAAATGGACTCCAGAAGATATTTATACAAAAGCCACCGAAAACGATCCAGATAACTGGAAGATAATTAACTTACCCGCAATTAGTATAGATGAAGATGGTAATGATCAAGCTCTTTGGCCTGAAGTTTGGCCTATAGAGAAACTATTAAAAAGAAAACAAGAACTTTTAGCTACTGAATCCACCGGAGAAGCAGCTTGGGAAGCACAGTATCAACAAAATCCAATCCCTAAAACGGGTGTGTTTTTCAGAATAGATTTATTACGAGCTGTGTTACCAGGCACGATCCCTAATATTATACAAGCTGTCCGAGCTTGGGATGTTGCTTATTCAAAAGGTAGGGGTGACTGGACAGTTGGTGTACTTTGGGGTAAGGATAAGGAAGATAAGCTTTACATTTTAGATGTTGTAAGAGATAGATTAGGCCCCTCAGAGCGGGATGATTTTATAAAGAAAACGATATCAGAGGATACCTTTTTATGCAAAAGAGATCATATAAGTTATAAAGTATTGCTCCCAACAGACCCGGCAGCTGGTGCTGTACAAACAGAAAGCTGGGCAGAGAAGTTTAACTTTTTAAGTCATGAGCTTGCTAGTATGGGTTGTTATATAGAGTATTATAGGGCGGGATCTTTAGGGGGCAGACCCACTGGGATACCCTTAAAGGAACGTAGAGCGCACCCGTTAGCTGCTTATATTAATGCTGGCTTGATAGTAATGGTTAAAGCACCCTGGAATTCCGAGTTTAAGAAAGAATTAGGTTTATTTCCTGGGTGTTCTCACGATGACCAAGTCGATGCTGCGTCTGCTGGGTTTTCTGATATATCATTTGGAATGACGAACAGTGCTGAAGTTTTAGCAGATGCAGTAAAAACAATAGGCTTAACATTATCTAATAGACGAGAACAGGCATCTAATCCTGAAATTAATTATCAACATTCTAATAATGTATATGCAGAGTATGATGACTTAGGTCATTTTTCGGCTAGACCTTATCATGGATTATTAACCTGGTAGTATATAGTATCAGTATTAGATCGTTCTAGATTAGATCGTATTTTTAAAAATTTATGGTATAATAACAGCATGCCAAGAAGCAGCCGTAAGCAAACACAATTACAACCCCCGGCTAAAACTATAAATGTTGCTAGTTCCGGTACACCTTTACCTAGTAACAAAAACAACCCGATAACAAACCTTATTCCAAATATGGCGGGTAACCCGGCAGCTACACTAGCTTCCAGCACCCCCGTCTATGTTACGGATGCTCCGTTTTCCTATGATTCTTATACAATGGGGCACTATTCTAGCATATTTGGCCCTACAATGAGGTTTGCACAGTGGAATCCAGATAGGTTAATTAGTCAGAGGGGTTTTCTTCAAATGAAGGAAATGCTTTCTATGGCTGCTGTCCGGGCCCCAATGATGATTAAGAAGGCATCCGTAGTAACAAACCATAGTGTGGTTCCTAGTATTGACGACTTTAGAGATCCTAATTTCGAAAAATCCAAATTAATGGCAGAATATTGTGAATATTGTATCAAAAATATAAGAAGCACAATTACTAGGAGATATCAACCATTCAATAGTGTGTTATGGCAAATATCGGATGCTTTCCATTATGGGTTTGGAGTTGCTGAACTCACACTTACAAAGAAGATTTTATCTGGTAAGTTTAGGGGAAAGCATGGGCTAGATTACATTGCGCCTAAACCCGCTTGGGAGTTTGGCTTTGAGTTCTTTAATACATCAAGTTTTGAGGCCGCAGCGGTAGTTCCTTATACTCCGATGGATGGTTATCAGAGTCCGGTACCTATTGAGAAGGTAATGCTATTTACGTACAATCCTGACGAAGGGTTACCTTATGGTAACGGGGATTGTAGGGCTAATTTCAAGCATTACTACATCTTAGATAACTTAATTAAGTTTTGGGCCTGGTCTGCTGAACGCTGGGGATCTCCGGTATTAATTTTAAAGCACCCACCGATGGATGATACAGCCCGTCAACAAGCCTTATATATTGCATCTCAGATTAGAAATGGTGGGGATGTTATTTTACCCCAAAACATGTCATACGAACTCATAGAGCTGAAAGCAGAGGCTTTGAGGAACTTTAAGGAATTTGCTGAGTGGAATATTAAGCAGATATCTTTAAATACATTAGGTAACGTTTTGACAACATCCGAGGGTGAGGTTGGTAGTGGTGGTTTAGGTAGTGTACACCAAGGAACTCAGAGTAAGCTGATTAATTATTGTAAACAGAGTTTACAAGATACTGTAGAGAACGATTTATTTAAGAAACTTATTTTTAATTCCTACGGTGAAGAATACGTAGAGTTTTGTCCAAACTTTGTATTTGGTAATGAGTTGTCCTCAGCAGAATTGACGAGTTTAGCTACTGCATTTAATCAATTGATAGCTACGGGGGCTATGAGTCCTTATGCTGCTGATATTAGGAAAAGGCTTCACATAAAGCCAATAGAGCAATCTGAAATTGAAGAGATTGATTCACTTGCTCAGATGATGAGTGAAATGAAATCTAAATTACAAAACTTAGAGAAACCGGGAAAACAAGCTAACCGAGCTGCTAAGTGAAATAGGGGGCCAGTATAGAATCCATACTTATAGAACCATCTGACAGTAATGCTGATGAAGTATTATCAAAGGCAAAAGCAAACACAACCCATGCATATTCAGTTCCAACTGAAGAGAGACAAAAGTTAGATAGTGCTATTGACCTTGTAAGAAAGAACCTAGGGTTAGATAAACCTGAAAGAATTGTTAAAGTAACAGAAGAAGAAGTAAGCAGGACTAATACTTCCTCGGGTATTCGATCTTTATTTGAAAAACTTTCTTTATATGCTCCTGAATATGGGGCTCCTAAAGAAGAGATTGATGAATACACTAAAATAAGAGCTTTACTTAGAGACAAGAGAGACTTGATTGAAGTTAATTCAAATAAGGCTTTTCGTGTTGAAAAAGAAACAAAAGTCCCAACAATGGAAGATTTAGACATGACGAGGATTTTAAAGAGATCTGATATTGATTTCTCTAAGTCTAAGAAGTTGTCGGGAAATGTTTGGCAATTTTTTAACCTTGAAGGAAAATCTGTCGGGGTTAGCGGAGTTCATGAGGGTTGGTCTATAGAGATTCAACAAGCGATTGAAGAAACAGTACAATTATAATGTTAACAGTAAACGAACTATTAGAGTATGGGGTCATAAAGGACTCCCAGATTAAACGAACAAGCTTCAAACTTAGTAATAAAGTTAATGTAGTTAAGGTATGCCCCAAGTGCTTAGAAGATGTTGATATTCATCCCATTGATGATCCCTTCTTCTCTACCGAATCAACTATAGCTATTCAGTGTGGTAGTTGTAAAACCAAATATGCTATTTGTATTTATTGCGGTAAATATGTACGAAATCCGCAAGCTGCTCTTTGTACTTGTGAAATAAGGGATTCTTTTATCAAAGACATTATAGCTTCAAAAGAACAACCCGGCAGCGATGACGATATTGTATCAGATATTGAAAAGCCAAGACGCGGCAGAAAGCGATTAGATGGGACCGTATAACCCAAACATCCCTAAAGAACCCTTAATAAAGGTTACGGAGCTTACTGAATGCCAATGGTATAGAAGAAAGCCCAATGAAGTTTTACCCTGGGGCTGTATGTCCGGTATGTGGGGGGATATAATTTGTTATTTAGGTGTATTTCGGCAGAGAATAGGTGTTGGTAATTTAATAATTACCTGTTTTGATGAAGATATTGTACGATTTTGTGCAGAGCAACCTTTTATAAAAAATATCATTTGGATAAAGCCGGAATCAAAGCAGTGGTATGACAGAATGACGGATGCTTTATGTGGATCTCCAGCGCCTTATCCTGATCCTCAAGTCGAAGAGTTGAGGCAAATAGCTGGACTTCCAAAAGGTACTAATATAATAAAAACAACTTGGGATTTCCAATTCAGGGAATCTGGAATTGTACCAAGGTGGGGTGGGGCTAGGGTTCCTATAAAATACCATGAAGAAGCCTTAAAGTTATTAGAACCCTTAAAAGATGTACCTACAATATTAGATATAGAGGGTTACCCTTGTGATACTAAAACATATTTAATAAACCCATATTCCATTAATACTTGTAATCCTGAGGATCATTGGAATCGGTGGGCTGAATTAATTCAATACTTATACATGCTTACCCCACATAATTATGTATTTGTTGGGCATACTATAGAGTTTGATTTACCCGATACCCCTAGATTATTAAATTTGGTTAATAAAACCAGCAGCAATATGACAGTATTTGCATTAGCTGAACATTGCTGGGGAACTATCACAACAATAAATAGTCTAGCACATTATTGTAAGGTAGCGGGATTAAACCAGTTCGTATTCAATAATAAGGGAAGTTATATGAATCGAAGTAGTTTTCCCAAGTTTATTGAGCTTGATTCCACCCCTCATGTTGAATATGACGCACCTTTCAACTATGCATTAAGCTGTGTTCAGCAATTTGTCAATATATAAGTACCTAGATAGCAGAAAATTAAAATAAATTTTTCTGCTATTTTTTTTATAAGTACTTTTCATATAAAATTAAGATATAATATAATTATTAACGCAATAGAGATTGCACCACTTTTAACTATGACCAGACGTAAACAAGTAAATATCGAAGAGGCGGAGATCACCGAGGTTTTTGAAACCTTGAGTGGTACACATGTCAACGGTATCGCAGGTAAGAAATCCAAAGTTAAGGTTCCTGAATCGGGTATCACCAACGATGTTGATGGAGACCCAGACCCCGATGAAGATCCTGATGAAGATGACGATAAGTTAGCAAAGAAGTCCAAAGGATCTTTTAGTGCTGATGGCTCTAGGTATTACATTGAGTTTGACTTAGGTGAACCTACAGAACCAAAAGAGGATTTATACGGGCTTGCATCTAAATATAAGGTGTTTGAAGATAGGAAAATCTTCGAGTTAGGCGATTATAGCAAGGATAAGGGTTTTTCCTTAAACATTGATGAAGCCAAACTTGCTGTAAAGAACTTTAAACCTTTCCACCTAAAGATGACGCACGAGAAATCTACTTGTTTAAGCGGAAAAATTGGGGCTATTTTAGATGTATCGATTAAAGATAATAACGTATTAGGAACAATTGCAATTCCTAGAAAGTTTTACGATGATTATTTAACCGATCCAGAGTTTAGAAAAGTTTCCGCAGAATGGGTAGTAGACCCAAAGGATATTGTTGGATTAGCTATAGTTACCAATCCTTACATTAAAGATGCCTGTTTTGATGATTCTACACTTGAGGATACAAGTGAACTTTTGATAAAAAATGATTCTATGATTAATACAAAAAAATTAGCTTATGATATAAATCCCCATCAAGCATTGCATGATATTGCACACTTTTTTGGGGCAAGGTGTGGGGATAAGGAAAAGTATTTTCCACCAAAGGAAACTATAGATGAGTTGAATCCCGCTTTTTCTGAAGAAGAATTCATTGATAGTATAAAAGAATTTCATAATTTAGATCGATGGGATGGCGAGATAATCCCCAAGGATCTCAAAAAAGAGTTACAAAAGTACCACGATCTATCTGTTAAGGCGGGTGCCGACTGTGACGAATATCAAGCGAGACTAATGAAATATAGAGCTGTTAGTCTACCTGCTTTTGGTAAATTTCTAGAAAGCTCTTGTTTTAAGGAAAATAACAATATGGATACTAAACAACCAGTTGAGTTTGATAACCTTGTGTCACAGAACAAGGAATTAACAGACACAGTTGCTAAGTTTGAACAGAATATTGTCGCCAAAGATTCCGAAATTTCTGCATTGACTGAAAAGCTTAGTACGTTAGAGACTAGTTTCTCTGATGAAAAGGCTAAGTTCGAAGCTGAAGTTAAGGTTCAGGTTGAGTCTGTTCGAAAAGATTTTGATGCATATATTGCTAAAACTCAAGCCGAAGCTGCGAAAGCTGCTATTAAGGCGGAGGCTGCCCTTTATTTGAACGATGTTCAAGGTGTAAAGATCAGCGCTGCCCAGGTTAAGGTTTACTCTGATATGATCGAGGAAGATCCTACTTCTTTCTCAATTGTTAAGAAGATCGTTGACGCTTTAGATGAGAATGCCCTATTCAAGAAAGATATCACTACTTCAGATAATGAAGCCGGTGTTGCTAAAGCTTTGAAGGGTAATGATTCTGAGTTTTCGCTAGATTCGATTGTTGCTCCCGGTAAGTCAGGTGCTACTGCTGAAGATATTGATAAATATCGTAATTCAAAAACCGGTTTGAATGACGTTAAAGATTATTTCAATAACACCGTTGCCGGTGCGAAAGGTTACAAATAATGGCTATTGGAACTTGGATTCGCCCTGGGGCTACAGCTCCTTGGGTTGACACTAAAGTTGCTTCTGCTTTTTCCCCGTTTGCGTATTACGGGGTAGAGTACATGAATAAGATTATCTGCCTAGATTCAAGCGGTTACGCGGTTGTTAGTAACATCTTGAACCCAGTGGGTATCTCTATCGACGAGTCTTGGAACGCTACGATGTCTGGTAGTAATCAAGCTCTAAGTGTTTATAACACAGGAGCTTTACCCGTTACTGCTGCTGGTGTTATCACTGCTGGTCAGTGGGTTACCTCCGATGTTAACGGTAATGCCGTTGGTGTTGTAGAATCTACTAGCACTGATAGAACAACTGGTATGATTGGTATTGCCCTTTCAAACAGTTTGTCTACTGTAAATGCCAATGGTAACTACGGACTTGTTACTATTAAGATTAGATAAGGATATATAATGGCTACGTTAAGTAATGAACACGTTAATGTAATTATCACATCTCTGTTACCTGCGTATACCAACGAGGAATACATCGGCGATGCCGTTGCTCCCGTTCTACCAGTAAACAAACTATCTGATAAGTACTTCTTGTTCAATAGAGATACATTTATTAAGGGTTCTGGTATTGGAAGTAATGGTTTACCGAATTCTTCGAGACTACCTAGACAGGATTCTCAAGAAATCTTCTGGGATGTTGCTCAAGGTTCCTTCGAGATCATTCCTTTGGCTGCTAAGATTTGGGTTTCAAATCAGGAGATTAAGCTTGCTGATGATCCGTTGAACCCTTCTATCACTGCGGCTACGGTTGTTCGAAATCGCTTGCTTCTTGACAATGAAGCTGCTGTTGCTAGTGTGGCTCTCGATCAGACTAAATATTCTAATCCAATTCAGTTAGTTGATGACGCTAATGTTGGAACTTCCTGGAAAAACTATGAGTCTGCTTCTTCGAACCCGTTCCGAGATATCAAACGTGCTAAACGCGCTGTTAAGGAAGGTATCTTCCGAGAGGCTAACACTCTGTTGATTTCTTACGGCTTGAGCTACACTCTACAGGATCACCCCTGGTTCCGCGATACCTATAAGTATCAGGCTACCGAAGGTGCTACCAAGGATGGCTTACCAGCTAACTTCAGAGGTTTGTCTACTCAAATCGCTGGTACTTTTACTGCAATGTCTGGTTACGGTGCTAACACTGTTGCTGGAAATATTTGGCAATCTCAGCCGCTCAACGGTGAGTCTGAGAATAGAGAATTTGCTTTGGTTTATTACCGAGATAAATCCAATCAGTATTATGCCCCTCAGACCTTCAGAACTTTTGAAGCGCCTAATCCTTGGGATGATACTCGTGGATTCTCTGTTAGAACCTGGTACGATATTTCCAAGGATAGTCATGCTATCGAAGTTGGTGTAAGCCGAACTTGGAAGGCCATCGCTACTGATTCTTCGGGTAATATCGCTGGAGCACAGATCATCACCGACGTTCCTGATGATGTCACTGCTGATTAATTGGTCTCCTAGAACGTAAATGTTGCCGGAACCTTCGGGTTCCGGCACTTTTTAATCATGAAAAGTAATTTTCTATGGTATAATAAAAGCATGATAGAAAATAGCTCGAATTCAATTTTAGAGAGAACTAATTATAAAAATGAAGAGCAAAGGCAACTGGGTAGTTACTGTGTAATTGCTACGCTTGCCGATGTTACAGAAGTTGACGGAGAGTTAAGGGTTTGGGATGTTCCTGATGATGTTGTAGGATTTAAATTTATCGTATTAGACTGTTTAACCTCCGCTCAGGATTTAATTATTGCACATATATACAACGATCCAGAGCTAGGTACTTGTAATTTGGGATTTAATAAACCCGATAACTCTTGGACATTAGTATATTGTGTAAGCCCTTTTACAAACTACCCGAAAGCTGCCTTTAGGATTCTAACCACCTACAATCCTTATGAGTCTCATCCTGTAAATGGCCAAGTTAGGTTTGCTGAATCGTCACTTTCCTCCCCCTCTTCATGGAAGTACCATATTGGCTATGAAGCCTTTAAAGATATTGGTGGTAACTTTGTAAAGAAGGAAAATGGGGAGTATAAAAATACTGCTATTAATTCGGATTATTACGAAGATAAATCCGTAGATGACCGGCTTAAGAAACTAGTAGAATCGAACTAAAATGACTTTTACTGTAGATTACACCACACCAGTAGGAATAATTAGGACTTTGATTGGTGATTTAGACGCTGAGGATATGGAATTATCCGATGAATCTATTATAGCACTTCTAGGAATATATGGTAATGACCCTAAAATTACAGCCATATATTGTTTAAAATCATTAGCGGCTAAATGGGCTAAACGGGCTATAACCACTAAGATTGAAGGATTTTCTGCTAAATATGATAATATTTCGGCATTCTATGCGCTGAGGGCTAAAGAAATATCAGAAGCTACCTACCAGTTACCTATGGTTAATAGTGATGGTGGTTCTACATATAGAAATCCGTTATATCCTGGTGGATGGGTCCCTATGTAATGAAGTCTCCAAATATAGTAAAGTATATAAAAAGGGATTATAAGGAAGTAATTAATTCCTATGGGATTACTTCCTTTATAACTAATAAAGCTTTAGCTGGTAAAATACTTAGAAATAAAATCAAAGATGCCCAACAGGCTGAATTTCTAGCCTCTTTATCTGGTATCAACATAAAGAATAAGGATGCTTACTTAGTTATTTTAGATTATTCCTTCTTTCCGGTTATGCCAGAGGAAGGTGATACCATTGAATTTAGTGATCGGCCTGAATTCGAGTACATGTTAAGTAGGGGCTGGTCCGAGGCAATATCCAACACTCCGACTTCCATCAGGTTTATTGCATATAGGGAGGCTCTTCCAAACAGTGCTTCCGCCAAATCAGATGGAACTAGGCCATATAATGATATGCCTGGATATACATCTATAAGCCCATCCGTACCTGGGGAATGGACCCTCTCTTTTGATACAGAATTCTCACAGGCAGGTACTGTTGCTACTGCCCTAGATGGCACTAATTGGGTCTCAACTCTGCAAGGGGGTTCCCGAACACACGGTTCAGAGCAAGAATATTATGCAGATTCCGCTGTCACCTTTGATGGATCTTATGCGATTCTAACTGCATCTGAGGACCCCGTTACTGTTAGTGGGGTAACCTACCCATATACATCCGGTGTATTAAGTACATATCCTAATTTCTCGCAGATGTATGGATTGTTTGAAATAAATTGTAAGATGCCGACGGGTGCAGGGTATTGGCCCGCGTTTTGGATGAAATCAACCGTTGCATGGCCCCCTGAAATTGACGTATTTGAATACTATGGCTCATTACCCACATATATTTATATGACCAATCACTGGTCAGATGCTTCTACATCAGTACATGAATTATCAACAACCATCGACAATGCGATTTCCGCTACATCGGAGTTTCATACGTATGCTGTGGATTGGGAACCCACATACATAAAATGGTATATTGATGGGATTTTAGTAGCAACCCATAATCAAGGGGATATAATTGATGGATCATCACTGATTATCCCCTCTATACCCATGTATATGATTATAAATCTCGCAATTTCTCCCACATCAAGCTGGAATGCTCCTACTTCATCAACAGTGTTCCCACAGAGCCTTACTGTAGATTATGTGAGAGTTTGGCAACCTGGCATTGAAATCGATGGTGATGGGGGACAGGAAACTGGGATGATTACGCTAAGAAATCAAGTTTTAAGAGTCGGCCAAAACAATATTGCAACATGCCTCTTTGATACGAGATCCGGCAATGTTGCAGCGGTCATGGTTTCCGCGATAGGCAATGCGGGACAGTATCAAATTGTTAACACAGGGCCAGGTGTGTTGACTGTGAATCTTAATCCTGGGGATTTTGCGAACGGACAAAGTGGTCCGTTCACTATCAACGCTTATTGCACACAGATGTTTATCGATCTGTCACCTAATAATTGGAGTGTACCAATGGCCTTCGAGCCTTCTGCTGTAACCGGGGCAAACCCGATTGTAAATATCACATCAACTGCGTCAATCACAATGCCGATCAAAGATACGGCTTACGTGGTTAACACATCCGCCGTTGCAACACTTTCCCTCCCAGTAACTACTGGGAGCGGCATGCGCCTAATGTTCGACCTCAAGGCGCTGGGAGGCGCTTTAACTCTCACACCCAACGGGGCAGACGCTTATGAGGGTGGGGTGAGTTTACCACCGTTAGTGGCGGGTGCATCGTTTGCTCTTAGAGACATCTCGGCAGGAGTATGGGCGATTGAATAAGCGCGTTTTGCGGAAAACAATAGGGGCTGTCGGGCTAGCGTTTGCGATGCTATCGAGTGCGAAGGCCAACTTTTCGCCTTCGATACTTGAGGCGATCACGAACGTTGCCCCGACCTACACAAATGGGCAACTTGTACCGTTCTGGTGGACGGATCTGTTAGGCTTCCCTTATGTACACCCAATCGCAGACGGATTGTTAGGATCTGCTTTTGGAAGTTACGGGCAGCAAATCGCCGGTAACGACGGGACGAACCTGAACGCTGTTACTGTTGATAGCTCCGGGAGTTTACAGACGAAGGGTTCGTCTGTGATCTATACTGGGTCGGGTAGTTCGAATAACGCATATCTGACGACAGCTGTATTAAGCAATACAGCTATCGATTGCTCGAATTACACAAGCTTCGTCCTACAGATTAGTGGGACGTTTAACGCCGCTGTCAGTACGTATGGTAGTAACGATGGGGTTACTTTTTTCGCACTCCCAGTAATTCAGGTCAACTCGTCATTCAGTGGTGATTCGGGAAACATCACAGCTACAGGGTTGTACCAACCCAGTAGGCAGATACCCCGGTATCTAAGGCTACAGATTACAACATACACATCGGGGACTGTTGGATGCTCGATCCGCCTGACATCGGGACCGACTTCGTCATCATTGGTGACTGTGACGGCTGGTGTTAATGCCTACCTGACTACGAACACATCGGGATCTTCTACTGCTGGAGTCCCGATCACTAAGATTTTAACGACTGCATCCACTAACTTGATGGCGTTCACAAGTAATGCATATCACTTTGTTTACGGATACGCCCTGACCAACCCTTCGGCTAGTTGGGCCTACTTGCACTTTTATAATACTGGCTCCGCTACCGTAGGTACCACGGTACCTTATTATACGATAGGTATCCCGCCGGGGCAAACAATCACTCATGATGACCACTTGGGTCAGGTGTTCCCTGTTGGGATCTCGTGGGCAATAACTACCGGTTATGCGGATACCGACGCAACCGCTACAACCGCAGGTCAAGTCGTCGGGGAGATTGACGCGAAATGATTACCATCCAACTCGTAAAACCTAACTTAGTCCCGACGCCGGAAATGACCAGTGTTGCGGTGGTAGTGACGGACAATAGCACAACGCCGCCGACAGTGACAAATGAGAATTTGGCATTGGCGGGAAACGTGTTCATAGATAATACCTCATTGGTTGCGTTCGTGCAAGATTATGAAGGTGGGCTAAACAGCGAAAGTTAAAATATTATGGCAATCACTAAGCTGTAGCCAGTGGCGTCACAATTGCCAACACTTCAAGTGTTACCGCAGCTGATCTAGTGATTCGATCTGTAAAAATTCGCACTTTACGTGACAAACAAAGCTTTTTTGTGCTATAATATAGAAAGTAAGCTGAAGATATACAGCTGCTTAGAAAGAATGCCAATACCCATGCTTTGCCAACGTTGCACTTACAATTTTGTTCCAAGTCCCGACCATAGGTGTCCAAAATGTAATTATTTGAACACTATCAATATGGTTGCCCCTGTTGCAGAGGTTGCTCCCACAGTTATTTTCGTAGAACCAACCCCTGTAGAACCAACTCCGGTAGTTGAACCAGACATTGAGGTAGCTACCGAAGAAATTGTCACTGAACCTATTAAATTATTCTAATGGAACCATCTAGGACTATAACTATTCATGTTCCAGGTGAAATAGCTACAGAATTCTATGGTGAAATACAGAAGAGTTTTGATGCTATTCTATCTAATGTAGTTGCCCCTTTCTTACAAGGTGTCGTTCAGGAGACCTTTGAAACTGAGGGGGGATCCCAGGGGGATCGCTGGTCGGATCTACACCCTGGGGGTATAAAGATGAGAAAAAGGCGCGGGGTTAGTATCGGAAATCCGATTTTACAATCTTCAGGTACCTTACTTAAGCATGCTATGGATATACGTTCCATAGATAATACATCTGTTTTTATTGGACCTCCAGAGGACTTAGTAGCACCTTACCCGGAGAAAGCCGCAACTAAACCCGGATATTGGAAAGCAGTTCAAGCAAATGATTCTTATCCAAGAGTATTTATGAGTGTTACAAATAAACAATGGGAGCAGTTATTAGCTATAATAGAGGATTTCATAAGAAATACTTTACAAATACCAGGAATAACTGCAACTTTTAGTGACTAGCTGGTATAATATTGGTAGAAGAATATTCATATAAAATATGGCAACAAGAACTGCATGGCTACCTAGAACGGCACTCTCATTAACTATTTATAATGAGTTTATTACAGGTGTGTTACCCGCATTGAATGCGAATATTAAATTTTTTTTTAATAGAGTAGACAATACCTTCAACCTAAAGGATGTTTTTAAAGGTGATAGGTTTGATGTTGTAGAACCATTAATCTGTATATCCGTTCAGCATCAAAGTAATAGGGGTGCTACGAACGATGCCTTTTGGTATGATTTTAATGTATCTCTATGCTTAAAAGTTCCTAACTTTGGTGATAATACCCCAGAGAGCTTCGAACTCTTAGGAAATCTATTTATGGATACCATATTAGATTATTTCACAAATATAAACAGATTTAACGTAGTTCCTGTAAACTCTGAGGGTGTAAATACACTCCCAGGAGAATCTACTTTTATTGCAGTAACTCCCATAGATATGTACCCGACATTGGGTAGAGACTCTGCGGGACAGTTAAATTATAGAAAATACGAAGTTTTATTAAATTCTAAGTTTGTTATAGGACTTCGAAGAGAATCTCAACTTTAAAGGACTTAATTATGACAGCTCCTACAATTACATATGTACAACCATCTTTATCTATAACTAATTTAGAAACTAACATTACTATTATTGGAACTAATTTTGATAATTCGTCTGTAGTTAGCATTAATGGCCACCAGGCTACTACAACTACTTATGTTAGTGCTACTAAAGTTACAGCAAAGATTTACACTGGAATTCTCTTAGAAGCAGAGAATAAAGTAGAAGTTACCACATCAGGTGGAACAAGTACTATAAAGAATTTTATGAAAGCAGGTATTAGCTAATGTCATTCTATCCATCTACCGCTTTTGGTATTGGTATTGGTGGTTATGCTAACTTAATTCTCGATGGAGGGGTTTCATCTATCGGTTTATCCTTCACAGATTCTGGTTGGCAGTATACTGATAATACAAGCATTATTCAATCCATTGATAATACGTATTATCCTATAAATAGTGCTCTCGGTGTTCATGAGGCTAACGTAACCTTCAGCGGTCAAGTTTCCGTTGACAGATCGTGGGACACTATCATTAATAGGGGGTTCGGGCCTAGAATTAGTGGCCAGTTAACTCCTTGGATGGCTACCATAAAACCCGGTGGTTCATTTACTGCATATACAGCTGGTCGTATTTGGTTTTCTACTCTAACGTTATCTGCTAACTGGGCTGAAGAAGGCCAGCAAGCTGTTCTACACTATGACTTGGCTTTAAGATCTATGGACCCTGATAACTATTATGGGGTTCCAACGGTAGCTACTCCCGCAACTCAGGGGGTCACCGGTACTGATTTTTCTACCTTTGTTACTTGTGCGTTTACTAATGGGTCCGACATAGTGTATGATGGTATTCGAAGTTTCAGTTTAGCTTTAGATAATAGATTATTAGTTATTCCATCAAATGATAACTATTATTCTCCATACAGGATTGCTCAAGGTTGTATTCCCGGAGCCATTGTTGGTTCGAAATTCCAAATTAGCCAATTAAAGGGTGCTACGAATTTACTCCCTACCTCACCAACCGGATCTTACCCGTTGAGTGTGGTTATCAAGTCACCAGATGGGTCACATACTCTTACAATTGACTTAAGCATTAAGAGATTGATTGATGGTTTAGGAATTAGAGTTGAAGATTTTACCCAATACAACTATTCTTATGGTTTGTTTGGTACTTCTAGTGCAAATAGCACTGGTGGTGGTCTAACACCCGCTAACTTCCCATTCAACGCGATTTATGC
>QGNH01001475.1_pt1 | contig 15934 bp, 31 predicted proteins | sample 1735481 | NCBI WGS metagenome assembly QGNH01 (sample SAMN09239004, study PRJNA386568) | Viral metagenome, whole genome shotgun sequencing project. | reverse complement strand
GAGCAAGACTTGTGATACGCAGCTGGCCTTGGCCGGAAGTCGTCAGAGACGAAGCCGATGCCGTTGTAGAACTGAGGCCGGTAACAGAGTTGCCGCTGCCAATGTTCGAGGTTGTGAAGTTTAGCTGTGCGCCTGTTGACTGAGCAACGGAACCATCGGCCTGAATCTGGAAAGTTTGGTTAGGATCATCGTGAACCCATACCCAAAGAGGCTGACCGGCCTGAACAACAGTACCGCCAATCCACTGATTGTAACTGTGCGGAATGCCACTAGCGTCAAAATATGTGACACCAGAAAAAGCACCGATGAAATCAGCACCAACCGATGCAGCAACGATCTGACCAGCAGCATTCAAGGCTACGGGCATGTATTGATAGAGCGATGTCGCATAACCCGAAGCGATGCCGAAATCATAGCGGGTTTCTTGAGCAAAATGCCCATCAGCATAAACCGGACGAAGCCCGTAACCATTCAGTACTGTTGACATTCTTTCTTCTCCTGTGCGTTACAAAACGCCCTCAAATGAAGGCTGCCTGTTTTTTGATAATGTGCGGAATCCATCCGTGACGCCGTTATTGAAATCACCATCACGATCACGGCCTGAATAGCCAACTTCGCGGCCACGGCCATCACGAGTGATTTGTACGGAATTTTTTAGGCCATCAAGCTGCTCATTCGGCAAGCGATGATGAACTTCGTGCATGTAAGCTTTTGCCAACTCAATCGGCAATTTACCCAACACCATTTCGTTGACCATAATCCGGTCAGTTGAAACCTGACCTGATTGCTGTGAAACGGGAGCGGCAAATCCGGGCAATTCTTCTGGCCTCACCAACTCATAACCAAGGCGCATACGATATTCAATCGAATCCGATTGGTTCGTCGTTGTCAGCCAGCAAGTATGATAACCTGGAATTTCAGGCGCTTGGGGAAGCTTGGTATTAACATCGCGCAGAACAGCAAGACGCTCTTGCATACGCAGATCATCGGTTGTTTCGCGATTTTCGGTAATAGGACGATCAGACGACAAACGATCAGCGCGAGCTTCGCCGTTGGAAGCCCTTTTTGCAATACGTTCATCTGAGGTATTAATGTTAACCACTGGTGCAGCTCCGATTTTCGGGCGACATATCCAGCGGTAAAACGCAGGCTTTTCGAATCAACAGTCAGCTTGAAGCTAACTTCCTCGCGGTTCCGTCACAGAACCTTGCGCACCAATAGACCACATCGCCGCCATTATGTCAACAGTTATTTTCAGGCCGTTGGCAACGCCTGTTTTTGCCTAAGAAACTCAGGCAATTCTTTGAAGAAATAGATACCTTCATGGATTTCATCGGCATTGAACATAGCCGTTAGTTTCCCGCGAATATCTTCGCCGCTGTAAACAGCATCGCCAGGAACATGGAGCCAATTAAAGTGCGGCAGGATTGGAGCAAGAAATTCTTCGATCCCGACACCGGCAATGTCCCGTATATGGAAAGGATAATATTCTATCGCGATAGCCTTAACGCCCCTGAGGATTTCCTGCATACCTTTAAGCGCAAAGTATTCAGAGCCTTCAATATCCATCAAGCAAAAATCAAAATTTCGTTCCTTAATCAAGTCATCAAGCCGCATCGCCTGCATTTCAACTTCTAAAGGCTGATCGTAAACATAATCATGCTTAACATGAATGGGAAAACGCTTCGAGCCACCGCTATTTTCACGGTTCATAAGAAAACGCAGCTTTTCTTCTTTGTCATTCGCAGCCACATTATAGGCCGTAACGTTTGAACATTCGTTGATGCGAAGATTTGTAACGAGATGCGAAAAAGTAGCCGGATTAGCTTCAACAGCATGGAGATTTTTACAAACACGCGACAAGGGAATAGCTAAAGCGCCGATATGCGTCCCGACAATCAAAACATTCCCTTCTTTTGTCGTCACAGCCTTGGCGCGCGCCAATTCTTCAACGCCATAACAACCATTATTAAGCAGCAAATAACCGACAACGCTATCTTCTGGATCGACAACCATAGGCCCATGCGCCGTGTTTGCCAGAATACCAACTGCGTTATGACCGAATGATTTTAGAACAACACGGCGCTGACGTGACTGCTCAATGCGATCATTGAGCTGTGTCCATTCAAGACATTGTTTGTAGTTCATTCTTTAATCCTTTTTCCATAATTTTTCTTTCGGCATTTTTAAATTTCTTAAAAAGATGTTCAGTTCCCCATTTCAATTGATCGAGATCATTCGAAAGTCTTATGCTGATAAGAACATCAGCAATAAATCTATGTTGTAAAATACAAACTTCTTCTGCTGGATTTACATATTCTTTTTTCACGATTTCACCTTTTTTCCTTGTCGTATTCGTTCCAGAGGAAAGACGAAATACCCTGCATGGCATAAGCTTCCATTTCCATGCCAATCTTTTCTTCTTTCATAACTTCCTTTATATATTGCTTGTAATTCATTCTTAATCTTCCTGTTGCATCATTTCAACGGCCATCATATTCATAAAAGCTGCTCCCATGCATGTATCTGACCTTGTCACTCCGAAATGTCCGTGATGCATCGTGCCGTCTTCTTCAAAATAAATCACAAAACCACGAACGCTCCTAGGATCGGCCATGCATTCGGCAACCATTGACGACATGCTTTGATGTTTTCCCTTTATGGGATGAACTTTTCGCTCGTTCATTCTTTAATCCTCGCGGTTTTAAGTAAATCAGCAATCTGCTGGATAACAGGTTGCCAGTTCCCCGGTTCCGTTTGTCCAAACACTCGCGCTGTCGGATACCAAGGGCTATCAGGACGGTTTTGCAACCAGCGCCAGCAGGCATCAAAGCGTGAGAGAATCCAGACAGGCTTGCCCATTGCACCGACCAGATGCGCCATTGCCGTATCAACGGTAATAACCAGATCAAGATTAGCGACAATCGCCGCTGTATCGGCAAAATCCACAACTTCCGGCATGAAATTCGTCAAATTGGCGAATTTAGGCTTTGACATGCCATGGGTAAGATAATCTTCATACTGCTGCGCCTCGGCCTCACCGCCTTTTTGCAGCGCATAAAAGTCAATGTTCTCAACTTCAAGAATTGGCTTCATCATATCAAGCGTGACTGTCCTGCGCCCGTCAATAATGCGGAATTTAATCTCATGCTTGCGCGGATTACCAGCCCAAACAAGGCCAACTTTTAATTTATTGTCAGGCATACGCGGTTTCCAAACATCATTGGCGCGTTTGTTTGAAAACAAATATGGGACTTCGGCGGGTATTTTTTCCAATGTCGTGCGCATCAACCAGGGCATCGACATAATCGAAATATGTTGTTCAAATTCGCCTTCGTTGATTGTCTCGACGACATCATCAACCCAAGGGCATGAACCCAAAATACGATGCAAAGGCTTCGGAGCAAGAACAATAACTTTGTTGGCAATCTCTTTCGCCTGACGCGCATAACGAACAAACTGCAACGTGTCGCCAAACCCTTGTTCATGCCACATCACAAGACGATTGCAGTACTCACCGTTCCATTGTCCCGTTCTAAACTTCGGTGGAGCGCCACGAATTGCTGGTTGCCCCAATCCTTCTTCGTAATACGCCCATCCTTTGACGTAATCGCCTTTTGCCAAGAGGCATGTACCTTTGCACCAGCGATAATACGCATTACGCGGCATTAATTCGATGGCCTTATCATAAAAGGCAATCGCGTTATCAATGTCGCCCAAATCCTGATAAATCGTCGCTACGTTCTGAATTGTTTGCAGGTTGGTGTTATCAAGCTCATGGCCTTTTAACAGCCAAGGCAAAGCTTCTTTTGGCTTGCCTTGCGCCCAATAAGTAGCGCCGAGATTGGAAATAGCGCCAACACATTCAGGATCAATCGCAAGGGCTTTATTGCAAGCCTCAATCGCTTCATCCATGCGATTTGATTGCCAGCAATAAGCCGATTCATCAATTAGGTTTTGGAGTTCGGTGCGAATCATTTACGTATTCGGCTCTTTGTTGCTGCGCTGATCGTTTATCTCGCCATGCGAGTAGTCTTTTTTATTAATCTTCACACCCTCGACTTCATCGCCATCATATTTAACACCATGTTTAATGGCATCACGTTTGCCATGTTTTTCAGCTACCTTAAGCGCGTGTTTCACGGACTTCGGATGATCTTGTGCCATGTTATTTTCCTTTCCTAAACTTGGTTTTTGTGTTTAAAGCGAACACTTCGCGTTTTTCTTTAGCCACATTTCCAGACTTTTTATCGTGCGCAATTTCTTTACGAAGATTTGATACCGTCAGTCCCTTTTTTCCGACTTCCTTTGTCAACAATCCCTTGTGTTTCGGATTGATCTTTATCCCCGATTTGTTCGCCATCGTCTTTCTCCTTTTTCCCTAACACTTTGATACCGTCAATTTCCGGTTCCTGATGGACGTTGTATTCTGCAAACAGCGCATCTTTGAATTGTTTTGCCAAAACCGCATCTTTTGGCAAATCTCGATTGGTAATGAATGAACCTCCCGTATAGGGCGTGCATTTCACCATAATGCCGCCAGCCGTAATTTCGTAAGGGTTAGTGAGCGCGTTAGCCATTATGCTTTCCCTCTTGTGGTAAAATATGTTTATCGCTCAATAAGAATCTTGCTCGAACATTGTAAACATCAATTTTTACCAATCGTGATTTCAATATTGGATCAAGCGTTTCGTCAACATATTCAATTTGTGATTTGTTCAAAACCGGTTTTGATCTCCAGTGAATGCACTCACGTTCGCGTCCTTTTTCACACATACGGAAATGCGCCAAGAACGAATCAATTGCAGCTTGTTGGTCAAAGAACCAAGCTTTTAAAGGCATACCTTCTTTATAAATTCCACAAGAAGAAAAAGTGTCAAAAAATAGACGATCACCGTTGGCTTCATCAACAGCGCCTGTTAAATATCCGTCAATACATGGCCTGCCAATTTCCATAGCATAAACAAGAGATTGAATGATATCGTTCATCTGTTTTCTTCCGCTTTCACACGCAAGTGATCTTTGATGATACGATGTTTTCGAACAGGATCATCCCATGAGCCGGTTTCTTTCATGTGATTAATTAAAGCCGTAGGCAACGTCACCGTTTTACGTCCAGCACCTAGATCACCACGATTGCTACCACCATTTACCGGAGGGCTGCGACGACGCGGTGCTGGCTTGGTATCCTGCTTTAACTGTTCCGACTGCGTTTGTTCTTGCTGTTCGTCATAATCGGCATCTTCACGTTTGCCGATGCCACGCGATTCAAGGCGATCATTCAGTTCTTCCCAATAATCATCCGTTGTCGCGTCAAAACCTTCTTTAATCAAACGCTCGGCAATCTTCTGCGTTAATTCGCTATCTTCATCCGAGCCATCGGCCTTGTACCAAGGATTTTCAGATGCCCATGAATTTGCTTTATTAGCCACAACAGGACTTACGCCTTGCTGTGTCTGCTGCTGAACCTGTTGACGAGGCTGTGCGCTTTGACGTGCTGCAATTCCATTCAGCGCCTTGATACGTTCCTTGGCCTCATACATGCGCTCCATTGCTTGCGCCGATTTAATCGCATCTCCGGCATTAAACGCATCGGTATAATCCTTTTGCGCCTGAGCCAAAAAACCATTGGTATCGCGCATGGCATTATCAAGCTGCGACTTGTCATATCCAGTCAGCTTGCCATCAACTTCATTTAACCTCTGCGTCGTCGCGTTCAACTGTTCCTGCAACTGCGTGATAATCGCGTCCTTGGCGTCAAACTTCTCCGCCAAACGCTTCTTGCGCAACTGACGCTTTTCACGGTTCGATAATTCTTTATGGTCTGCTTTCTCGCCGCGCTGTTCTTCGCGTGTTTTTCCTAGACGCTTGTCATCTTCCTCAATCTCTTGATCTTTCGGCTGTTCATCTTCCGGCTGAACATCATATTCAGGAATCTTTTCTTCCTTAACGCCAATATCTTTGCCAATCTGTTCGGCTTTTTCTTCCGTCGATAATTCCTGATCTTTCGCTTTATCCGTATTAGACATACGCCTTCACCTCCAACGGGTTTCCAATTTTCTTTGCCAGCAAATCCATGTCGTTAATCAGCATGAACAAAACGCGAGTTGGTATTGACTGACCCATAATGTTCTTTTCGCCAATCTCAACATCAACTTCCCATTTGTCCTGATTGAATTTTGGAATACGGACATAGTCGCCAACCTGAACCCAATTGCCTTCAGGCCAAGGATCAAGCGTTGTGCGATTACGAAAAGCCACAGAACCAATCGCGCGTATTTTTCCAATCTGCGTGTTCCATTTCTCCGTGTCCTTGTCGTCATCGGTCAGAATAATACCGCCCTGCGTAATCGTCTTAGGGCTACGTATCTGCACAATCACGCGGCTACCAAACGGCTCGAACCCCGGATCAACATCAGGAAATGCTTTTGCAAGCTCGGCTTCGGTGTATGTGCTATCACGATCTAGTTTCATTCATTCACCTATGTTTGCAATTAAATGTGTAAGAAAGCGTTTCAATTTTTTGCGCTCAAACGCCGCAGAGAAAGTTGAATAATCATTACGCAAAACTAAACGCATAATTTCTGGATTACTCGTTTCTTCTAGCTCAATACTTTTAAGCATGTCCTCACTAACCGCTTCGCAGATAATGGATGAACGTAATTCTTGAACAACCAACTCAGCCATTTTCATTTAACAACTCCCATCCATTTTCCTTTTTCTGTTTCTTCAACTTCTTCTCCGGCAAGAATATTAAGCGCGGCAAAAGCGGCTTTTTCTAAACGCTCGCAATCAAAACCACCATTGGATTTAATAACTGGATTCATTATTTTTAATCCATGAATTTCAACAAATTTTCCTGCAACTATGAGAAGTTGTTCTGCAAAACTTGCTAAATCTTCTGACTTTATTTTTATTTGATTTAGTCGAATGGTATTACTCATCCCCATAATCCCTTCTCCAACGATTTTCACTCCACCGCCAAACAGCTTATTTACAGCTTCGTCAAACACATACTTAGTCGCGGCAAATTCTCCGTCGCACATGTAGGACGCTCCCCGCCATAAATGACGAAACGCCCTATACGCTTCGTCATACTGTTTCCGCTCTATTGTTCTCATCCCCATAATCCCTCATCCAACGCATCAGCCAACGCCAACAGCCACTCACGCCGCTCGGCCTTTGTCGATCCCGTTTTGTTTGAACACCTGATAAGAGCCTGCCCCGCATCCCATCGCAGCATGAATATCTCTTTGCTGTCTTCTTCCGACAACACATGTGATGCACGTGATGGATGCTTCTCCCTTAATTCAGCATTTCCTAACAAATGCCTGACTTTATCTTCATGAACGGTCTTCATCGTCTTGTTCCCTCTTCACGGCATCCTGAATTATGCTCAACGCATCGTTAAGCCCTGTCCAGATGCCTATCTGCATCGTGTATTGCTCATGCGGTAATCGCTGTTTGAAAACCAACTCTTGCATCTCACGTTGACGCAACCTTATGGCCGTAGCGATGTCTTCAATTCTCATTTCTTCTTCTTGTGTTCAGCTTTCTTTTCCTTTTTCACAGCGCCGCCTTTCTTCAATTCAATCTTCTGACCCTGCGCCATGCGATGATGCTGGTTAACCAACTTAGATGTTTTCTGTTCGTCTTTTGCCATTTCTTCCTCCATTTGTTGTTTGTAGTCACGGACTGCATTGTCTTTAAGCACTTGCAAATCAAATTCAGTTATATGGATCAACTTGTGTCCATCTTTTGTGTAACAGCCGACGCGTTCACCACTCATCACTTTTTCTCCGGCTGTTCGGTGTTTGCTTTGTTCAATGTTGCGCCATCAATCAAATGCTTCACATGATCGTGCGCGTTATTCATCGCCGCAATTTCTTTCGCCGTCTGATTATCCATGCTTGTCTTTTGCAAATCAGCGCGAGCCTTCATGTCCGTTGTTTGAATATCGGATTGCTGATCAAGGCCATATTTCTGCGCCTGCAAATTGTAATCCTGCTGCAATTCCTGCGCCTTCATCGCCATTTCCTGCTGTTTCATCTTCATGTCATCCATATGCTGTTGCTGTTGTAACGACAGCTTGCCTTGGCCAAGCTTCTCTTGTGACTGAACATTCGCCATCGCAACCGCCGCCATAGGGTCTTGCGGTGCTGGTGGCTGGTTCTGCTTAATGTGCTGGATTGCTTGCTGCATAAGGCCTGGAATCGAACCAAACGCAATCTGCGTTGCCTTCATGACCGGCTGCGAAGCCTTCGCCAATGCCTCGGACGCCTGCGGTGTTGCATCCATATCCGCATTCGGATCGCCAAGCGTCTGACCGGCATCAAGCTTCATCATCTCCTGATAGAAGTTCAGCAAATGATCCATGATATGGTTCAACATATTTGTGCCAAACGTCGGCGGCATAACCGGCGACAGGCCATAGAACGGCGACTGCGCAAAATCCAGATGCACTTGGATATGCGCCTGATGATCCTGCCCTTGAAACGCCTTCACAGGCTTACCCATCACCAAATCGACATTCTCATCAGCCGGATTTGTCGGTATCGGTGTCGTATCGGGCGGTAGAATTTCCTCGTAATCAGGAAACTTCATCATCTCCATGCTGCGCTGAATAAGCTTCTTCAGATTGATAACTTGCAATATCTGCGGTGCTACCGGCGCAAACTGCACAACCATCTGAATAATAGCCTGCACCTGCGCAAAACGCTGCGTCTCGCTGAAAATATTAGGATCGCTAACTGGATGAACATCCATCGCCCCCTGAAAATCTTCGCGTGTCACAAAATCCTGCGGATCGCTGCCGTACTGAATCTTCTCCGGCATATTTTCGGCAACAAGCCGGTGAATAATCTCCAACAACCGGCGCTGGCTGTCATGCAACCGCGCATGAATTGAACTAAACACTTTAGCGCCCTGCTCAATGAGCGCCAACGCCGTTCCCATCGCCATCTGGCTGTTCGCATCGGCAATCTTTTCTTCCGCCGTTCCGACAACTTCTTTCGCCGCACTCGTCAAGAACCCAAGCAACTGAAACAGCATCGGTGACGGCGGATTAAACGGCAGAGGCATCGCCAGCTTACGAATATCATCCGAACCCATGCCGTCGATTTCGGTAACTTGCGTCGGATCAATCGTATTGTTCGATCCGCCCTCCATGCTCTTAAGCTTCAAAGCTCCAGGCATGTTGTTAATCAGCGCACTATCCAGCAAAGCGCGCAACGAACCCGTCAACGCATCCGACAACCCGCCAATAAGCTGCGGCAAGCCAATGCCAAGCGCGCCGCGCCAAGGAATAAATGTAAAATCGACAACGTAATCGAGTTCTTTTTTATCAGGATCATTTTCAGCCCAGTTCTTATAATATCCAAGAACCTTGCCGCTTTCATATTCCAGCGTGAGCAAATACGGCAATGGCTTGTCATCGCCTTCCATCTGCTCATACACAACACCCTCATAGATCAAACGATCCATATCATCGGATGGATTCTGCTCAACCTTGCCTTCAATCCGGCGCGTTTGTAAATCAGCCTTCGTCGGCTCTGTTGCGTAATCATTTGCTTTCGGCAATGTCCAATCGCGCCATTCACCCAATTCAATATGCCGCTGGTAACTTAAATCATCGACGTGCATACGCTGAAACTTGCGCTGCGTTCCAAAAAACGATTTAGCATTGTAAGGCAAAATAAAATCATCAATCGGAACAAACTCAACGCCAACGCACTTGCGATCTTCATTCCAAAACGCCTTCATGTACTGTGAACCACCAGGCGGAAGCTGCGTCAGTAAACGCTCCAACTCGCCGCGATACTCACGCACATCCTGCGTCAGAAGCTTATTGAGATAAGCCGCTTTACGTGTCGCCCGATCAATCTTGTCGTGATTAGGTTTGCCATCAATCTTTGAGCGTACAGGGCCATTCGGAGGGAACAATTCCTTAATTGCCGTAGCCGAGAAATCAACATAACTCTCCGCCAACACCGGATGCGTTGCCCTCGATGCACCTTCAAACGGTGCGCCACCAGGAGCAGGCTCGGCAATTCCAGTCTTTTTCAAGCCATCCGCGTATTGCTTATCGCGTGGCTCACGTCCTTCGATGTCGCGGTCTATAAGCTCAAGATACCTACGCGACAGATCGTTAAGAACATCGTCATCCAGCGTTTCAGCCAAATTAGCGGAATGATCGTCAAGGGATTGTGAAGGTGATGCGCCCATATCGACGAGGGAAGTACCATCGCCTAAATCGGTAACATCCGGTTGAGCTTCCGGCATGTCAACATTAACATCTTCTGTGGGAATTTCGTCCAAGATTCAGAACCGCGCAAGCCGTTTCGCAAACGTCCTGCCAACTCATCAGTCGCTTCAGAGAGCAACGTGCCAGATATGGCGTAAGGTCAATATAAATTATCTATAGGAAGTGTCAAGGGGATATTTTATCAACAGCAACCTCAAACCTAATGGCGCACTCTATAGGGTTTCCTTCTTCATCAACATCAGGACTATTCGTTATCAAAAGATTTTTTATAATCATGACGTTTCCGCCTTGCTTGTAAATTTCGTTGATGAAACCAAGAAACCCTAATGCAGCTTCTTTTGCGTCTTCAAGTGGGACTTCATAGGTGTAATGCTTAATCATCTGCTCGCCCTTTCTTGAGCAACATTTTTTATACCTTGGCCTGTCAATCAATTCATAACGTAAATTCTTAAACCAAGCACGCCAAACAGTTAAACAAAACGCTGCTCTTATTTTTCTCCAAACACCTTCTTTCCAAGTTCCATAATACACTCCACCAAATGGATTAAACAAAGTCGTTGGGTTTAATCCATCATGTCCCAATGCTGTTCTAAATCTATTCATCACATCCACCTGTTAAATCAAAAAGTTTCAGAAAAGCTTTTCCGTCTTTAATAAAATAAGGCAACCAATCAAAATCCTTTTTGCCGGACATTAAAAAAAATGGCTCTTTGAAAAATGAAATCATTGGTTCTATCAAATGTTTCATGTCATCCGAGATATTACGTTCAGTAATTATAAAATTTCCGACTTCAGAATTAATAACATAAACATCCTCATTGGAAATCCTATCATAAAAAATCTTGGCAGTTTCCGTATCAAGTAATTTTATCATCGTGCCACCACATTAAACGCTGTCGAACAACCACCACAAAAATACGCCACAATGTAATTCAGACCCATATCTTTAATCGACACGATAGATTTAAAACCGCATTTTGGACATTCGTCAGGGAGTTTCTTGAGCATCTCTCGCGTAAGCGTAACTTCATTCGGCGGCGTTATTTTTGGGGATTTGAAGCGGCGCATTGATTTACCATCTCTGCAATCATATCTGGTTTTAAATTATAACTTAACGACATAACATCCACCATCCTGATACCGCTACAACCAACACTTGCAAATAACTCGTCCCTTTCTTTTGCAAATGATTCATCCAGTTTATCCGCATTCTCAACATTAGGAACTGGCGGCCATCGTTTATATTTGGCTTCCAACGCCCAATATGCTTGCTTGAATTTAGCGGCTTCAGCGAGCGTCATCATTTCATGTGGGTTTTCGCAAGAAGTGTCAAGGATATTATCAAGGGTTGTATTCTCTAGTAAAAACATGATCCATGTCATACATGTCATCATAATAACCGCCAAGTTTTTGAATTCTTAGCGTATGCATTTGTTTCAATCTGCGTTCGAATTTATTAGCTAATTGTTGCGCCCTTGAAACACAAACACCAAGCTCGCTTGCAACCAATTTATATTTTCCAAGCTTTTTATATAATTCGTATGCCAATCTTTGGCGAGAACTTATTTCGTGTCTAATCATCTGTTTGCCCTTTCCTGTATCCTCGCCAATCCAGGCGTCATAAACGGATAGTAATTAGCAATCACGAATCCAAATGCCGCAGAGGAACAACCAGCTTTGAGAAGGTATTTTATCATTTCTTTCTGGCTTCAAGCATAGCGTCTGCAATCAAATAAGCTTTAACAGGATCAGCAAATTCTCTTGTCAATATCATTGATGTAATCGCAGCCAACGCAAACTTATCGCGCAGGGTTTCAATGTTGCGTGTGACAAACGCCGGAACGTCTTTGTATTGTCCAACATGCTCACCCTGGCAATCACTCATCGGAACATCAATGCCGAATTCATCCGACATAAAACATCCCCCAGTGTGAGATCGATATCCACCGCTTGCGCGTATCCTTGTGCCGAAACTCATCCTCATCCATTTATCACCCCCGCAACCTTCAACCCCTTGTCCGTCAGCCACACAGTCACCATCCGCGCATCGTCATCATTCCTTCGCCGCTTCACCATCCCATGTATCTCCAACGTGTCCAACGCACGACTCAGCGCAGGCTTCGGCATCTCCAACATCTCCGCTATCTTACCAAAATCAAACGCTCCATCATGCAACACCAACAACACCATGCAACACCGCAGCGTCATGTTATCAAATTGGTCGGCGTATTTGAGTTCACTCAACTTCATTTACAAATCCACTGGAACCCATTCCACACCGGATAGGAACCAGCCTCACACAACGGCACAGCCTTCGCATAGCCCGACAGCAGAACAACGACAGCGATTAGGAGAACGTATTTCATGGTGAATAATCCTTTCAAAAGCGTTTCGACTTTGCAATAGCATTAACCGTAAGGCGATGCAACCATTTGTCGTTTCCAGTAGGATGGCTTTGCCGCAACCTTCTTTCCGCTAACCGTTCCGATCTTGTTCATCATGTTAAGAAATTGAGTTGTCGCATCAACTCCGTCATCATGTTTCACATTTGGAAAATAAAGCATCTGCTCATACCAAGCCGAGAGCCACGACATAGGATAGCCTTTGCGTATCTTACTTTCAGGTAGCCACATATAACCGTCCCGCACGATATGCGAACACAGATTAGCGCGTGAAACTTTATCCAATCCCTTCGGCTCATAAGGCACAGCATAAACGCGCGAGTTACGAAACTCCTGCAACAATTGCGCCCCAGCTGATTTATTCTCGATCAGCACAGCAGACACAGGACAATCATTCGCGCCGTATTTGTTCTGGTATTGATCGATAATTTTATCGCGCAATACAGGATACGGCACACGCTCCATGAAACAATCAATGACCATAATCGACATCTTGGCGCTGTCTTCTTTGCTAAACTTGAACAGCCCAAACGTCATTAAACAGGAATAATCGGCGCTTGTCTTTTCCGACACAGCAGCGTCAAGAGATTGCCAGACAGATATAAATTCAGGAAGTGGCTTATCGTGCGGCCAGAGATTAAACCAATCCGGCTGGAATATAACCGAGTCGCTTGCCAACGGGTTTTGTAGCATCTGCGACGAGATAATGGCCGGTGACATATCCCGCAGCTTGTCTTCCCATTGATCCTGCGTGAACATAACTGGCTTGCCGTCAATCCTGCCATTATCTGTTGCCGGTTTAATCCTGGGCGTGTATTTGCCGCGCTTGATGAGTTCCTCATAAGCATCACCGAGCTTGTACCGCGTACCAATGAACCTAACCGCGCCGCCGATCTTGCCGAGATTTTGCGACATGTCGAGCGCATCCATTGTTTTTTGCATCTGGTCAGCCGTTGCCACACTATCCATTGTCACAACGTCATCATAAATGCGTAGCGCATAGTGCCTACCAGTTGGCATGCCATCGACCAAGCCGGAAGCCTCGACGGTGCTTTCAGGTGGATTGCCGACACGCTTAACGGTAATGCCGACATCCTCCGACCACTTCGCCGCTTCCTTTTGCGGATCGACATAAAGAATATCAGGGAAACATTCTTTCAAAACCGCATTGGTTTCAAACTCGCGCTTGATAACCCGCAAGAACGACTTAGCGATTTTTGTTGTATGGCTGAATATGCCGATAGTTATTTCGGGATCGTTAAGAATATTTTGTATCGTTAGTGCAATGGTTATGACGGTGCTTTTTCCATGCTCACGCGCCCAGAGATCAATAAACCCGTTTGAATTAGCTTGAACCTCGCGGCATCGATCAAAAAACCAATCCGTATCGCAGAACCTACGGTTCAAACCGTAGCGAAGAAGAAAATACAAATCATTCAGAATCCAAAGCCGGTATATCTGCTTCGCTTCCTCGTATGGTTTCTTCTTCAATGAATTTAATAAGCGGGGATACATCCGCCGTGAAGACGGCAACCGATCCAGAATGTTTGACATCGACAGGCTGCGCCGCCTTTCCTATCTCGCGATCATAAAGCTTTTCTCGTGCCGCAGAAGGATCAAGAATCTCGTCGGGAGTTACTTTCATGGTTTCCGCCAAGCCGATTAAAACCTGGGCATCGAAGGAACTGTAATTATCCAATAATTCGTCACTAGCCGCAATCGCCAGAATTTCGCTTCTGGTGAGTTTTACCATGTAGTGGCTACGCCTATCCGACAGGCTTTGAAAAACTGATGGGGGACGCCCCTTTGGGTTCACAGAAGGCATTCCAACCTGCATGTTAGGATTACCGCGCATTAATAAAATCCTATTTAATTTATTGATGTTAACTATTTTGCCTAAATTTTGAGCAATTGTCAATCATGGCAATTCTGTTTTAGCCAATCTTCGAGAATTTCAACGAGCATGGCTAAAAACCGTTTATTAGTTTTTATGGCCATAATTTTTAAAGCTGCGTGAGTTTCATTCTCTACGGCCAGTAAAATGCTCTTAGCCATGGTGGTCTCCTTTATGGTTTGGTTTTCGTAAATCACAATATACTTAAAATTTATATTTTTGTCTACAAAAATATAATATCAGCCATTTCGAATAATAATCATGACCCCCTATATACCTTTTGGGTTTTGGCTTAGGAACTCTCTTTTTCGGTAGGAAGGTAGGGTTACTATTATTTATTAATTGGTATTATATACATAGTAAACTACCTTACATAACAGACACTTAACAAGCCTCAAATCTTCAATTTTGACGATTAAAAAAATATCTGTTATCTCGCAATAAAATTACAAAGGTTAACGTCATCCAACAAAGTTTTTATACTCAATTTTTGAATATCTTTTTAGATAAAATGTTAACCAAGCCAAAAAAAGGAAATAATATTGCGCCGATTGTTAGTGACAAAAAAAGGAAACTATGCGATAAGCTCTTTAACAGGCCAAGAGCCTTCGAACCCTAAGAGGAAAACGGATCATGTCACAGTACGCCACAATCCTGCACAACGACGACATAACAGCACCAGAATTTAGAGCCTTACGCGCGAGCATGGCGAACGCGGTCGAACGCTTGCAGACTGGCTTGAAGTACGGCGAAGACATGAAATCAAGTGCTTATGTTTGCGCACAAGATGCCCTGAATACGATTGCAGGAGTTTTAGACCAAATCGCCTAACCACCCACGGCCTAATAGGCCAGCCACTAACGGAGAATGACCATGATCTCACTAGAAACCCTAAAAAATCTCCTCTTCGGCTCAACAGCTTATGAGCGAGAAATGAACCAAACCATAAACGCTTATATGGTATTTGCCACAATAGCATGCATCATTCTGATGCTTGTAATCTGCATTTTTTGGAGCTTAAAATGATCTCACTAGAAACCCTGACGCTCTGGACATTCTCAGCGCGTATCGTGAACAGTATGTGTTGGATAATTCAAGGGAAGGGGTGGGAGCATGAGCTACGAACACGATAGACACGCGAAAGAGCAAGATGCAACCGAGGCCATGATCAGGATGCGCCAGCCTGTAATGAAAAAACCACAAGTAACTTACGATGAATACATGGAGTTAAAGCTTAGGCATAGTTTGCTGAAAAAAGCTTACGATGTTTTGGTGGAAGAAGTCGAAAGCTTGGTGCGCCATGGCGAATTTGCAGCAGATGCTTTGAATAAAGCTGCCAAATGCCTGAAAGGAACAACATATGAATAATTTAAC
>QGNH01000848.1_pt1 | contig 15939 bp, 11 predicted proteins | sample 1735481 | NCBI WGS metagenome assembly QGNH01 (sample SAMN09239004, study PRJNA386568) | Viral metagenome, whole genome shotgun sequencing project. | reverse complement strand
GATGCCGCAAATCTTGAAAGGGTTGACCAAGAGGCGCACGCCTGCAGGGCTTCCGGTATTTTTTTTGCATTACACCGCAGACCCCGATCGCGCGAAACCGGAATGGAAGACAGAGGAACGCAAGAAGTACACCTCGGAGGGATCGTGGCAGAGAGAACAGGAGCTGGTGTTTTCGGCGGGAGGCGGCGAGCGCTTGTTTGCTGACATCCTCACTCGCTGGGGCCACAAGATCATCATCGACCCCGAGAGCGGCTTCCACGCGCCCCCAAACTGGAAAGGGATCGGCGGCTTCGACGTGGGCAAAGCAAACCCCACAGCCGCGCTGGTCGGTTGCGTGGATTTCGAAGGCTGCATCTACATCCTGCGGGAGTACTACCAGCCCGGTCTGGCCCCCAAGCAGCACGTTCCCGCGCTGCAGCAGCTCAAAGGGTTTCTCGACGAAAACATGGAAATCTACGCGGACCCCTCGATTTTCTACAAAACGCAAGCCCAGAACGACGGGACGTTTAAAGCGATCTCGGAGATGTACGACGAAGCGGGCGTGAGCAATCTTTTCAAGGCTCCGGAAAACAACGAACTGCTCGGCATGGAACGCATCTTGTCGCACTGGATGAACCTCGATGAGCACGAGCCAACATTGAAGATCGTTTGCCCCAAGCGTCTGCAGGATATCGGCAAGCCGGTGTACGGGGTCCACAACGAAGGCTGTCCTAATCTGCTCTGGGAGTTGCGGCGCGCACGCCGGGAACAGCTTACAGCGGTCCAGCTCGCCAACCGAAATCCCAGCGAGAAAATCGTCGACATAAATAATCACTTGCGCGATTGCCTTAAATATCTCTGCCTTACGCTGCCAGCTCCGACCCGCAAATCCTACGATCAGCGAGTCGCCGAGCGCGTCGACAAGCTCTGGAAAACACGCACCCCCACCGAAGCCATGAATGCGCTCTCAAAGATTCAGGAAGAAGAACGCGAGGCGGAGTCGACCTCGACCTATGTGGGCGGCAACATCCGCCAAGCCCTCGCCGAAGAAGCCAAGAAACATCGTCGTTAAACCTCATGCGCAAAACTATCCTTTTTCTCCTGCTCTTTGCGGGCCTGGCCGCCTCCGCCCAAGTCTCGATCAACACCAACCTGACCACAGGCACCATGACCAGCGGGACCGCGAACATCTACCGCACCGCCTACCTGCATTTCCAACTGGTGAACTGCGGCGACAACACGCCGATCATGCCGGGGACCACGAACGGCATCGTGCAAGACAGTTTTGATCTGCATCCCTCAACGCCCGGCTCCGCGATCGTGGGCCAGATCGTCGGCAACGACCAGATCACCTGCGGCAACGTCGTCTCCACCTACTACGAAGTGACGGCCATGAAAGACGCCTCGCACCCCTTGCGCGACGGCATCCCTTACGTGATCTGCTCGGCCTCGGCAATGATCACCACCTGCGGCAACGGCAATAGCTTGGGAAGCTTCAACATCGTGACCGCCGACCCGATGAGCCAACCGCCGCCAGTTCCGGGCTTTGTCGAACTTTACGGCAACCCCACGAACAACCAGACGATCAATCAGCCCACCGGAACCCAGTTCACCGGCATGGGCACCTTCACGTTTAATCAGGGCGTGCTGCTCGGACCCGTGCTTTTCGCGCAACTGAGCACGCTGGGGGGCTTGACCAATGCCGTAGTCGTCTCGGATGGAACCTTTGGCTCAAATCCCTGCACCGGCGGCGGCAGTGGGGCGGTAGCCTTCTATGTGGCGGGGGCATGGACCTGTAGTCTTGGGGGCGGATCGAGCGGATCGAGTTTCAGCGGGAGCGTGGGAAGAATTCCCTTATTCAGTTCTACGACCGGCGGCGGCAACTCCTGTCTCGCCGATTCGAACACCGGATCGGGCGGGAGCATCTTCAACGCCTGCGCCACGGAGACGCTGAACCTGGCGTCCTTCACCGGGATCACCTGGCCGGCCACGGTTGCGCTCAACAACCTCACCGCAACCGTGGCAACCATCGGCACGCTCAATATCAATAGCTTTGTGCTGAATGGTCCGGCGGCCATCACCACGCCCTGCCCCTCGGTCGCGCCCGCGAGTCCCTCTTCCGGGCACGCGGAACTGGCGATTCTTTATCCCTCCTGTCTCTTCGGGGAGTACCCCGGCGGCGGCACGGCCTTCTACCCATTCCCCATGCAGTACGCGACGTTCCCGACCGGAGGCAACGTCAGCGCCAGTGGGGCGAATACCCTGTTTGGCGACGTGTCCTACGTCGATGCCGTGGCGCCGGGCTTCACCTCGACCGACGATTGCGCCTCGATCGTGGCGGCCCAGAACGCCAATACCACATATTCCCCAGAAGTGGACGCCCGAGGCTTTCAGGGTCTGTACGACTGTGCGAACGCGAGCATCATGTCGTTGTTCTCGGCGAGCTATCAGGGCGCACTCACCTTGGGGCCGGCGCAGATCAAACCCACGAACGGCATCGGCATCCCGCGCAAATCCATGCTCCACGGGCAGGGCTGGCAGACCGGCTCGGGCCAGCCCTACGTGGGTTCGACCGTCTTCCAGGCGAATAACATCCCGACCAGCACCCCGCTGATGGGCTTCACCGACGACGGCATCACTTTCAATTTCAACGCTGGCGCAGTGTTCGACTCACCTGTCGACGAAGTCACGCTCGACTGCCAGAGCGTGGCAGGTTGTATCGGCTTCGCGGACTACGTAGGGCAGGAAGGCTCGGGACTTTTCCGCTCCAATCTTCTGGGTTTTGGGAACGGCGGGAAGGGCCTTGCCATCGGTGGCGCGAACGTTGCCGTCACTCCGGGAACTCCCGTCAACTCCTACGGCTCGGCGACCACCTGCAACTCCTCAACCTGCAATATCACCTTAGCGAATCCGCAAGTCGCCGGCGATCTGATCGCCGTTTGCGCCCGGTTTACGCCCTACACGGTCACCCTGAACAGCGCCACGAACTCTACCACACGGGACTCCTACACCACCATCGCCAATACCGCCATTGTCGACGGCACGCTCGAAGCCGGAGGCTGCGTCTATGACTCGAACGTCAACGCCGGAACCGGCGCCATCACCCTGACCTTCAGCGGTTCGGTGAATAACAACAGCCTCTATGTGGGCGCCATCGAGATCCCGAATGACAACGGAGTCGATGCCGCCGCGGCCGCCGTGAGCACCACCCACGGACCGGGGCCAACCGTCACCACCACCAACTCCTCGACCGTCAACCCCGACGACTCGATCGTCGGCATGGCGCTCACCGGTTCGAATTCGAGCACATGGGCTGCGGGTTCTGGCTTTACCTCGCTGGTCGCAACCGGCACCGCAGGCGTCGAATATCAGACCCAGACCACGGACGGAAACTACGACACCCCCTGGGTCTCGACCAACACCGCCCACACGTTGATGTTCACGCTGGCCTTCACCAGCGGCACAAATAACGGGCCGGGGGCGCAGAACGGCTGGTTTGAAGGCCTCGACTTCTCGCTCGGCTCGGGCACGACAATTACACGCGCGGCGAAGTGCATCGACCTCAACACGGGCTCGCCGGGGGATGCTGGGCCGAAGGAAATCGCGAATACGACGTGCACGGCGCAAGGCGCGGCGTCGGCTCCTCCGAATGTTTTGATGTCGGTCGGCGGCTCGCACACCACATTCCGCAACATGCACTGGGAGAATGCCGGGATCGCCGCGGTCTCGGTAGGTTACGATGAGGGCGCGAACTCGGAATCGTTCATCAACATCAACGCCGGCAACCTGAATGTTCCGCTGTCTTTCACCATCACCGGCGCTTCGGAATCGGGCAACACCGCAACCTACACCACGTCGGCCTCTTGCGCAGGATTGAGCGCCGGACAGCCCATCACAATCACCGGCCTGACCACACAAACCGGATATAATCAGACCTCTTCGCAGCTTGTTCCCTTCACCGTGGCGACCACTTGCACCGGCACAACCTTTACCGCCGTGCTGACCGCCGGAAGCTTGTCCACCATCAGCGGGCAGAGTGGCACGGTCAGCGTACAAAACTCGCTGGTGAAAATCTCCGCCAATAATCCGACGTCGACCGGCGGCCTTTTCTTTGCCAACCTGTCCGCCGCCGGACCGAATCTGCCCGCGCTGCTGATCGACGACGAATTGAACGGCAACTACATCCCCACGGCGCAAGAGTCTTATCTTTCGCTCTACGCGCTGGGCGCGCCCGGCTCGCGCCAACCGGGAGCGGGGGCGGGCGAGAATCTGCTCACGACTTCCGGGCAGGTTGCCTCCGACGTGTGGAAGATGTCCACGCAGCTCGACACGACGGACTATCAGGGGATTGCGAATCACGGCGATGGGCAAGCAGGAGGCTCTACGCAGCCCCCTGCGAAAGACGGGTTCTTCACCGTCCCGGCAACGTGGCAGCAAATCGTTGTGTCCTCGAATGCCGTGCAAGGACCAGGCAGCGTCATCCTGCTCGACGACGATCCCGCGTCAGTCTCGCTTTACGGCGGAACTCCAGCAGCCTGCAACACAACGCAGTTCTTAGGTTGGAAGATCACCGCGAAACAGGGGCCACTCACGCCGTACCCGAATTTCACGGCGTACCCGGTGGACGCGGTGACGAGTGCTTCCCTGACCAGCGATGTGACGACGCTGACCGTGGCCTCGCCGCTGGGCTCAAGTTTCCCGGCGGGCAGCATCATTCGCCACGCCGGAGACTCGAACGCAAACCTAGACGTTCTCGGGCTGGTGACAAGCAACTCCGCGACCACCATCGTCTATTCCCAGATTCTCGGAAACACCACGGGCACGGGCGGGACGGTGCAGATTGTTCCGGGCTTCGCGGTCGCGCTGTCCTCTGCGGTTTCCACCACTCCGGAGTGCTACTCCTACCACATTCGAGATTAAAGCCAGCCGCTTTCCTTCCGTGAAAAAGCTCTCTCTGATTTTTGCGCTACTCTCTTTCGGCGGCCTGGTGCACGCCCAGAATCAGGCGCTCAACATCGACGACGATGCGCCGACAAATTCGGGATCGCCCGCGATTGGTTGGGCATATCCGCCGTGCTTTGGAGCGAGCTGCGCGGGCGGAAGTGGAGTGCTGGTCAACACCACCACGACCCTGGCAGTGACGACCACTGGCTCAGAGGTCGCGGTTACAGCCGCTTCCTATGCCGGGATGGTTTTGGGCAATTTCGTTGTCGTCGATACCGGGACGAATCAGGAAGTTGTCACTATCCTCGAATTGCCCGGGTCGAGTTTCTCGGCCATCTTCACCAAGACACACGCCCTCGGCGTCCCTGTTGTGTCCTTCCGCCAGACCATCGACAACTCCAGCCCTTCACTCGATGGCGAATCGATGCAGTTCAACAATTACGGCGAGGCCGAATCGAACGTCCTCTGGTTCTACGACAACGGCGCGCAGAACAACGCTTACTATTTTTACTCCGATCAGTGGTTTTACCTCGATGCGAACGGTGCGACCGGCAACGCCCTTGAATACGATCAATGGAAATACGTCCATGCTGGCGACGGCGGAGTCACGCAGAATACCCGCTTCATGTTCGGCGGCCAGTGCGACCTGAATCACCATCTCTGGGACGTTTGGAATTCCTATACCGCCGCCTGGATTCCAACGACACTCGCCTGCAGCCCGGCAATCGAGACCTGGCACCACCTCATCACCGTGGGCTACTACACCGCCGGAGATACGTCCTGCACCGGAAGCTACGCCTGCATGCACTTTCCGTATGTGGTGATCGACGGGACGCTCACCAATCTCAACCTCAGCGAGTCGGCGGGACCGCTCCCCTCAGGTTGGGTCGAGCAGACAGGTACGCAGGATCAGTTGGATGTGAAGACGGTCGAGCAAACCGAGTGGGTGGACCTCTTCAACTTCTACACGGTTGCTACCGCAGCACCATTCTTCACCTGCAATCCATCGGCGAATCCGTGCCCAGCGCCGAGCGCAAGTTTTACGGTGGGCACTCCCGGAACCGTCACTATTACCGGCCTCGGCGTGCCCGCTCCGACTTTCACCGTAACCGGAACCCTGCCCTCCGGCGTGACGCTGGTGAACAATGGCAATGGGACCGCCACGCTTTCCGGCACTCCAGCACCCGGAACTGGCGGAGTCTACTCCTTCACCCTGACGGCCTCGAATGGCGTCTCGCCCAACGCCTTCCAGACCTTCACCCTCACTGTCTACTCTTTGCCGGTTTTCACTTCCGCGACCAGCGCGACCTTCACCGAAGGCCAGCCCAACTCGTTTAATGTGACCGCTACGGGCTACCCTGTGCCCGGAATTTTTCTTTACGCCGGCACTCTGCCCGCAGGGTTGATTTTTACCTCGAACGACGGAGCGGGTACGGGCATTCTCAGCGGCACGCCCACCGCCGCGGGTACAACCGCCTTAGTCTTCGAGGCCTTCGACAATCCTTACGGGATATTCCAGAATTTCACCTTGACGGTGAATGCGCCCGTCCAGATCGCGCCCACTCCCTACACCTTGAACGCGGTGCAGCCTCCCACCACATCGAGTAACACCAACTACGCGGCCTGGGAGTCGGTGCTTTCAAGCGGAAATAATTTATTCACCGGGGCCACGGCGATTGTTTCCGACGGATGCTCCTCGGCCTGCGGCCAGTCCACTTATGTCGACCAGGGCACCAGCTACCCGATTCTCTCCTGGACGGCGGAAGACGCGCTGGTTGCGACCTATACGTCGCAAGGCAAGAAAGCGAACATCATTCAGGCGGCGTCGATTGAGGGAGGACAGAATAACGGAACATCGTCCTACGTCTTCACTCAGAACTGGGCGGACTTGCTCGACACCGATGGAAGCGGCCAGTACCGCGGATTGGTGTGGACCTCCGGCCAGATGTACCGCACTCTGCAATACATCTGCGTGGGGACTTGCCCCGGAACCGGAACCTACTGGCAGATGACGGGAACCGTGGCCTTGCCGGGAAATCCAGGGGCGGCGAATTACGGGCAAGGTTGCGTGGCTGGGGCAACCGAACCAGCCTTTACCGGCGCTGGACCCTACACGGAAACGGCGACCTATCCTTGCACCTGGACCAAGGTGGGAGCGCACGCTCCGCCGCAAGATGTGAGCTGCAGCCCCAGCTTTACGGGAACAAACTGCTACTCGATCGCCATCACCAACATCGTCGGGAGCGGCGGAACGGTGACGGTGTCCCTTGCGGCGGCTCCAACATTTACCTATCCGGACAGCATCACCATTGCGGGCATCACCAACTCTAGCTACACGGCGCTCAACAATACTTGGTCGTTGAGCGCGCAGCCCGGCGCTTCCAGTCTCACTTTCTCCGACGGCCCCAGCTACGCAAGTTGCAACGCTTCCTGCCTGGGCGGATCGCCAGTCGTTGAGCAGACCCATGTGCTCAACTTAAATACTCCGAATGCCACGACCGCGGTTCTCGCCTCTGCGCTTCCCGTCGCCTACGAGATGCCCTATGCGGTCTGGCGAAATTGGTTCTGCGATCAGACGATCGACCACTACAACTCCGGTCAGTTGGGCGGCGGCTACATCGTTTGTGGCTACGAAGGCGGCGGGGAATATTCCACTTTCAACACCGGCCAGCAACCCAGCTTCTCGAAGAGTTTGTTCCTCTCCGGCATCAACGACATGCTGCTCTCAGAATCGGCGCAAGCCCCCACGATGCCACTGTTCGGCGATATGAATGCCGTGGGTGGAGATTACACCTACACCGATCAAGAAGCGGCGATAGAAACAGCTCTCAGCATCGGGATGCGCACCAACGGCCTCGAACTCACCGATTTGACCAACATCATCTGCAGCCAAGGGGTGAGTTCGGCCTACTGCTCGGCAATCTCGACCCCCACGCCCTGCGATGATCCTCCAAGTTCTGCAACTCTGGGTTGCACTTCGGGCGGTTGGTATCGCAACGCGGTGACCTATCCAACGTTTACCGGCGGCGCGCTGGCCGGACAGCGCTCGACACTCTCCTTGCAGACCTTAAACGGTTCCCAGCCCACGAATTGCCAAGTCAGTTCTACGTTTGCGATTGCCGGTCCGCTTGCCCCTGCGGCGGCTTCCACCGACTGCCCGGAAGGTTTTATCGGTCTGCTGAATGGATTGGTGAGTCTGCGCACCACGGGGCTGGTGAACTTTTCCGGCGGTCTTTTAGTCACGGTGAACAACGCCGAGATTTACACCAATGGGCCGGCCAGTTGCGCGCTCTGCTCTCACTACGACTCGTCGGCTTATCCCGTGGGCGACATCCTGTTCGCGCTCGATCCGAATTACTCCTCGACCACCTACGCGCAAACTTCAGCATCCGTGCTGGCGCAAGTGTTGCCCTACGATGCGTCGTTTGCTTTGTTTCTCGGAGCGCAATCGGTCTATGGGGGCTGCCCCACGTCGGGAGGCGGGCTCTGCGAGACGGGCACATGGACGCTGGGCATAGCTCCGCCTTCACCGAATTTCTACACCGCCTACAGCGGCACCGCACTTGTTCCATGGGCAACGGTTCCGAACTTCGGCAACCTCACGAAGAACAACGCGGTCCTGACCGACAACTCCTACACGCTGCCGCCGGCAAACTTTACCGGACAGCTCAGTCCCATCATCCGCTGCACCGACGCGAACTTTGAGCCCGGGTTCCAAAATAATATGTTCTCCGCCGGCTGCGGCGGATCGGGAGATTGCGAGCAGACGTTCAATGCCAACTCGACCGCACTCCGGTTGAATGACTTCGATGGCCGCGTGCTGATCACCTCGCTCAACAAATCGAATCTGGGTATCGGTTGCGGCACGGCGGTCAATGCCTCGCAAAATCTGACGACTCCAGGGAGTTCGAGTTCCCCCTTTAACTTCAGTGGTGGCTCGTGGGACTGGTCGAACCCCAATGTCTATTACGGTATCCCAGGCACGCAAGTGATCCCCTACAACTTCAACCTCTCGACCATGGATTTCACCGTGGGGGCACCCTTTACCGACTTGGCCTGCGGCCTGCCGATGAATAGCTGCGCGACCAACGCCCCGGCCTGGACGGCGAACACGGCTTACGTCTCAGGACAGTACATTTCCGCCGCACTACCTGGAATTCCAGACTGGACGGCGAGCACCACTTACACCACATCGCAGCTCGGGACGTTGATCCAGCCCACGGTAAATAATCCGCTCAATTGCGCGTTCAAACTGACGGCGGCCGGCGAGACCTCCGCCAGCGGCTCGGAGCCCAACTGGAATAAGGGCAACACGGGAAGCTCTTGCTATTCCGCATCCGAAGGCGCCATCACGGATAATCAGGTGAAGTGGCGCAACATCGGCGGCCCTCCTACGTTTGTCTTCCAACTCACCACGTCGAATTGCACCTCGAATGGCTCATCGCCGGACTTCTCCTCTGGCGGATTCCCGTACCTGATGACGGTGGTCACGGAAGGCTCCCCTGGATATTGCGCCTGGACGAACGTTGGCCCCATGAGCCCGCCCTCCTGGTCGAGTTTTGCCGGCATCTCGCGCAACAGCACCCGAGTGGTCGACGCATTCTCGAATAACCAGTACGGCTGGGACGATAACGTCTCGACTTACAACGGCGACCAGGGCACGGGAATCTTCGAGATTGCCTACGACTCCGTCGCAAATAGCTTCGAACTGCTGAATACCGCTACCGGCTGGCAATCGAAAACAACTTGCTCAGGAGGCACAGGCTACAACTGCTCGGGCGGCACACTCACCCTGGCGCCGCAGGGCCAGAACTCGATCTTTAACAACAACTGCGGGATCTTCATCCACAACAGTAAAGGCAGCGGAACAGAAGACTATCCCGCGATCGCGCGGCAGGGCATGGCCTACAGTCCCGGCGTCAATTGTCCCACTCCAGCGCTCGGCGACATCTACGATTGGGTGCCATTCGCGGCAAATTTCAGCCCCCTCACTTCCCTGCAACTCTACGACACCCCCTCTGACCATTGGATGATGCTTGATCAGACCCTCGTCAACGTGGGAGGACAGACCGTGGGACCGCCGGACGATTACACGACGGGCGCGTTCTCGATGGTGCTCTCCGCACTGACTCCGACGCTTGTGCCGCTGATCAACTGGCAGCCGCCTTGCACGACAACCTACTCCGTCCCTCCGCCCAGCGCGCTGCCGCCTTGCTTCTACTCCTTGGCCTACGACTCGCACATGAGTCCAGCATTCAACCCCAACGGCACAGATACCGGCTCTGTCTGCGGCAGCATCTATAACAACGGCACGCTGGCGCCGCCGCCGGAAGCGCCCTGGCAGGGCGAAGAAGTTTGCCTCTCAATCTCTCCGACCTGGGTAAACGGAACAACCCCGAACCCAGCGCAGATCCAGTATCGTTTCGCGCACTGCTTCAACACAGGCGGAAATATTTTCTTTGACGTGCAGTTCTGCATCAGCCAGTGGTCCGGAGACGGTCAATTCTTAGCATTCACCTCGGATGGCAATTGTGCCTTTGGCGGAACCGATGGCAGCACGAATCCTCCCTGTGGGCCGCCGTGGGCGCCAAGTACGCCTTACCCGCTCAACGCCTATATCAACCCCTTCAGCTCGACCGGTGGCAGCGGCACAAACTACGGGGTTTTCCAGATCACCACGCCCGGAACAAGTTCGACCACAAAGCCTACCTGGTCAACTTGTAGCGGAACCGTGGGCTGTGTGGTCACCGATGCGAACGGAGTGCAATACACCTACGTGGGAGCGAACAAGTCGCGCGGAGATGTTTTGATTGTGCAGTTAGTGCCGGTAGTTCACTAGGAGGTTTGTTCTCATGGCCGCCATCACCAACATTTACGACCAACTCCGCCGCGACGAAGACGACCGCGGATTCGCTTATGACGATGCAACCGGGCAACCGCTGCTCGTCGGGCAAACCCTGAAAGGCAACCTGACCATCGGCGTGGGGCACAACCTCACAGCGAAACCGCTCTCCCAGAAAGCCCGCGACTTCATCCTAATCCAAGACGACGTTCCGGACGCGCTAGTCGCGCTCGAAGCCAACTGGCCGTGGGCGATGCAACTCGACGACGCGAGAAAAGGGGCGATGCTGAATCTCGTCTTCAACATGGGCTCGCACAAGCTCTCGGGCTTTGTGAATTTCCTGGCCGCGATGAAAGACGGCAACTGGGCGGAAGCGAAAGCGCAACTGCTTGACTCCGCCGCCGATCACGAAGAGCCGGAACGCATCGCAAGACTTGCCCTGCAAATCGAATCCGGATTCTGGCAGTAGGTAGAAAAGGAAACCCTCTCATGAAACAGAAACTCATCGCTTACTGGAATTCCCTGCCCCCCTGGGCGAAGGGCGCAATCCTGATCGGCGGCGCCGCGGCATCGGGCGCGGTCAAGAAATATTACGACGCCCCGAATCCCTGCTGGTCGCTACATTGCATCGGCCTGCTCGCGCTCGCCGCCTTGCACGTCGGCGGTGTGGCGGCCGGCGCCTGGCTGATTAAATCACCCATCGGGCAAAAGCTTCTCGCCGAATTGCCCGCGCAGAATCCGCCGGCGCTCAAGATTCTCTTGCTGGTCGCCTTCCTCGCATTCGCCGCCACACACTCCACCGCGCAGCTCCCGAACCCGAAGCTCACGCCCGGCGCGGTGCGCACCACCAACACGAAACAAGTCTGCTCCACCACCACCAAACAATTCCGCAACACCACCGAAGCGATGAAGAAGCAAGCCTGCGCGGAATACAAAATCGCCGCCTGCCCCAAGGCGAAGGTCATGGAGATCGATCACCTGATCTCGCTCGAACTCGGGGGCGCGGATGAAGTCGCGAATCTTTGGCCCCAGCTCGCCACTTACCCGGACGGATCTCCCGGTTTCCACGTAAAAGACAAACTGGAAAACGACCTGCACCGCCTGGTCTGCACGGGCAGGATGAAACTCACCGACGCGCAAGAGTGCATCCGCACCGACTGGATCGCGTGCGCCAAGAAAGTGGCTGCGCAGAAATGAACACTCCCTCCCCTTCCCTTCCCTGCTGCCTCTACTGCCCTCACCCGGTACATCCGGTGGGAGAGAAGTGTTCCCTGTGTAAGTGCAAAGGAAAGCCGGGATGGTTCAAGTCCATGCTGGGAGGGTTGGGGAATGCGATTGGAGAAAGTCTGTTTGGGGGAAATCGCTAACTAAAAACTTTCAAGGAGAAAATCACAATGAAGAAAATGTTTACCCTTGCAGTCCTCTGTCTCGCGCTCTCTCTGGCGGGATTCGCCCAAACCTCTCTACCGGCCGCGCCCGCACCGCAGCCCAGCGCATTCCCCAGCACAACCTTTTCGGTGACTCTGACCCCGACCACCTTGCCGGGCACAAAGTCTTCCGTCACCGGAACCATGAACGGAGCCTCGATCAGCGTCACGCCGAATCTGGACGTGGAGAACTTGAACATCATCTCGACCAGCTTCAACTATTTCTCCGGGGGCGCGAAATACTTTTTGCCGGGGATCTCGAAAGCTCTCAACAATGCGAGTCCAACATTGAATGGCTTTGCCTTCCAGTTCTATTTAACGGGCACAGTCGGTGCGGTGAAAGTTTTGGGCGGACCCACAGGTGGACACTGGGGCGAGACCATCGGCGGCGGAATCAATTACGCCATGAATGGGAATGTAGGATTAGGCGTAGAAGCGCAGTACGCGAAGCTGCCGGGGTACGCGAATAACACGTACCTGATCGCGTTCGGGCCGAACTTCCACTTCTGAGATAATCAAAGCTGTTCATTTGTTGGCGGGTGATTGTCGCTGTATTTTGCACTCGGTTAGATCGTGAGCAAAACGATCAACAGCCGACTATCAATTCGCGGCCTAAAGCAGAAGCTCTCCGGGAAATGTGACGCCCGGAGAGCTTTTGTGTTTCTGACCTGGTAGCCTCGCTTGATCCGGCGATGCGATATCCGTTTTTCCTCGAGCTGACCTCGCCAGAAACGCCGGTGGGATCCGAAAAACTCCGCGCTTGACAGCATCTCCACTTTCGGCGATGCTGCAGGAATGTCCTACCCCGGCGGAAAGAACGGCGCGGGCGTCTACCAGACCATCATCAACCGGATGCCCCCGCACTCAGTCTATGTCGAACCCTTCCTGGGCGGCGGGGCCATCCTCCGGCTGAAGCAACCCGCCGCGCTCAATATTGGAATCGATCTGGACTCGGCCGCTATCGCCAGAATGCGCGAGTGGGCCAGGGGGAGATCCCGCCACGCTAGAAATGACGGTGCGGTCCGCACCGCCGAAAATGACGGTGCTCGAGGGCGGAGGCCTCCATCGCCGAATCCAGCGATAACCGATCGACAATTCCGTTTCCAGTGCGGAGACGGGATTGCCTTCCTGAAGTCCTACAAATTCACAGGGGATGAACTGGTGTACTGTGACCCGCCGTATATGCCGGAGACATTGCGCTCACGATCACGCTACAAATTTGATCTGGGAGTTGCGCAGCATTTCAGCCTCTTGACGGCCATCACCGCTCTGCCTTGCCGGGTAATGATTTCAGGCTACCCAACCAAGCTCTACGAAGTCTTTCTGAAAAAGTGGAACTCGATCCAGTACGAAGCCATGACGCGCGGCGGCCACACCGCTACAGAATTCCTCTGGTTCAACTTCCCTGCCCCGGTTGCGCTCCACGACTATTCCTATCTGGGATCGAACTTCCGGGAGCGCGAGCGGATCAAGCGGAAAAAGTTGCGCTGGGTGAAGCGGCTGGAAAGGATGCCGGCGCTCGAAAAGCAGTGCTTACTCGAAGCGATCGCCAGTATCGCCGGAAGTGGCGATTCTGCCGGCGAACTCGCTATTTCTGGCGATGGTCGACGTCGTTAGCCGCGTTTTGGAAACGGTTTTAAGGCCAGTGTTTATCGTTGTGGAAACGGTATTGGAAACGGGTTCCGCTCTAGCCTGCCTTCACCAGAGCCGTCTTCCCTTCCCCGTCGTCACCGTTGTCGATGGTCTGTATCGCCGGCAAAGCCATCGTCCGCTGCAATTCCTTCCAGGCGCGCAACACTTTCGGCTCGATTAAAACCGGCACCGGCAGCCCCATCTCTTTCCGCATGGCGATCCAGTCATGCAGACTGAAAGTGAAATCGTTGGCGATCATGTCGCGCAAGAGTTCGTAGACGATGTGATTCAACGGTTGGGTACGCTGGGGCGGCTCGTCTCCCTTGGCCATCAGGTTCGAGCAAGTGACGCAGATCGAGACGGAGGCTTGTGGGGAGCGGGGCGCGTCTTCCATCCCCACGGCGCGGAGTCGGATGTCGGCGACGAAGGCGACGTTCGAGGGTTCGATCATCTGGCAGCACTTTAAGCAGGGCGCGGCTTGGCGTAGGGGCATTTTCGTTTTCTCCAGTGTTTATCATTGTGGAAACCGTTTTGGAAACGGTACGCCCCAACTCTACCACGGCTGGTCACTTCGGTAATCTAGACAGTCAACAGCGGGGAAGAGCAGAGTGAAGCGCGAGAGGGAATTGCCCCATGTGCGATGAATGCAATACGCAGCAAGTTGGGAACGATGCGAGGGTTAATAAACAATCAACTTTCCGTGACCGTCTGGAATCGCAGCGCAATTCCCTGAGCCGCCAACTCGCGCAAGTTGAGACCGCGCTCCACCTGCTGTACAGCAACCCGGACGCCGAGAAAATTCACGAGACGCTGAACCGCGCCGGAATTTTTTAACGATGGAAGCCTGCTCTCCAGTTCTGCCGAGCGGTTGCGACTTTTATTTTCTGGAAAAGTTTGGTGGGAGCAACTCACGTTCGGCGGCCCACTCCAGCCGCAAAAACTTTATCTCAAGGAACCATTGAAAGCCTGATGCCCGCCACCGCCGCCAAACTCGCGCCCATCGTCGTCACTAAAGACGAACTCACGGAGATCGCCGAGTGGGAGCGGAAGTTCGCCGACGCGAAAAAGAAGCAGGCCGCGGCCGAGAAGGAAGTGAAGTTCCGCCGGTTGAAACTCGCGGAAACCGTTCTTGGCGTGAAAACCGAAGACGAATTGAAAGCGCTCACGCCGGACCAGGTAAATCGGCGCATGGCGAAGCGGCTGGAAGCAGGGGAGTGGCGCCCAGCTCAAAACGCGCCTGAGTTCACCTTCGCGAAAACCCACCAGGGCTGCTACCCGAGCTGGCTGGATCTGTTCACCGCCGAGATGGGCGAAACTGCCGCCGCTCGAATCAAAGCCGAAACCCCCGTCGTGTACTCCTACGCGGTTGAAGTCAGTCTGCCGTAAGATTTTCTCTTCGCCTTTTTCCCCGCCCGCCGTTCCTCTCCGCCGTCCTCCCGCTTTGCATCTGGTTTGGCCTTTGGGTTGCTTTGCCGCTCCTCAGGCAAGCTTTTTTTGTTGTCGTTTTTGGTTCTCCGAAAGGGGGCGCGCGTTTTTGGCGCGCAACCGCGTTTGCCCCTGTCGTATTTGTTTCTGTTGTAGTTGAGAGGAACAACAACGACTACGACAAGGTCTTGTCTTCGTTGCTTTTGTATTTGTATTTGTATTTGTATTTGTTGTTCGCCTTTTTTGTATTTGCGCGCCGCGCCGATTTTCGCTTTTTGCACAAGCGAACCGAGAAAAGGGCTTGACAACGAAATAGGATGCTATTACATTTTGGACGCATGAGCGGCCTGACCAAACGAACCTGCCCCGTTTGCCAAATCAAGTTCACGCCCGTCGTTGAGTGGCAAGTCTGCTGTACTCCGGAACACACGAACGTTCGCAACGTGCGGCTCTGCCGTGCGCGAAAGAAATTCGGCGGTGACGATGGCGGCGGAGGTGGCAAACAGCGGCGGTTGTTCCCCAAGCAGCCCGTCAGCGCCAAGCGCGTGAAAGAAGCCCGTCCGGAGACGGCCCCGCTCTTCGGGATGTCGATAAGCGGGATGTACGAAAAGCACGTCGGGCCAGTCGAGGTCTACCCGTCTCCTGTCAATGCGGCAGTTTACCCCGATACCTGTTATCGGACATTACATC